>Ga0209270_1002206_pt1 | contig 21678 bp, 22 predicted proteins | sample MTBAKSrepl1MetaG_FD_187456 | JGI IMG/M metagenome (GOLD analysis project Ga0209270, IMG submission 187456) | Enrichment culture microbial communities from Arthur Kill intertidal strait, New Jersey, USA, that are MTBE-degrading - MTBE-AKS1... | ecosystem: Environmental > Aquatic > Marine >...
TCACGCTGACCGCCGCTGCATATAATCTGGTCAGGATAAGAAACATCTTGGCTGCTCAAACCGCGTAAGGGGGAGTGTGTCTTGTCGGAGTTGAAAGGCATTCAAACGAATCGATCAGATGGATATTATCCGGCTCTCTGCTCGATCATTACCCAAATTCATCGCAAATGTTGGTTTATGTGCTCCCCAGTAAATCAAATTTCAACAGCCTGCTAGTATTAAAAAAATCTCCAGACGAAATGTTAGCCCAGATTGATAGTAATTGGGAGATTGATATATCAAGGGATCTTCGCTTACCTGCTCTGGTATCATTAATAAAATCAGCACATCTCACTCTTTTCAACATTCTTGGTTATGAGTATGCTTTATCTGCAGGAGGATATTTCGTAGGTCACGATATCTTGGGCTTGTTTTATGAACAGAATAAGAGCGAATCAAAACAAAATGTACTAAAAAACGCTCTCCCATTCTTTCGACCCTTTCTACATATGGTAAGACCTGTACCGCATGATAGTATTGAAGTGCAGGGCACAATTTCAGATAATCACCTTCTTGCTTGCAAAGATTCCCAAAATAATATTTGGGCGCTAGTAGTTTTTATAAGAACAGACCAAAGATTACACTCAGTTCTTATTCCTGTTTTTGAATCGACGGATGCTATTCCTAGATTTCTCAACTTTTTAGAGAATACAAATGAAACCATTGATGCAAACTATTGTATTTACGCGAAAGACAAATGGGATATAAGTACAAAGACTGTAAAACTAGTTTGGCCAAAAGCTGGAGATCTCTATCCAGAGATCAATGAACAATGAAGTCAAGGCTAACAAAAAAATCCACCCGATTGCTACCAGCGCGCTGCCGCACGTCTGCGCTTGCACCGCATCACGTCTGGCGGTACTCTTCAATAAGTTGCTCCGCTGTGGTAGCAACGGGTGATTTTTGGTCGTTATGATAGCAGGTTGATATCTCCAGTATATTTGAATCCTCACAATCAACATCGTGGCACGCTATTAATATAATTGCCCGAAGTAGCGCGGCGCGCTTCGAACCCTTTTATCATTGCCAAAGGGTATGAGGTGACACGGGCAAGACGTTGGTCTTGCCCGTGTTTTGCTAAAGAGGCTTTTCGGTTTCCGATTTCTCGCCGGTCAGGAAACCGGGCTTAGCATAGGCCGGGTCGGGATAGGTATAAAACCCCTGCTGGGCCTTGTAGCCGACATGGCCTTTGTCCACGAACTGCTTCAGGTAATCGGCATTGGCCTGCGACTGGGCGTCGCCCGAACGCTTGGCCCAGTAATCGGTGATATGCCAGACGGTCGATAATCCCACCTGGTCCATGATGCCGAACGGCCCGATGGCCGTCTGCATGACCCCCATCCAGGCCCGGTCAATGTCCTGAACGCTGGCCACGTCCTTTGACGCCAGGGTCAGAGCCGAGACGAACAGGTTTGAGAGCATGACATTGAAGACATAGCCGTAGTTCTCGCGGTGGAGCTTGATCACGATCTGGCCGATCGCTTTGGCAAAGCCCTCGATCACTTCCACCACCTCTTCAGAGGTGCCCGGGTGCGGCATGACGTCCACCACGTTCGACGTACGCAGGTCATGGAAATGCAGGGCCGCGAACCTATCCGGCCGCCCGGTGGAATCAGCGAACATCGAAGGCACCAGCATGGAGGTATTGGTGGTGAAGATCGTGCGCTCCGGACACAGGGCATTGAACTGCGCGAATACCGCGGCCTTGATCTTGGGGTCCTCGGGCACGGATTCACTGACGAAGTCCGCATCTGCGGCCGCAACGGCCGCATCGGCGCTGACGGTGACGCGTGTCATGGTGTCTTTCAGCCCCGCCTCATCCAGCTTGCCCAGGGCCATAAACCAATGCCCCAGCTTTTCCATGCGCCGGCGCGATTTTTCGAGAATATCCACGGACAGATCATACATGACCACATCATATCCGTGCATGGCGCACACGAACCCGATCTGCTGCCCCATAGTGCCGGCGCCCAGGATGAGTACCTTCTTGATATCGGAAACTGTCATTTACGTTGCTCCTCTCTTCTCATTTGATTCCGCTTTGCATTCAAGATGACACCGCGAAGGCTAGGAGGAGGCGACGCAGGTGTACATGTTTAGTACTCCGAGTCGCCGACGACGCAGCCGACAAAGGTGCCGCTTGAATGCAAACGGAATCATGCCAACGCGCCGCCGTCAGCCACCAGACAAGCGCCGGTGGTGAAGGGCGCGGCGTCCGAGACCAGGTAGAGGACGGCGCCGGCCATCTCCATGGGCTCGGCATGCCGACCCAAGGGGATCATTTTGTGGGCGTAATCACTGATCATAGGGTCAGCGAGGATGGCCTTTGAAAAATTGGTCTCGACCAGTCCGGGCAGCAGCGCATTGACGCGGATCTTTTTCTGCGCCAGCTCCTTGGCAAAGGCCAGGGTCATGGAGATGAGGCCGGCCTTGGTGATCGAGTAAACACCCTGCAACGGCGCCGGCTTGATGCCGTTGATCGAAGAGACGTTTACGATTGATCCCCCATTGCCGGCGGCGATCATGAGCTTGGCCGCGTGCTGGACCATGAAGAAGGGGCCTTTGAGGTTCACGTCAAAGGTCTTGTTCCACACCCCTTCGTCAGCCCCCAGCATCTCGCCGAAATAGGGGTTGGTGGCGGCATTGTTGATGAGGATATCGAGTCTGCCGAAACGCTCAGAGACTTGTTTGAAAAGCTCCGCGATCTGTTCTAAGCTGCCCACATGGCAGGCGATGGCTGCAGCCTTGCCGCCCCGCGCCGTGATCTTGTCCACCACGATCTGCAAGGCCTCGGCCTTGCGGCTCACCAGGATACACTGGGCGCCGTAATCACAAAGCGTTATGGCAATCGCTTCCCCGATACCCCTGCTGGCCCCAGTCACCAGGGCGACCTTGCCGTCCAAGCGGAAATCAACCTTATCCATTACAACCTCCTTTTCACGCTCGTTAAAAACGAACGGGCGCTCGTAATGTTCTTTGTATCGGGCAAGCGCGTCCTTGTCAACATTTTATCGAGCGAGCGCTCGTTTTTTCTACCGGTTGAGTATCCCCTTCATAAGCTGCTCCACCTCCTTGCCGGCACCGGTCTTTTCCTGGATTTTCTTGAGGCCCTCCTCTACGGCCTTGTCGGCATAGTATCCGGCCAGGGCCTTTTGGATAGTGCGCGTATCGACCGCGGGCGCTGGTTTCTGCAACGTTCCGCCGACTTTCAAAGGCAGCGCAACCCGCTGGGTCTCATCCGTGAGGTTCTGCATGGCCTTGTTTTTCTTCACCATGCGCTGGGATAGACGTTTGGGCAAACCGAAGCTGCCTTTCAGGGCCAGCTCGCGGGTGGTCAGGTCCAGCGTGCCCTTGAGCCGGGCCGTGGCATCCTGGTCGCTGCCGGCGCGGATCCCGGTCATGGCAAGGTCCGAGATGGTCAGGATGCCTTTTTCAATCGTCAATTTGGCGGCTAGGCTATCGAAGCGGGTGGACTTGTAGGCTTGGACATCCTGCTCTGATATGCCTACGATCTGGGAAAAACCGGGGATGGCCAACAGGCTCCCCAGGGCGGTCTTGGAAAGGTCGAAGTTGCGCCATTCGCCCTGGCTGAGCTTGAAGTCGCTCTCTGCGTTCAAGCCTTTAAGGGCCGCGCCTCCGCCGCCCCCGCTGGCCTCGGCAGCGCCGGTCAGGCTGCCGGAAAACACACCGCTCGATGTGCTGAAGATATCCAGGACATTCCCGGCCTGCACATTGGTGATCTTCGGTGCGGCCTGCCATTGCCCGTCCTTAAGATTGTAGGCGGCCGAAGAGCTGATGGAGCCTTTGAACACATCGAAAGTCAAGCTACGCACGGTAACTCGCTGATTTTCAAAGCCAAAGGCGGTCTTGAGATTACGATAGGCAATGTTCATCAGCGAGCCCTGCCGCGAGCCCAGATTGCCGGCCGCTTTCAAACCCTGCGCCGGTTTGCCGGCCGTAAGCTCCAGATCGATGTCGCCCAGTTGGGCACGCATGGGTCCGGAGAGCATCTTGTTTTGCGTTGCCTGCGCCTGGGCCTTGCTTAAGGTGAATGCCAGGGTCTTTGACGTGGCACGCACCTTCATCGCCATGGGGTTGTTCCCACCGCTCATCTCGCCTTGCACCTTGAGGGTCCCCGTGGGTTTGAATGAAGCCAGGGCCGGCACCAGACGCGCCGCCTTTTCCAGCCCCAGGTTATCGCTCTGCATCACGAAGCGATAGCTGCTTTTCCCCTGGTCGGTGGTGTTGATTTGACCGTTGATCGTGGCCTTGATCTGATCAAGCACCACGACCATGGACGGCACATCGATAAGACCTTTCTGAAAGGTGGTTGTGTTCTTGAAGTTGAAAGATATCCCGCCCGGCTTGGCAAAGACTTTTCCATACGCTATCCCCATCTGGCTGAAGTCGGTGGCCGTGCTGATCTTAAAAGCCTGGGCCGTACCGGTGCTGACGATGGTAAGCCCGGCGGGGCCGTTGAGAGACAAGGCCGGCGGCACCTTTTTAGCCAGCATGGGCAAGGCTGCGATCAACACGTCAAGATTGAGACGCGCAAAGCTCAAGGTCATGTTCCAGGCCGGAGCGGTGCGCAATTGATCCACGCCGCCGCTGAACGATCCCTGATCACCGCCCAAGTCGATCGCCCCGCTGGAAATCTGCAGACGCTCTTGTGGGTAATCGAGCTGCATGCTTGTAGTCAGTGTGCAGTTCAGGTTCTCCTTGGAGGCCCGGGGTTTGGACCCAAGGCCCGTGAGTTGGAGATCGGCCTTGATATCGACCTTCTCGGTCAGGCTCCCTTTGGCATCCAGCCTGAAACTGGCTTTGCCGGATGGCCAGGGTGATTGAACCGGCAAGGCGGACAGCGGCAGCTCCGTCAGACTGGCCGTAAGCATAAGCGGCGAGGCCTTGGCCCCCCCCAGGTTCAAAGGCCCGATCGTGCCCTCCACCATAAGGTTCTGATCTTTTTTAGAACTCATGACCGCCGCCTTGAGATCAAGCGTGATCGGCCGGAAAAGGGATACCTCATGGGCCTTGAGGTCGATGGCGTCGACGACAAAGGCCTGCTTTTTTGCACCCGGTTTCAGGTCCAGGTAGCTGAAACGCCCGTCTTTGACCTCAATCAGGCGTATCAACAGCGTGGATGCAATCGACGGTTTACCCTTTTGCTCCTCCTTTTCCGGTTGAGGCACGAGCATATGCTGGAAATTGTAGGTCCCGTCAGCGGCACGGATGACATTGACCAGCGGGGCCTTGAGCACCACGGCACGAACCATGATCTTTTTCTTCAAGAGCGGCAGCAGCGCCACCTTGAGCTGTACGGTTTCGGCCGCAAAAAAGGTATCCTTGGCAAAGGCCGGATCATCCAGCACCCTTAAGCCTTGCAACTCAGCGCCCAGACCGCTCAAAATGGTGAGCCGGATGCCGGTAAAGTCAACCTGCCGGTTCACATAGGGCTTGATGCGTTTCAGGATCGTATCATGATACTTGTTCAGGTCGACCGCAAAGGGGATTATAGCCAGCACACCGACCAATGCCACCAGACCAACCGCCACCCATGCCACGATCTTTTTCATGTGCGGTTCTCCTTATCCAGTTTTTCTGCCATGCTTTTCACTTTTATATTAACATGCTGACCTTGCGCATACAACCACCCGAGGGGTTCTGAAGCGGTATAACAAGGATCTCAGTATGCCTTGGAATCATTAAGTTATCGAAAAAAAAGCCGAAATAGACAATTATGAAGACTCCCCATTATATTGTGATCGGCATGCTTGCTCTGGTCTTCGCAGGCGTTGGATGCTCTCAACGCCATGATGAGGAACGTAGGGACCTGAACTTTCTGACCATGAACCAGGACCAGGTGCTTTCTTCCGCGCAATATCCGGACCTCAATTCCGTATTGGGAGCAATGACCGGCCAGGATCTGCTCGCCATCCTGGATACCTGCCTGCTTGCCCTCAATAAGAACCATAACCTTGGATATACCTCAAGCGACGACTACCGCGCCATGTTGAGGATCATCACGCGTCTGCGCGACACCATGGCCGAAGAGATGTCATCCGAAACCCTCGACACCACGCTGGTGGCGGATATGGCGGCCCTGCTGGCTATCATGGCCGGCGAGGATTCTGCCTACCCCGGAGCCCGGATCGGCTCAACCCTGGACCAACTGATCCAGAGACTTGGTCCGGATTGCCTGCGTGACCAGGTCAAAGCCATGTTGACCTACATCATGCTTACGGATAGCCGGACGTTGCAGAATGCCGTGTCCGGACTTAACCTGTCCGATATCACGGGCCATCAGGCCGCCTTCACCGACTTGATGTCCTTATTGAACGGCCTTGTCGATCCGCGTCCGGAGGGCCGCTATGCCGGCCTGTATGAAGGCCTGATCGATTACGGTGGCGCGGAAGGCATCGTGGACCAGATCGGAGATATCACGGGCAGCGACATAACGCTCGGCGATCTCAAGCCCGTGCTCGACGACCTCAAAGCGATTGATTTCAGCAGCTCCGGTCTCTTAAGCGCTGAGACGGAATCACAACTCGACCAGGCCATCACGGCTCTGATCATGATCATCGAGGGCCGAGCCAGCAGCCTTGACCAGGCCGATATTGAAAATATGGCGGGCCTGCTGTCCAAGCTCCTGAACTGGTGGAATACGACGGACTCCGGCATAAATCAGGATGTCTTGCGCGATAGCGTAACCGAGGTCATCGATCTGCTGGCCACCGATGCCAACACCCGTCAGGAACTGGCGGAGGTCCTCTACTCCCTGGCCCGGCTTTTGAACTCCAGCGACCTGCCCGAGATCCTCACCGAGTTGGACACGGTCCTTGACGAAGAAGGTCTGAGTTCCGACCAGACCCTTCAGACCCTGCTCACGAACGTGCTGACGCGGATGCCGGCCGCATCGGATACCAACCGCCTCTTGCCCGAAGACCTCTTCGGCACCGTAACGGTCAGCGATAGAGGCATCCTCACCCTAATCGCGCAGGATTATTCCCGCTATGGCGGCGTGGATGAAGGACTCTCGGATTACCTGATCCAACGCGATCTGCTGGGCACCCTCAGAACCTCTTCCGGCCGTGAGAGTGCCATTGTCGCGCTCCTGAAGGCCATGCAGAACGCGGACGTCAATGCCAGCATGTCAGTGAAGGCCTCCGTCCTCCTGATAAACTTAAACATAACCATGACCGCCCTGAATATCGTGCATCCGCAGTACTCCCAGAGTGGGAGTTGGCATGACTGCGCCAAGGACTCCACGACCAACATCTCCGAATTCCTGGTGGGCGAGATCGTACGCGCCATCAAGTACCGTTACGGCGTAACCGGTGCGGATATCACCAAGGGCGGGGCGCCGGCATCGGCTGATTACAACGCCAATGGCATAGTCGACCCCAACGAGGCCATGTACTGGCTTCTGTGGCAGAAACACTACCATGTCGAATATGTAGCCTTGGGCATTATGTCCTTAGCCAATGACTACAACGGGGTGCTTAACTTTGCCTTCATGCAGCTTGAGGACCTGAAGGACCCGCTGAACCTCTCCGCAATAATAACCTATACTCCAACAGGCACCAGCTATGGCCTTGATCTGGCCCCGCCGGTGGTGAACAACGCCTCGACCGTGTATCCGGGACGCATCCGCGACTACATCCCGGCCCTGGCCGCCCTCTCGGGTTGGGCATACAATGTCACCTACACAAGCAGCCATGTCTCGGCCGTGAGCGCGGCCCAGAACCCAGCCACGACCTCCCCCCAGCATACCCTGATCTCGCTGATGTGGCCGCTCATGGATTACTTCTGGTCCAACGGCAAGACCAGCAACCTGATTGCCCTTCTGTCCGGCATCCTGGATAGTTCCACCATCTCTACGGTTTCCGGGGTCCAGGTGGCAGGCGGCAGCACCACCGCCCATGTGCTGCAGGCCCTGGAAGGTGTAAACGGCACCGGCACCCTGACCATGGCGCTGCGCTCTCACGGCACCAACGACCAGGGCCTCTTGGACAATGCCCTGCCCTTGCTATGCAAGATCATCAACCAACTGGACAGCGCGGGAGTGCTGCGCACCAATGCCAACAACCTGACCGATGAGTTGGACACCGCCCTGGAGGATTGGGTGGACGCCAGTTCTCATCCCGGACAGGACCCGGATACACTCTTCATCCAAAAACTCGACCAGACCCTGTTTTCCGATACCGATAGTCAGGGCCGCACGACAATCGATCGGACACGCCTGTTCCTAGAACAGAACCACACTCCGCTGTCCGACCTTTGCACCGACCTGGGCGACCTCATCACCCAGAATAATTCCCTTGATCCGCTCGTGGCCTACACCTCCAGCAGCAATTGCTTTGTGAACCTCCAGACCATCTGGGATTCCGGCAATACCTGGGATAAACTGAGCGCGGATATCGACGCCATCAGTGCCAATGTCCAGACCATCACGGGTAATGCGGACTTCGATTTCATGCTGAGCCTGGAAACGCTTATGGCTGATCTCGAAGACCTTGACAACGATCCGGTCGATATCGGCAACAAACCTATGACCGCCCTGATCCGGCACCTCCTGAGACAGGGCGATATCGCCGGATCCTATAACCCGTTCGTGGACAATCTCCTGAGCATCGTGTGCGAGGCGCTCGACCTTTATGATGAAAACTACAATCCTTCAGCCCTCGTCAGTCCCACGGGCATCTCGGAGAATACCACCGTTGTCCGGGCTTTCGAGAGCCTGACCGGCTATTATGATCTTGAACCGGCCATGCATCTCCTGAGCGCCCTGACCGAAAAGCAGACCGATGCCGGCGACCTGCTGCTGTATAAACTGCTTGGCGATCTCTCCACGCTGGGCGATGCAGTGCTGGGAACCGACGAGCTGCCGGTATCCATCCTACAGTGCCTGTTCAGGGATGTCCCTGTCAAAGGCACCCCAACCTCGGCTGCCGCGGTCGTCATCGACCAGATCGACTTGAGCGGGGTGGTGAACGGAAGTGTGTCCATGCAGGGCGTCATTCATGACCTGTATACGCTCTTTAACGGCCTGGACATAACCCCTGGCGGCGATGTCTACACCACGATCTATCAGGCCCTGGACTTTGCCGTGCAGAACACGGTGGTAAGGCCGTAACACCAAACGCCCCAGGCCCTGCATGACTGAGCGGCCCCAGACCCTTGCCGTCGCCGGTTTCAAAAGAACGCTCATCCATTATTATATTTGCTCCGTGATTATGACCCGTCCCGCCCGGGAAATCACACATTTCATTCAATTCCGTTGAACGGAGCTTTCAAAATATCTTGATCTTCATCACCTGACGGCGGCTCTTTGGAAGCCCAAAGCTAACGGTTTTAACCAATAGTTACATTATATTATGCATATTTTACCACCGGCGTCCAGAGTTGGCACACGGTATGCGTTATAACGGGTAGAAAAGAAAACGAAGGGAGGAAAAAACCATGAAGAGAACGGCTCAAACATCCATCATAGCGCTTTTCGTGATCATGGTCACGGCCGGGTTTGCATTCGCCGCCGAGGCAACCGCCGGCGCCGGAAATTTCCCCTACTTCCACCTGGGCTGCCTGATCATGGGCGGACTCGCCATCATCTCCCTGAAGCTGCGTTTTGAAAAAATCTATCTCAGCGAGGCCATCGCTTCCTTTGCCCTGTACACGGTGTTCGTGACCCTGTTCACGGCCCCGGCCATCAATGCGGTCAAAGATCTATTGAGCTAGGGCCTAACTGAGCCGACCACCTCAATCCTTAAGGAAAGCGCAGGAAAGAATAAAGGAGGATGCCATGAAAACGAGAGCGACAGCCGATGCCCAAAACATAAACCAAATCATCATGGTCAGCGCCTGGAGTTTCACGATCGTGGTCTCCTCGCTGCTCTTCCTCTATATCGGACGCCGGATCGATGTGAGCATGAACACCGAACCGGCCTTCATGATCGGGCTTATGGTGCTGGGTATATCGCTCTGTATCATGAGACTCTATAAGGACTACGCCCATATGAGCCAACACCTTGCCAGACCACGGCAACGCCGGATCTGAAAAAGACGGCTCAGCAAAAGTCAATCAAGAAGCCTCCATAAACAGGCTTACGGCCCTCAAGGTCACCCCCCTGGAGGGCCTTGTTTTTCTTCGGCGGAATAACGCTGCCAGGTTGTCACGCTCACGGGGCTGGGATCATAGAATAATTGTCATTTTGTCCAAGCCCGGAAGGCACTAGACCGTGTCTCTTGCCAAGCTGTCAGGAGGGGGTGGTCGGCCTTATTGATAAAGATAGTAATATCAATAAGATATAAATACGACCGATCTGGCATAACTGTTGCTCTTTTATAATCAGAAAGCGAATGAAAGGAGAAAGGCCATGACAGCACTTTGGATCGTAATCGGTTGCTTGTTCGTAACAGGGATCGGTGTCCGGTTCACCTATAAGGTAATGGGGCTCAAGCCCGCCGAAGCCGTGGCGGTATTCGCCCTGATCACAATGCTGGTGGGCGTGAACACGGCGCCGGTGCGTGAGTTCATCGCACTGCTCTTCTAAGGCATAAAAAAGAGATATCGTGAGGGTGTCATGAAAAAGGAGCGATTGACCAGAGAAGTGGCGAACAAGATCACACGGATCAGCGCCCAGGGGCTCATCCTGGTGGTCGCGACCTACTTGGGTCTATATCTGGGTCTGTACCTGGATAAGGTGACCGACATGGCGCCCAACTTCACCTTAGTGTTTCTGGTCATGGGCGTGGTGCTGGGGTTCAAGGGTTTCGTGGAAGAAGTGGTGAAGGAAAGGAGGGCTTAAGTCATGACCGCCGTATTCGTAGCCATCGGGACATTGGCCTTTGCCGCCGCCACGGCGCGCTTCGCCGCCCGCGTCACCGCCCGCCGCAAACCGGCCGTGCACGGCAACTGGCGCTGAATAGAAAAATCACTCCTTATGAAACGGCCGCCCGCGGACATCCACGGGCGGCCGTTTCATTTTTCAAAAGTCTATTTCCTCGGCGTTTAAAAGACCTTATCTTTTAGGAGGCTGGGCACCGTTCCAGATATGCTGGTCCTGCTTGTTGCCATCCGGTTTGGCTGCCTTGGGTTGATAACGTTCCTGCCCGATCGTACCGGGACGTTTGGTATTCGGTTTGAAAGCGTTCGGTTGGTACTTCTTCTGATCAGCGCCGCCCGGCTTCTGGTAGCGATCGCTCGAGGGCTTTTGACCACGTATGTCACGCTCGATGGTCGTAAAGCTGCGACCCTCTGATCTGGAGCGCATGATCTTTTCCGGGGCATAGCGATGATGCTCTGATAAGAATTTCAGGTTGACCTGATTGATGATGTCCCGGTCGCGCAGGTCACCCCTCTTCCAGCCGCCCCGCGGATGAGAACGGTAATACCCGTAGGCAGGCCCATAGGGATGATACTCTCGACCGATGACGACCGGCACGTAGTATATGTGCGGGTTCAAGCCGAAATGCAGGGTTATGTCCATCCAGCTCATGCCTCTTAAGCGCAGATCTACTACGGCTTCGGGTCGGACATGCGCCCTTTGGGCGATAAAGAATACGACCGGGAGCTCCTCTTCAGCGATGCCCCGTTCGTGGACAACCACCACCTCGCGCTCAGGCACCCGGTAATATTCACCGATGGACAGGTTGAACCCGGTTATGCCGCCACTGCCCCCGGAAACCCCCACATTCCATTGCGCATCCGCCAATGCTGGCTGAGTGATGGCCACGCAGCACAGCAACAATCCCATGGTCCTTGCGAACATATGACTGAAGAATGGTCTTTTCGTTTTTGGTCTCATCGCAGATTCTCCTTTCTTTGCCCTAACAGACGCACCGGAGACGAACATTGTTTACATCCATTCACCCGACCGGCAGTTTTAGCAAAAGATCTGATGCATCAGATTTTCTTGTTTGTGCAGTTGGACACTAGTCCGTTGAGACGCCTTGGGTCTTTTGGCACCTTGAGTTTTTTTAAAATCTCTTTTCTTCTATCGAATATTGAGTTAATATAAGCCCATCATATGACGCGGCTAATTAGGAACGCTTAGAAAGAAGAATCCAATTTGGGTAAGGCGGCCTTATTGATACACCCCGACATGGCATGAATTCCCTCACGAATGCGACGATGACACGGCACGCAAGAGTTTGGAAAACAGATGTAATGATGGCTTTTTCATGGATGATTCATACCTGTACTCAATGAATGATTTTTTCAAGGAGAGCCGTATGTATATATCTAAGGGATGCCCTACCATTTCATTGATGCTGATTGCCGTCCTGTTTGCTGGCAGCGCTTGGGGTGCTGCGCCACTTGATCCAAAGATAAAAAAACAACTCGATGAGGGCAAAATCCTCACTAACATTGAGCAGAATCCTCTTACCAAAGTGTATGCACCGACCGGCCAAGCCGTTGTTGATGCGCCAGTTGAGGATGTGTGGCATGTTATCATCGATTTCAATTCCTTTGGCGAGTTTATGCCCAACACGATCTTTTACAAACCAGCGGGCTGGAAAGACGGGAAGCTGTTTGTGGATTGTCGCATAAAAGTGGCCCTCCTGACCATGGATTACCAGCTCTCATATATTATTGATGAGAAATCCCACACGACGTACTGGTTTTATATCAAGGGGCCAATCCGTGATTGCCAGGGTTATTTCCGGGTTGAGCCGTATGAAAGCGGGCGTTCACTGGTAACCTATACAACCACGGTTGAAGTGGGAAAGGCCGTCCCCGGTTTCATAGAAAAGGCTCTGAGCAAATCCACCTTCCCGAAGATCTTCGAGTCTTTGAGAAAACGGGTTTTTGATCTGAGGCAAAAAGGGCCGATAGCAAAACCGGTAATCACAACCAAGCCATACTCGGAGAACCTGTGACCTATGACCATCGACGAAACAGGAAAACAGCCTAAGGAGGAATGGTGTGACTGATGTGTATATTACTGAAACCAATCAAGGGATCGCAAAGGCCGTCAACGACATGTTCACCTCCCTGGAGAAAGCCGGGCCGATTTTAAAAAAAACAAAAGAAGTTTATATCAAGGTGAATGGGATAGATTTCAAAAAGCACTGCTATACTTCTCCGGCTGTTTTAGATGAAGTCATCAAGCGCTTATGGAAGATCGGCGCGACAAAAATCTCGGTAATGGAAAATGCCACGCAGGCCAATATGACCCGTGTTGTTTTTGCCATTAACGGTTTCAAGGATGTCATTAAGAGAACTGGAGCCATTCCGGTTTATCTGGATGAGGAAAAGACCAAAACCTTTCAATTCAAGGGCAAGCCATCCGCCTCAATCGATGAAAAAGGATATATACTGAAGGAATTCCGGTTGCCGTCTACGGTTGTAAAGCTGATCGAAAACAAAGACAGCTACACCTATATAAGCCTTCCCAAGCTCAAGACCCACAGCATGGCGGGCGTAACGCTCGGAATAAAGAACCAGTGGGGATTCCCGCAGCATGCAGACCGTGGCAAGGACCATAATTACAACCTGCACTCAAAGATCGTGGATGTCTTCGAGTATATCCGGCCCGACATTACCATTATCGACGGTATCGAAGGTACCATCCACGGTCATTATCCTCCGACCGCCCTGGAAGACAGGCTGGTGAAGAAGTTTGATATCCTGATAGGCGGTCGTGACACATTGGCCGTCGACGTGGTGGGCGCGAGGGTGTTCGGTCTGGCTCTCGATGAGATCGAACATCTCAAAATCGCCTATACACGGGGATTGGGCGAGGGAGACCTTGCCAGAATCAACGTCATTGGCAAAGATGTAAGCCAGTACAAGGAGAAGTTTCCCACGGATCTGCTGCAGGAGTTCCCGGCTGACGTGAAAATCGTTCGAGGCAACGCGATGCTGTGCAGGGAAGGATGCCAGAATAATCCCTTGGCAATGCTGCAGGTTCTTTTCCTCGATCACGGGGGAAAAGGCGGCTTCTTTATCGTCATGGGCAAAGGCTTTGACAAGGACCTTGCCATGCAATTGAAGCAAGCGGGCTATTCACGCGGGCTTGTCGTCGGTGGTTGCGCGGTCAAGGAAGTGGGCGAGACGCTCAGACAGGCCTTCGGGAAAAAGAATGTGTTCTTCTCCGAGGACTGTAACAACTTGGCACAGACGGCCACCGGGATGTTCAAGCTTGCCAAGGTGCATCCGCTTGAGCTTGTCCCTATCCCCATACATAAATTGGCTTTGCTGTTTGTTTCCGCCAAACTACACGGATCGAAGGCCTTAACCCCTGCGTTGTTTTAACGTTTTCGATACATCATTACGGATTGAGGAGGTTGGTATGAAAGACAAGGAACCTTGGAAAAGAGAGCACAAAGAAAGGGTGGATATCCACAGCCGAAAGGGCAGGGAAAAACTCATTGAATTCTATGCCCCCCGAGAGCCCCTGGTAATGCAGGCCGTCCTGAGATTCTTGGAGGCCGAAAAGAAACTGCCCCTTGCCTTGATTCACCGCGTTATCGATGTCCTTGCCACGGCAACCGTCGTCACAAAGGTCATGAATGAAGAAGAGATCTATCGCTATATCGAAAACCTGCCCGAAGAATTCCCGATCGCCATAGGCCCCTGCGCATGCCGGCTCGACACGGCCAAAGAGCTTGGGCCCGATGCCAGGGATATCGCCGGCGGCAGGCTTGACATGTGCATGGACACACCGATCGATGTCGATGTTCAGATTGGAACCTGCGGAGAAAAGTTCGGCAAGCTTAAAACCTATCGCATGGTATCAAAGCAGGAACTTCTCGAAGTAGAACGCAAATGCCAGAATATGGGGCTCGTATCCAATGTCTACGTGATACAAGACGGCGACGGCGGGATTTGTCACTGTTCATCGGCCACCTGCGCGCCTTTTCTGGCCAATGAGGCCATCGCTTATAAGTCACGGGTGATAATACACGGCGATACGATTGCGGCCACCGATGGTTCAAAATGCGATGGGAGCGGGCGCTGCATATCCGTCTGCCATTTCAAAGCAAGGCATGTTGTAAATAAAAACGGTAAAAACGAGTCCCAGCTGATTTCGTCTGAGCGCTGCTACGGCTGCGGCCAGTGCATCAAAGTGTGTCCGAACAAAGCAATCCGTATGGTTCCGAGAAAAGTTTGGCCTGAACATGTGAAGGAGTGATGATGGTGACCGCACTCTTTGATCTTCTGGGCATCGATCCGGCGCGGTTTCTCAAGACCTCATTCGAGGTGAGCCTCATATCGCTTTTTCTGCTTTGTTTCGCCCATTCGGCATGGGTGCACGGATGGAAACGGACCCTGCGAGAATTCTCGGCCGGCTTCATGCTTACGGCCGTAGTCGAAAACATAGGGGTTCTCTGTGGGGCTTATATCTATCCGGGTTTTAATTATTATGTTTACGCCACACCCCTGCTCAACCCGCTTTCCTGGGTGGCGATTGTCTATATCGTGATCGAGTTTACGAACCGCCTGGTTTACGGCCCAAGGTCATTGGGAACCTATCAGGTTGACGGATTCTCCGAGGAGCCGAAAGACTTCACTCTCTTTCAAGGGTCGTTTATAAAAACCATCATTCTCTTAGCGGCCATTGATGCATCCTTGTGCGTGATGATCGACTTGATTGAAGACCCGCTGGCGACCATTTACAACTGGTGGATATGGGTTCCGTATCAGGAGGGGGTCAATACCATCACCGCCGGGATGGTCGATCCTTATAATTTCGACAACCACCTATGGATGGTCACCCCTGACAATCCAGTTTCTAGATTTTTCTGCGGGTTTTTTCCCGACGGTCTGAGATATCCGACCCGCATCATGGGGATACCACTAACCAATTTTATTGACTGGTTCATCCTCGTGTTCTCGTTTTCCCTTTCCTTTCGATGGGTGGAAACAAAGCGCTCCTGGAGCGAGTGGAAAAAGACCTGGGTGTTGTGGATTCTCATGTTGATCATCATTATTGTGATGCCGTTTACGATCTTACTAAATATCTAACCACGGGAGCGCAGTATGACGAATACCGACAATATTGCCTGGCCGCAAAAGGGCTTCTGGAAAAGGGTTGTGTACCTGGTGAAATACCATTTCCATGCCCTGCTGTTCTTTTATATCTGGTTTGGTCTGTTTGTGTGCGGCCTTACGGCGCCTGAGCAAAGGGTGGCGGAACTCGGGAGCGGATTCATAACGCAGGGTTGGCACCTTTCAGCGCTCAGCTGTCTGCTGGTCCTGCCGTGGCCTGTTTTTTATGTGATACGTTTCTTACGACCCTCAAAAAGGTAGCCGGCAAATCTCGGGAAACGTTCTTTGCTGGTGAGGCGGGGAGCCAAGGGGATATCGAAGGCCTTCGGATCATCCTGAGAGCACTTGCGCCGCGCGCTTTGACGCGACTCGCTGTGCGGTAATGCCAGGTCGGCCTTCACTCATGAGAGAACGTGTATCATGCCGTTTTTATGAATCGCGGTGCACCATTTCCGGTGCAAAGGCCGGCAGACAAACGGCGATATACTCGGCCCCTCCTTCATACGGGGTGCTGTATTGAACCGGCTCGTTCTTACCGACCATGACCGCTTCGCCGGCCTTGACCTCGATCTCGCCATTTTTCAGCTTCAATTTTAGTATCCCTTTCAAGACCACCGTATATTCATCGAACTCCGGCGTCTGCCGAGGCTCGACCCACCCCTGCGGGCTGATCATGCGCGCGATGCTGACCGCCTGGGTGCCGGAGTTCACTCTCCCGATGTACTCTTCGATCTGTTTGGGCTTGTTGCCCTCGGCTTTGATGATGGTTGGCCGGTCGATTTTCTTGATCATGCATTTCTCCTTGATTGCCATAGCGCAGGGTCCGCGTAATTGGACCAAACCATAGTCGGGAAGATCTCGTGTCACAGCCCTACCCTGCTGCGTACCGCCTGTTTTCAGGTGCCTCATCCCCTCCTCAAAAGCCACTCGCCGAAGGCCTATAGCCCCCCTCGGGAACGAGGGGGGTCGGGGGGTCCGATCTTTTTAGCCTTGCGCCTGCGGCTATTTTTTGGCCAGGGCCTCGGCCGCGGCCACGATGTGGCCCACGCTGAAGCCGTGCTTGTTGAACATGTAGTTCTCGGTGGAGACCTCGCCGAACTTGTCCGGGATGCCTAAGCGCTTGACCTTGACCGGGCAATTTTCGGACAACACCTCGCACACCGCGCCGCCCAGGCCGCCTAAGATGGTCTGGTTCTCGATGGTGACCACGGCGCCGGTCTTGGAGGCAGAGGCGATCAGGGTCGCCGCGTCGAATGGCTTGACCGACGGGTAATGCAGGACGGAAGCCTTGATGCCTTTAGCGGAGAGCTCATCGGCGGCCTTCAAGGTAAATGGCACCATGTAGCCGGTGGTGACCAAGGTGACAGCGCCGCCGTCTCTCAATACCACGGCCTTATTAGGGTCGAACGTATAGGTATCATCGAAGGTCTGCGGCACCTTGGAGCGGATGAGCTGCATGTAGGTGGGCTGCCTGTTGGCGGCCATGAACCGCATGACGGACCTAAGCTCATAGACATCGGCCGGGGCGTAGACGTGCATGTTGGGCATGGTGCGCATGATGGACAGGTCGGTGAAGTCCATGTGCGTGCCGCCGTTGGAACCCTGGGTGATGCCCGGGGCCGTGCCCACGATCTTGACGTTGTTGCCCGCATAGGCCACGCTGATATAGATCTGGTCATAGACGCGGCGGCTGGCAAAGCAGGAGAAGCTGGCGCAGAAGGGGACCTTGCCTTCCGATGCCAGACCGGCGGCCAGGCCGATCATATTGGCCTCGGCCACGCCCATATCGATGTAGTGCTCGGGGTGTTTGGATGATACCGCCGGCATGGTGCCGGAGGCCTTGCCCAAGTCGGCTTCCAGGCACAGCACGTGCGGGTCGGCTTCGATCAGCTCATTGAGCGTGGCGCCGTAGACGGCGCGCATTTCCATTTCATGATAGTTCATTGGTGGCCTCCTCTAGTCCTCGTAGGGCAACGCGCAGGTATAGCCCAGGGCATCCATGTACTTGGCATAGGCCGATTTGTCGCCTATCTTGATGTTGTGGCTGCCGACCGTGTTTTCCACCGCGGAGTTGCCTTTGCCCTTAATGGTATGGGCGATGATCATGCTGGGTTTGCCCTTCACCGCGATGGCCTTGGTGATAGTATTATGGATATCGTCCCAGTCATGGCCGTTCATCTCGAAGACCTCCCAGTTGAAGGCCCGCCACTTGTCGGCGATCGGCTCCAGGTTGATGATCTCTTCGGTGGTGCCGTCGATCTGCATCTTGTTGTAGTCCGTGATGGCCACCAGGTTGTCGAGCTTCTTGTGTCCGGCGAACAGTGCCGCTTCCCAGACCTGGCCTTCGTCGCTCTCGCCGTCGCCGATGATGCAGAAGGTGCGGTAGTCTTTCTTGTCCAGCTTGCCGGCCAGGGCGATGCCGCAGGCGCAGGATAGACCCTGCCCCAGCGAGCCGGCCGTGATGTCGATGCCCGGGGTCTGGATCTGGTCCACGTGGCTGGGCAGCCGCGTGCCGTCCTGGTTGAGCGTGGTGAGCCACTGCATGGGGAAGAAACCGCGGTAGGCCAGGGCCGTGTAGAGCACGGGTCCGGCATGTCCCTTGGAAAGTATGAGCCGGTCGCGGTCGAGCCAGCGCGGCTCATCGGGTTTGACGCGCATGACGCGGTAGTAGAGGGTGATCATGATGTCGACCAGGCTCAAGGCCCCGCCGATGTGTCCCGAACCGGAGCGGCAGATCATGTCCGTGATCACGAAGCGGAATTCCCGGGCCAGCTCGTCGGCCGCTTGATTGTCCCACTGAAGGGTGAGATCCGTTGGCATTGCTAACCTCCTCTTGATTGTGGTGCCGTTGTAATCAAAAGCTATAGCACAGAAATCCGTGCTTGTGCACAGTGAACCCGCGTGCCGGTGAACCTCTGAAAATCATTGACGCTCGGGAGCACATCGTTTACCCTCTTGTTTATGATTCAGAGAATTGACCATGTCTCGATCGCGGTAAGGGACTATGACAAGGCCCTGGATTTTTTCACCTGCATCCTGGGCGCCATTCCCGGCAGCTGTGCCCGGGACGACCATATGCGTTACGTCTGGCAGATCAACAGCCTGGGCGACTTAAGCCGCCTCGAACTCATCTCGCCTACCGGCACGGGCAGCTTCCTAGACGGTTTTCTCAAAGACCGCGAGGGCGGCGTACACCACATCACGCTCCAGACCCCGGATATCCAGCACGCCCGCAAGGTCCTGGAGGAAACCGGCATCCCCTACTTCGGGTACAACGAGTATCCGGGCGGGGTGTGGAAAGAGCTCTTCATCCACCCCCGGCATGCCTTTGGCGTGCTGATCCAGATCGCGGAGTTTACGGCCGATGACTGGCTGGCCCAAAGCGTGCGCATGCCCGCGGGTAGAAAATTCGCCGTGGAAAAGACCGCCTCCGGCTGTACGCTCACTCTGGCCCACCCCGGCGGCGGCACCATGACCTGCGAGCTGTCCAAAGATGAGGCTTCATCTTTGATCGAGACTCTCCAAAAAATAGTATAGCCCACCGTTTGAGAATCCCCCTGCCCTTCCCCGAAATCAGGGGAGGGGGCTTCATGTGTTCGTGAAGGCAATCGAGATCGCTCTTAAAAAAAACGCCCCCCCTGGGCAACCGAGGGGGGGGGTGGAGAGAGAGTAACACACAGATGGGTATATGGTTATACGCTTTCCTTTACTCTTTTTAAGTTTATTTCAGGTTTGCCGCATGCCGACCGGCGCGCCGTCCCGCGAACACGCAGTCCGCGATAGAAGTTCCACTGCAGCAATAGCCATTGGAACAAAGCCCGATAGCAGTACGTCCCGCGGCATACAGCCCCTCGATCGATGATCCATCCGCTCGTTTGACCTGTCCGGTTTCCTCGTTTACCACAAGACCTCCGAGCGTCATGCTTGCGGTTGGTATGCCGAACTTGGTTAACGTTTGGGTGAACCCGGAAAGAGAACAATCTACCGCATAGAATGGCGCGGTGTCCTGAGGAACAAAGCGTTTTTCAAATTTGCCTAGTGGGTCCGGCTTACCCTTGCGCGCGATGTCGTTATATTGGGACATGGTGTCTTCCAGGCCCTTGGGCGATACTCCGATCTTAGAGGCCAGCTCGGTCAATGTGTCGGCCTTCTTCCTACTGAAAAGCAACATGGGTCCGGTGGTAATCTTCTGGAAAAAAGCCAACTGGTCACCAAGATGGCTTTTCGATTCCCGGTAGGTTTTGTCGTCAAACACAAGAAATGCATCACCATTATTATTTACGATATAGTCACCCTGTTTGGCGCCATACAAATCCTCGCTGCAGATACGCCGGCCCTGTCTATTGACCAACACGCCCTGCATAAGGGCCTCCGGCGGTACATAGAAACGCCAGGCCGACATTTTATCCATATTGGCCGTAACCCCGCCGGCGCTCTGGCCTAAACGAATACCTGTTCCGTCGTCGGCATACGTACCCAAGGGCAGACACCGTAAGAAAATAGGGTTGTATTTTTTCACCATCTCCTTGTTAAACATGAAACCGCCGGCGGAGATGATAACGCCTTTGCGCGCCTTGGCGCGATATGGTTTTGCATTGGCGTTAAAGATGGCTTTGCAGATCATGTCCACTACCTTGCCCATAGGAGGCATATAGGTATTCAGCTTGGAATTTATCAGGGAAAGAAGCGAGTGAACTCGCGCCGCTTTTGTTTCCGGAGCAATGGAACGGCCTTCAACACCGATCACTTTACCATCGTTATCAATAACCAGTTTTTCAACCCTGGTCTGACAACGCACATCGATACCGTTTTTGCGTACGGAGTTTTCGAGCGCATGGAACAAGGTGAGTCCGGATATGCCCGGGCCTTTGGCGCGGTGACCGCGGGGCGCCGATTTGGCGATTGCTTTACTTAAGTTATTATTTTCGCTTCCGGAAAAGTAGAGATAGTAATCGTCCGTGGGGTACGATGTTTTGAACGGGCACATGGAGGCCTCGAAGGGAACACCCTGTTGCTCCAGCCAGTGGATCATATCTACCGATTCATTGCAGAAGCGACGAAGCGTCTCATCCTTCATAATATCACCGATCTCACTCTTCAGATATTTATACATTTCCTCGGGAGTATCGTCATATCCTGCCGCCTTCTGGTACGGGGTGCCTCCCCCGGCATAGACAACGGCGCCGCTGGCGGCCGTAGATCCGCCGCCATTAAAGCATTCCAGTACCAGCACCGAAGCTCCATTCTGTTTTGCCTCCAGGGCTGCGCTCGCACCTGCCCCACCGAATCCAACAACGATGACGTCGGCTTCGGCATCCCAGTGACTATTTCCTTGTTTTAAACTCATGGATTACTCCTTTCTTTACGCAAGGTTGTTGTTATTATCCTGCAGAACCCACACCCTTAGCGTGCGGCTTTGAATTCGCCACCCATAGGGGGGAAGGATCCTGCCCCCTTAAGGGGGCAGGTATACTAGTTTTACCGTATCCTTACCTTATTACTTGATCCCCGCCGTATTGATGAAGCACCCCGCTGACCCCGAGGTCAGGGCCGAGATTTTGTCCATGTCGATGCCGGAGGTGGCCATGGACAGGAAGCAGTTGCCGAACTCGTCCGTGGTCAGCGTGCCGGGCGTCACTCCAGTG
>Ga0209270_1002210_pt1 | contig 21654 bp, 13 predicted proteins | sample MTBAKSrepl1MetaG_FD_187456 | JGI IMG/M metagenome (GOLD analysis project Ga0209270, IMG submission 187456) | Enrichment culture microbial communities from Arthur Kill intertidal strait, New Jersey, USA, that are MTBE-degrading - MTBE-AKS1... | ecosystem: Environmental > Aquatic > Marine >...
TTTCTTAAAACGCAAGGAGGGATGTAAAGGGTCTGTTTTGAGCAATTCGAAACACTTCTTTGCCGACTTTTGAAGGTCATCCGGGAGATCGGCCAAGCATTCCCAAAAACGGTTTGTGGCCCGATGCATTTATAGGGCCTTCAACTTTCCCTTTTCTTTTTCCTCCAGGGCTTCTTTCGCCAGGAAATCCAGCTTCCCTGATTCTGAGTCGGTCTCAATTTGCTTGTCCCATCTTTCCCAATCCCTTTCGGCAAACCAGTTCCTCAATCGGACAAACTCGTCTTCTGGTAGAGATTCGATTGAACTTATGATTTCTTCTATTCTTAACATATATAACTCCTTCCCTGATTTTTGTCGGCCCAACCTCGCCCTTCAGCGGTGAATCGCGGGCGGCCGCATATGTGGACGACATGAGGACCCTACCCAGGATTATCAAGGACTGGAAGCCGTGTCACGAGACAAAGAGTTGTCTGGGTAGGGATTCTGTTTGTACTTTATATCAGAGTGACCTGGGCAAATCCATCCCGGCCGAGTAGTCAGACGGCCTGGGTTGATAATTTTGAGAGTGGCTCCGATCCCACTCAAGCGGGATTGTCGGAGCGCGCAACTATCCCACAGCAGAGCTGTGGGGCACCAGGGCTCAAACGCTCAACTGTCCGGGAAGATCTTAACTAATACACGTTGTACGGGCCACCTGTCCTATTTTTTATCTATCTTTCATAATTTTATTTTAATTAGTAAGTGATATCCCTAATATTTTTCCAATGAGACCTTGATATAAAGAATGATCAACAATCTTATCAATATGTTGGATGCTATCCCATTTTTTATAAGTTATCATATTATCATTTGGTCTTTTAAAAAGTAGACCCTTTTCGATCATTTTGATCAAAATTATTGGTTCTTTTTTATCTATGTGTTCCTTTAATATTATATTGTAGTTAGGTTCATTCGAGAGAATCAATTTTTTCCCATCAGTATAGCCTTTCCCATATAAAAAAATTATTATTACCGGCACCCCAAAAATAATGGCCCTTATATACTTCGCTCGTCTTTGAAAAATTTTAGGGTGGTTGTTTATCCATGGGGCAATACAAAACCATATAAGGCAGAAAGCTATGGGTAGACAATAAATAAAAATATCCCCCATCAAAATATAGCTTAAAATACTCAATCCTGCTAACCAGGGCATTAATTTTAATGGACCCTCTCGAAATTTTCTGGTTTTTTCGGGATTTGGTGAAGACAAAATTATTTCATCCTCTGACATGCCTTTTTCAATTCTTATAGTTATTAATTCGAAAATAGTTGCCCCGGCGGCTGCAAAGAAAAGTGTGGGGAACCATAGAAGTCCACTCCTCAAATGATCGGAAATTGAACTCGGAACGTCAAAAAATGAAATATCAAGGGATGTGAAATATCCATAATCATATATGACGGAAAATATGAGTGCTATTGGTGCTGTAATACCTAATAATTTAACTATAGCATCCAAAAATAATCCACTTTTGACCTTATTACTTTCGACCGTGTTCATTGGAACCCCCTTCCGGGAAGTTCCGGCTTCCCTCTTGCTACCAAGTCTGACAAATCTCGATCAAACCCTGCTGTCCCGCGTAATCCCGGGCGCTGGAATAACGCCAATGCTAGCCCACCACAGCCCTGCCGGTGGAAAGAATAGTATTGTAGGTTGGGTAGAGCGAAGCGAAACCCAACAAATTCATTCCTAATCCCATCCCGGCTTCGAATACGAACAGCCAATCATGGAACGTCTCAACCGATCGGCGTTTAATCGGATGACTCGGTTTTTCGGGGTAGCGAATTCGTGAAGAACGGCTTTCATGGTCCATATTCGAACGATTGCCAAAAATCGTTGGGTTTCGCTTCGCTCTACCCAACCTACATCATATAGTATCAAATTTAGGGAATAATTCTATATATTGTAACATTTTGAGTAAAAATGTCAAGACTAAAAACGGCCGGCGGCTCCGCCGTTTTCATAAACCGTCGCCCCGCCATAGGCGGCCCAGGGTGGCGATTAACCCGGCCCGGCGGCCCTCCGACGCGGTATGGACAAAATTTGGAAAAGACATGGGTTTCCGTCCTTTCAGGTGAAAGGTTCCGGTAAAGCCCCTGAAAATTTTTTAAATTTTATCAAGCGGAAAGTCAAGAATTTTGGCGGGAAAGACCCCTCACCCCAGCCCTCTCCCAGAGGGAGAGGGGGAAAGATTAATGATTTAAAATTATTGCCGTAGAAAGAATTCATTCCCCAGGCCGTCCTTCCCGTTTTTCTGGCGAGCATCGCGCCAGCGCATGACCGAACTGGCATGACAACCAATACGGCGCGCCACCTCATTAAGAGACAGGCCGCTGTCCAAAAGCTCCAAGGCTTTACGGCGGCGTCTTTCCAGTTGTTTCGGAGAACCAAATGGCCGCATCTAGGCCGCCTCCATTTAGGAGGCCTATATTGTATTGCATTACTAATGCAGATGTCAATAATTCACTTATGAAATAGAAATGGAATTAGTATTCTGTTTTCCATCTAAAAATCATGTCTGGCGGCAAGGGGCATGCGGCGGCCCAGGCCGAAGGCCTTGGAAGTGACCTTGAGCCCCGGCGGGGCCTGCCAACGTTTGTACTCGTTGCGGTTGACCGTCTTGATGATCCAGGCCGCCAGGTTCGGGTCAAAGCCAAGGTTCGTGATCTCTTCCCGGGACAAACCCTGTTCGATATATAAATTCAATACTTGGTCCAAAATATCATAAGGGGGCAAGGTATCCTGGTCCCTTTGATTAGGCCGAAGTTCGGCCGACGGCGCCTTGTCCAGCACGGCCTGGGGGATGATCTCCCCATCCCGGTTGATGTGGCGGGCCAATTCATAGACCATGATCTTGGGCACATCCGAGATCACGGCCAAACCGCCGCTCATGTCGCCGTACAAGGTGCAGTAGCCCATGGCCAACTCGCTCTTGTTACCGGTCGTCAAAACCAGATGACCGAATTTGTTGGAGAAGGCCATGAGGATGTTGCCTCGGATTCTGGCCTGAATATTCTCCTCGGTCACGTCGAAGGGGCGTCCCTGAAAGTGCTCGGCCAGCCCGGCCAGATAAGCCTGATAAATCCCATTAATCGGGACGACTTTAAACTCGATGCCCAAGTTGGCCGCCAATCGGCGGGAATCTTCCACACTGCCCGCCGAGGAATACATGGAGGGCATGGAAAGGCCCAGGACGTTTCCCCGGCCCAGGGCCTCGACGGCCAGGGCGCAGACGACCGCCGAGTCTATCCCGCCGGACAGCCCGACCACGGCTGATTTGAAGCCGCTCTTGCCCAAATAATCCTGAAGGCCCAAAACCAGGGCTTGGTGGATCGATTCAATCTTATCTTGCGGCCTGAACGATTGGCGCCCCCCGAGCAAGTCCAGGTCCACGGTCTGGATATGTTCCCGAAAAGGCGGACAGAGGGCGATGGGCTCACCTTTTTTGTCCAAGCACAGGCTGCGTCCGTCAAAGATCAATTCGTCGTTGCCGCCGACCTGATTGACAAAGACGAAGGGGAGTCCATGCCGGGCCGCATGATTTCGGATCAGTCGGTACCTCATCTCGTCCTTGCCCGCATGAAAGGGGGAAGCGGAAACATTAATGAACAAGGTGACCTTCTGCCCGGCCAGTTCGGCGATGGGGTCCCGATCATAGATCAGTCCTTGGGGCCAGAACTCCGGATCGTTCCAGGCGTCTTCGCAAACCGTGAGCCCCAGGACCTGGTCCTTAAAAGCCACGGACTTGATCTTTTCGGCCGGGTCGAAATATCGGGCCTCGTCAAACACGTCGTAGGTCGGCAAAAGAGACTTGTCCTGTTGGAAGATTATTCGGCCCTGGTAAATCAAAACGGCCGCGCTGGTCAGCCTCCGGCCGAACCGGCGCCGGCTGGGCAGGGCCGCCCCTATCACCAGGCCGGTTTCAGGATGCCGCCGGGAAGTTTCGGCCAGCCGATATAAAGCCTTCTCTTGTTTTTCAATGAACCACGATCTTTCCAACAAATCCTGGGGCGGGTACCCGGTCAGGAAAAGTTCGGAGAAGATCACCAGGTCAGGTCTTTCGGGGGCGACCTGATCCAGGGCGGCCGAAACCTTGCCCAGATTGCCTTCTATGTCTCCCACCGTGGGGTTGAGTTGGGCTATCGAGACTTTCATAGGCGTGATGATTCTCCATGCCTAGCCATGAAAGACGATTATAGCGCCTGGCCCGGAATTGTCGATAAGTTTTATTTACTGGACTTATTCTATCAGTTATCAGCGGTCTGATAGGGGGTAGGAACGCCCGGTTGGACCCGGTCGCTCCCCCCTTCGAACCGTGCGTTTGGTTTTCCCGCACCCGGCTTTCCAGTTGTCAGCGTCTGCCGATCACTGCTGCGCAACATGAGACAGGCCATCCGCATGTCTGAAGCAGGCCCCCTTCCCTCCCCGGGCATTACCCCGCTTCCCCGCTGCCGTGAACCCCACCGATTCCCGACGCAGCCCCGGACGGTTATTTGTTCCCCCCGAGTGTTTGCTCGGCGGGGCTTCGACGACCAGAATTACTCCCGGCCGCCGGCCGAATTTCGGCAGAAAAACCGGGAGGCTTTGAGGCAAGGTTTAAAGTCATGCGCCCGAGTCCGAAGCTTGGCTTGACCTAAGGCAATGTTTTGTTTGTGGACAGCACGAAGGTCCGGGCCAAGGGGGGCCGGGGTCAGAATCACGATCAGTCTTGGTATCGGCGGCAGCTGGAGGAGCTTGATGAGCGGATCAATCAACTGCTGGAAGAATGCGAGTGTCTTGATGAAAGTGAAGTGGAGCAGGGCTCGCTGGTGAAGATGAAGGAGGAATCGGGCCGAACGGGTCGTTTGAAAGACATTTCGAGAGGGCCTTGTCTGAATTGGAGGAGCGGGGATCTAAGACAAAGAGATGAACAGCTATAAATAATTTTTACGCTTCGGTAAAATTTATCCCAAACAAGATCAACCCCAATGGTAATACCAACAATTGCCACACCGCCTCGTCAGCGGGAATCCAGGTCGCCAATAACTAATAGAGTATGTCAAGGCGATCTCTGGGATCACTCAGGGACGAAGACCACTCCGCCTCTCCAGCCGATCCGATATGGCTGTTCTGCTTCCATATAAATGCCGGGGCGGCTGCAAGGTATCCGGTTTTCAAACGCTGTTAGTGCTTTGAGTTTTCTGAGGCAAAGTAATGATGAATTTAGTCCCGCCGGCGCGGTCCAGTTGAATTTCTCCGCCTAACTGATGTTCGATCAATCCAGCCACCAGGGTCAGACCCAGGGTGCCGGTGTTGCGCCAGTCCAGACCCTTCGGCAGGCCCACGCCGTCATCACTTATGTTCAGTTCTATCCGGCCCGCCTCGGTCAGCCGGGCCATAATACTGATCCGGCCCGGCCGGCCGGCCGGAAAGGCGTATTTCAGGGAGTTGGAAACGAGTTCGTTGATGACCAGACCGCAGGGAACGGCCTGATCGACGTTAAGGGTCACTCCCCGGGCGGCCACGGTCAACTTTACGTCTCTCTCGATCCTATAAGTTTGAAAGAGGATATGGGACAGCCTGTTAACATAGTGTTCGAAGTCGACCTCACCAAAAGTCCCAGTTTGGTAAAGGATTTCATGGATGAGGGCCATGGCCGTCACCCGGTTCCGCCCTTCTCTCAACACATTCAGGACTTTTTCGTCGTCGGTGCCGTTGGCCTGGAGGCTGAAAAGGCTGGAAATGACCTGCATATTGTTCTTAACCCGGTGATGAATTTCCCCAAGGAGGACCTCTTTTTCCTTAAGGGCCGCCCGCAGGGTCTCTTCAGCGGTCTTGCGCCAGCTTATGTCGCCGATGAAATTCAACGTGGCCGGCTGGCCGGCCCAGATTATTCGGACCGCCCGTAGAGTCACCCACCTGACCCGGTTTTTTCCGTCAATGATTCGGAAATCATATTCGCTGGGGACGTCTTCCCCTCTTTCCCTCAGGACATAACGTTCCGTCACCATCGGCCGGTCATCCGGGTGAATCCATCGGTCAAAAGGCTGGACTTGGAAATCCTTTTTTAAGCATCCGGCGTGTTTCAGAGTGGTTTCATTGACAAAAACGACTCGTCCGTCTTGAATAACCAGGATGGCCTCGTGAGCGTTTTCAACCAGCAAACGGTATCTCACTTCGCTTTCCCTCAAATTCTCTTCGGCCCGCCGCCTTTCCGCAATCTCCTGGTGCAGCCCTTCGTTGGTCCGGGCCAGTTCAGCCGTTCTTTGCCTCACCTTGAGTTCCAACTCCTGATGGGCCTGCCGCGAAGCCCGTTCCGCCCGCCGCCGCTGTGTTTCATCTTCGATACAAACCAGGACCATCTGTTCGCCGTTAACCACCATGGGGATGGCCGAGACGAGCAGTTCCCGCTCTTCCCTCCGCCCGGCCGAGGAGAAAGGCAGGACGGCCTCGACTTTCAGGTGCGCCTGCCAAGTCTCGAAGGTCCTGAGCACGGTCAACCGAACCGGGCAGGCCAGACAAAACGGGCCGAAGCCGCATCCTTGAGGGTCAAGGAGGGAATTCAGGCAGCCCAGGGCCTCGCCGCCTCGGCGTCCAAGAATCTCTTCGGGGGACGCACCTATAAATTCCCTGACCGTCCGGTTGACTCGCCGGACCAGCCGGTTACGATCAAGGATGACCATGAGCAAGGGAGTGTTCTCGAAGACGGTCGTCATTTCTTCCCTTTTTTCTTGAGCCCATAATTCCGCTTGGCGGCGCAGGTCTTTTTCTTTTTCGAGTTGTTCCCTTATTTCGATCAAATGCCTGGAGGATTCTCCGGAACCCGCCCGCAGTTGAGCCGTCAGGTTCTCCAGATCGGCCAGCCGCCCGCGCAAAACGGTCAGATCGGTGACCAACTCTTTTTTGGTTTTGCTTTCGTCTTTCATCTCGGTTGTCCGGGCCAATCCGGCCTTTTTAGGGTTGTGATGGTCAACCATCTAATTTTATAGCTAATATTGTCTCCACCCTTATAAAAAGCAATTAGTATGCCAATAAAATCGGCCCGATTTTCCCGTGCTGACCGGCTTTTTTAAAGTGGCGTTAAACAGGCCTCTATTAGGCAAAGATTCATCAGACCGGCCTTGCCCCGGAGTCCATGAGTGGGAAGAGCCGCGGAACTCTGGAAAGGTCAACTCGCCCGTCGGCTATTGCTGGAGAAAATAATTGTTATTTCAATATTTTAATCTATAAGTCCTCAGGCGCTTAACGGACGGACAGAGGCCGGCTTTCCCAGGTCTCAGACTGTTTCAGGGGATGGGCTTAACTGGTCGGCTCGGCGGTGGCGGGAGGGATAATTCAAGGTAGGTGCAATTTCGGCCTCTGAAGGAGGCCTCTCATCCAGATTTTTTAGACTACTGTCCAGGAAAACCGAAATTTGTCCAACTAAGCGGGATAAAACTCAAAAATCAGGCGGAGCTTCCAGGGTCAGCCAAACGGACCGGGACAGCCGGTGTTTCTTTAACCGATTATATAAAGCCGTTCGCGATAATCCGGAAAGACGGCAGGCGGCCTCCACGTCCCCTTTGGTTTGAATCATCAGGTCAAATAAATATTTTCTTTCCAAGCGATTGGTTTCCGCTTTCAGCCAAGTCCGTAATGTCGGAGCCCTTTTTGCCGGCGATTCGGTTTTTTCTGTCGGCTGGTGGCCTTTGACCGAAGACCGGGCCGCGGCGATACGGATTCGTTCCGGGAGATGCCGGGGGAACAAGGTCGGGGAATCGCCCGCCGAGACGATGGCTTCTTCCAAGGCGTTGATCAGGTCCCGGACGTTGCCCGGCCAGTCATACCGAACCAGCATTTCCAGAAAATCCGGGGTGAAACCTTTGGTTTCCCGGCCGTCCCGTTCGCAGAACCTGGAAATATAATGCAGGGCCAAGTCTTTGATGTCCTCGGGCCTTTCCCGCAGCGGCGGCACTTCGACGGTCAGGGACCTCAAACGAAAAAACAAGTCCGGCCGGAATCGACCCTCCTCGATCAGCCGTTCCAGGTTTTGATTGGTCGCGGCCACCAGCCTGAAATTGCTCTCCTGTTCTTCACGGTCGCCAAGTCTTCGAAAACGATGCTCCTGCAAGACCCTCAAGAATGGTTTTTGCAAGGACAGGGGCAGTTCGCCGACCTCGTCCAGGAAAAGGGTTCCGTGGTCGGCCTGCTTGATCAGTCCGTCCTTGGCCCGGTCGGCCCCGGTAAAAGCCCCTTTGGCATAGCCGAAGAGCAGGCTTTCCACCAGGGAAGCCGGGATGGCCGCGCAATCGACCACGACAAAGGAGCCCTCCGCCCGACGGCTGTTTTCGTGGATGGCCAGAGCGAAAAGCTCCTTGCCCGTGCCGGTCTCGCCGACGATCAGGACCGCGGCCTCGCCGCCGGCCGCTTGAGCCAGCCGGTCGAAACAGGCCAGCATTTTCGGGCCGGAACCGATGATGTTTCCCCTTTTCAAGGCCATCGGCGGCCGGGTCGATCTCTTCTCCGCCCGGTACTGCAAGGCTCGGGTCAGGGACAAGACCAAGTCCTCGGAGGCATAGCTTTTTTCCACGTAATCCCAAGCCCCGCTCTTGATGGCCAGTTCCGCTCCATCCTGATTGCCGGCGCCGGTAACAATGATCACCTCCGGCGCCGACCGGGCCGACCGAATTTCGGGCAGGGCTTCCAAGCCGTTGCCGTCGGGCAGATAAACATCCAGGAAAACAACATCAAAGTCTTTCGACCCCAGGGCCTCGAAGCCCTCGACCAGGGTCTGGACCGCGGTCGCCTGGTGTCCCGCCCGCCGGACCCATTCACTAAGCACCCGGCCGACATAATACTCATCATCGATGATCAAAACATCAGCCATGGCCAGGTCCACCCTCTGAAAAAATTGAGGCCAAATACGGTTGGAGTTTTAAAAACTATCGTAAATAAACGTCATAGAAATGGCCGTCAGGTTTTGGTCGAAATCCTGGCCCGGGCCCGGTGATAAAGCTCACCGGCCTGGTAGGAACTGCGGACAAACGGCCCGCAGGCCCAGCCGGAAAACCCCTTTTCTTCAATGAATTGTCCCAGGTCCTCGAACTCCTCGGGCAGGACAAAACGGGCCACAGGGAAATGCCGGTCGGAGGGGGCCAAATACTGACCGACGGTGACCAGGTCACAGCCGGCCTCCCGTAAATCATCCAGGACCCGATCGAGTTCGCTCCGGCTTTCACCCAGCCCGACCATCAATCCGGACTTGATCACCGGCCTGGGCCGGTAGGCCCCGGCCCGCCGCAGCAGGTCCAGGGAGCGCCGGTAATCGGCCTGGGGCCGGACCGCGGGATACAGTCGGGGGACGGTTTCGACGTTGTGATTAAGCACCTCGGGCCGGGCGGCCAGGACCGTTTCCAAGGCTTCCCGGCCGCCGCCCAGGTCCGAGATCAAAACCTCAAGGCCCGTGTCGGGGCGGAGCGCCCGTATGGCCTCAATGGTCCGGGCCACGTGGCCGGCTCCCCCATCAGGCAGATCGTCCCTGGTGACCATGGTCAGGACGCAAAAATTCAGACCCATTTCGGCCACGGCCCGGGCCGTCCGTTCCGGCTCGTCCGGCGCCGGCGGATCAATCCGGCCCTTGCCCACGGCGCAAAAGGTGCACCGGCGAGTGCAATTAGGACCCAGAAGCAGAAAGGTGGCCGTGCCCCGGGCGAAACATTCCCCCTGGTTGGGGCAATGGGCTTCCTCGCAGACGGTGTGCAGACCCAGGTCCGTCAGCAAGCCGGTCACAGCGGCACCCCGGCCGCCGGCCGGAATCTTCTTTCTAAGCCACCAGGGCTTGGGTTGCCGTTCGGCCATGGTTTTGGGCTTTCTCCTGGGCCTGGGACAGAGTCCAGGGAATCAATTGCAGGTCGAACAACCTTGAAAAATGGGCCCGGAGGCGAGCCCGGACCTGGTCCGGGTCCACCGGTCCGCCCAGTTCCTTGGTCATGGCCGTCATCCGCACTCCGGTCAGACCGCAGGGATTGATCAGGTCGAAGTGGGTCAGGTCCGGGTCTCGGTTCAGAGCCACGCCATGAAAAACGATGCCGCCCTGGACGGCCAGCCCGACAGAAGCGATCTTGGCCGGTCCGATCCAAACGCCGCGTTGACCTTCCCGCCGTCCGGCCTGGATACTGAAATCGGCCAGAACGGCGATAACCACTTCCTCCAAGAGACCGACCATATCGGCCACGCCCATTTTAAAGGCCGCCAGGTTAAAGACGGGATAGGCCACGTTCTGGCCGGGTCCATGATAGGTGGCCAAGCCTCCCCGCTGAACCCGGTGCACGCTCACCCCCAGCCGGTCCAGAAGGTGGTCCGCGGCGAGAATGTCCCCCGCCCCGGCCCGACGGCCCAAAGTGATCACCGGCTCATGCTCAATCAGCATTAACACTTCCGGGGTCAGGCGGCCGGTCCTTTTGGCCTCGACCAAGCCGAGCATCAAATCCAGGGCCTCGGCGTAATCGAGGTGCGGCAGGTCAAGAAGGCAACAAGGCTTCATAAGACAAATTTACTCAGGAAAAGGTCCGCTGTCAAACCCGATCCGGCCCGGAGAATTGAATTAAACTTCACATCAGAAGGATAGGGGCTTTTAAATCGGCTTATGTATGAAGGCAACTTCGTATCAATCCTAAGTTGAAGGCTTTCCGGTCACGACCGCCGATCCTCACAAAAGCCTATGAGGTCGACCTCATCGGGGCCGGCTGAGGGAAGAAGGGCGTCTCCCAGGCCCGGTGGCGTGGATGTGCAATCGCCGGAAAATCAGGGGATAATCTCTTAAATTGTAAAAAAGAAACTCGATTGTGGTAGCATACCGATTTATAATCGGAGCCTAAATGGCTTTGCCAGCGTCCGCCCGGAAAACCTGCCCGAACAGGCCGAGTCGGGGGCTGGAGAAATTTGGTCGCGATAGGGCTGGAGATAATTTCGGCTTTAAAGCAGGGAACGAACGAAAGGGAGTAGGGATGGAGACTCGATATACGGGGAAAGATCACATGGCGGCTGTTTTCGGCCGGGGACAAACCGACCGGGTCGCGGTCAGGACCATGCAGGGTTTCGGCCAGATCATGGGCCGGACCGGAGTGACCGGCAAGGAAATGGCCACCCAGCCGGAAAAGTTCGTCACCGTTTTGACCGCTCTTCACCAGGTCGCTCCTTCGGACGCCATGGCGGTCCTGGTCGGAGACCCGGCCTTGTTCGCCGAGTTGGTCGGACTTACTTTCAAGGAATTCCGCGCCTTCGGACCGGGAAAAAACCTGCTGGATGACAAATCGAAGCTGGGCCGTCTCGAGATTCGCCCGGCCGACCAATATCAGCGTCTGGATTATTACTCAGAAATCTGCCGTTTGGGCCGAAAGGGCTTGCCTGACGCCATGCTGGACGCGATCAGCTTTTCGCCCTGGTCGGCGGCCATGATGCTGCGCGGCCTGGAAAACATGGTGTATGATTCGGCCGACGATCCTGAATTTCTCAGGACCTTGCTTCGCTTTACCACGGACATGGCCATAATGATCGGGGACGGGCTCTTAGATGCGGGGGTGGACATGCTGACCCTGGGCGATCCTTCGGCCGGGTGCAGCGTGATATCCCCGAAAATGTTCCGGGAATGGGCCAAGCCCTGTCTTCAGGAAGCCGTGACCCATTTCAAGAGCCGGAGCGCCACGCCCGTGGTTCTCCATATCTGCGGTTACACCGACCCGATTATGGAGGACATGGTCTCGTTGGGGCTTGACGGATTGAGCATAGACGCCCCAAGTTCGCTGAAGAAGCTGGTGGGACTTTCCCAGGGGAAAATCGCCATTGAAGGCAATTTTCCGGGTGAGCTGTACGTGGACGGAACCAAAGAGCAGATCGAGGCCAAAGTGCAAGAATTGCTGGCCACCGCGGCCGAGCCCAACGGATACCGCTATATTTTATGCTCCGGCTGCCAGGTCCCGGATAACGCGCCTCTGGAAAACGTGCGCATGTTTCTGGAGGCCGGCCACCGCTATGGCCAACGCCGGCCTGTTGCGTGACGGAGGATTATAGAAAGGCCTGATAGGAGTATTGGGGCCGGAACCTGGCTCGCCGAATGGACATCGACCACTTCCGGCCGGACGATCAAGCCTGGCCTTCGGGTTGGCCCGGGAGAAAGCTGCGCCGCCAAGACCGGGAGATACAGGTAAGGGGTGTTCAAGCCATTATTATATAAATATTTGATTATATTATAATTTATAGTCCGATACAAGGGGGACCACTCTTCACTGAATAATTACGGCCGGATGATGATTCAGGCGGGCGGACCTTCCTCGGCTGGGCTCAAAGATGGACTGCGGCCGGAACGCTGAGCGCCCCGACCGATGGTTCAACTCATTGGTTAGTCTGTTCGATGAGGACCTGGATGAAGCATCCGCCGCCGCCACCGCCGCCTCCGGACAAGGCGGAAGATTCGTCCAAGCCCCCCGGCGGATCGGGAGGCCGTTCCAAGTCGGCCGGGGCGTCGCAGGTAATTGTCGGACCGTCAGCCACCGGTTCTTGGAAGGGAAAGAATACTTCCCCGGGGCCTAGGGTCAGCTTTTTTATCCAGCCGCCTTCCATTGAGGCCAGGGTCGCGGCGGCTTGGTATATCCCGTTTGGGTAAACCCAGAAGACAGGCTGGCTGATGTTGTTCCCGGCGTCTCCGATGCTTATCCAGGTCCCGGCGGCCTCCCGAACCCAGAGATCGGTTGTGTCCACGGCCCGGGTGAAGGGATTACCGATCTGGTTCCAGCCTGATTCCACATCCACGATATAACCCGTCATCCCCGACGGTCCCGCCAAGACCGGGGTGGAGGTGCCGGTCATGTTCCAGACCGACCCGTTCCGGCAAAGGAACCAACCGGCCCAGCCCGGACCAGGGGTTTGGTCGAAGGGGTATTCATCATACCTCCCCGAGGCCGGATTCCATCGGCCGATGCGCCACAGCCTGGTGTCGTAAGCGCCTAGTTCCAGTCCGTAAAAGCCGGTCGCCGAGGTCTCGGCCGGGACCAGCGGCAGGGAAATTATGCGGTAGTCCGCTTTCTCTGAACCCGCCGGCAAGTTGATCGCAGCCGAGGCCGCCGAGGTCTGGCGGGTGGTGAAAGCCCATTCGTAGTCCTGATTCAAGGGGACGCCGTCGTCGGCCCTGACTTCCGTGGTTATTGTCGCCAGATAGTCCGCACCCGAAGACAAATAATCAGACGGAGCAAATATCGCTTTTCTTTGCTGCTGATCATAAGAAACCGTACCGGTCACGGAGGTAGTCGATGGGTTGAGGGCGGCCAGCTTAAAGGAGGACTCGTTGATGGAGGCGGCGGCCATGTCCCGGCTGAACTCGGCCCACAAGACCTCGTTCACCAGGACGTTGTCTTGTTGATGCTCTGGATGAGTCCGGACCACCACCGGCGGGGCGCCGGCTTCCGCGTCGAATCGGGCGGCGCAGGACTTATCCCCGTCCATGTCTATCGTTATCTGTGGATTGGAGCCTGAAGCGTCTCCCGACCAGCCCACGAAAAACGAACCGGCGTCGGGGTCTGCTGCCAGAGAGACGCCGGCGTTTTGAACATACTTTTTGCTGCAAGACGATCCGCAATCGAGGCCGGCCGGACTGCTGGTCACCAGGCCGGAACCGCTGCCGGATTTGGACACGGCCAGGGTGTAATCAACGCTGGCCCGGAAGACCGAGACGGCGCTGGTGGCCCCGGAAAAGGACCCGGTGTAGACGTGCCGTCCGTCCGGGCTGACGTGGGCCCCATAGGCGGTGTCCAGACCTTCAACCCCGCTTACCCCGTCTTGATGTTCCTCTATATAAGTCAGTTGGCCGTCCACGGAACTACGGGTGTAGACCAAAAGGTTGTCGCTCCATTGATTCGTCAGATAAACATAATGACCGAACGGTTCCACGGCCGGGGTGATCGAACCTCCCCCGGACGAGAAGGGCGTTTGTATGGGGATCAAGGCTCCCGTAGTCGGGTTCCGCTGGAAGACGTAAAAATTGGGACCGCCGATGACTGAGGTCGTGTAAACGTTCAGGCCGTCCGGGCTGATAGACAAGCCATAAGCCCAGCCGCCGAAGTCGGGGGTGAATCCATTTTCCGGGACGCCTTCGAAATTGCTTTCGACGTAAGTCAAGGCGCCGGTGGTTTCATTGCGGCTGTAAACGGTGATGGAGGTATCTCCGGCCAAATACAGATGCTTGCCGTCCGGACTCACGGCCATCGTCCAGGCCGAACCGCAATCGGCCGCGTGCTGCCCGTCAAAATGTTTTTCGATGAAAGTGAGATGACCGGTGGCTTGGTTCCGGCTGAAGACGCCGAATTCATCCCGGCCGCCGGCGTACACGTGTTTCCCGTCCGGACTGATCGCCACGGCACGGGCCTGATTCAGCCCATCGATTCCGTCGGCCCCATTCTGAAAAATTTCCATGAAACTGAGTTCTCCCGTTAGCGGGTCGCGGCTGAAAAGGGAGAGGCAATGGTCGTTCTCGGAGGCGACGTAGATATGGCCCCCGTCCGGGCTGAGGTCCAAGCCAAGGCCGTTGTCCAGGCCGTCCACTCCGCTTACATTGTCCTTATGGGTTTCAATAAAAGTCAGTTGGCCGGTGGTATCGTCTCGACTGAAGACGTTCAACGCGTCACTGTCCAGGGCCGTCGAATACAAATGCCTTCCATCCGGACTGACCCTGACGTTCCTGGTTCCATTCAGGTTGGACAAATCGGGCGGCGGCGGGTCGTCGGCCTGGTGGGTTTCTACAAAGTCGAGCCAGGTTTGGCCTTGGGCTGAAGGGGCCCAAAAAAACAATAAGACCCCAAAAACCACGGCCGACAAGCAGATTAATCGGCCGGAATCAGATTTCATGCGGCTACCGTTTCATCACATAAAAATCTGTTTAGAAATATATAGTTAGAATTATAGTTTAGAAAATCCAATTGTTCAACGGCCGGGACGCCGAGCGTCCCGGCCGTTGATTTAAGTCATTGGTTCGGCTGGTCAATAACGGTCTGAATAAAGCATCCGCCGCCTCCGCCGCCGCTACTGCCGCCCGGTGCAGATGACTGATCGACCAGGCCGTCCGGCGGGGCTGGAGGCTGTTCCACATTGGCGTCCGCCTCATAAGCCGCCGGTCCAATATCGGGCACTGCCGCCTGCACCGGGAAAAAGAGATTCCCGCCACCAGGGGTCAGCTTCTTTATCCAACCGCCTTGACCAACCTGAAGTCTGGTAGCGGCCGAGTATTGGCCGTTGGGATAAACCCAGAAGACGCGCTGGGTGATGGTGTTGCTCGGGTCGGTTAAATAGGCGTAAGAGCCGTTCTCCTCTTCTACGATCAAGCCGGAGACGCTGACTGAAAATTGGTAAGGATTGCCGATTTGATTCCAGCCCGAGGTGATGGGGTAGCGGTATCCTTCCAGGCCGGCCGGGCCGATTATCGTGGAGGTGGTGTACCCTCTAAAGGTGAGGTTGAGGCCGTTACGGGCCAGCAGCCAACCCGCATCGCCTGGTTTGGCCGTCTCTGGAAAGGGATATTCCCGGTAACTTTGGGTGTCGGGGTCCCAATAGCCGATCCGATAAAGAGAAGTATCATAGGTCCCAATCTGAGGGCCGAAGATGGCCGAGGGGTTTGGGTCAAGAGGGGTCAGCGGTATGGAGAAAATCCGATAGTGGGCCGCGGTGGTCCCGGCCGGGAAATTCAGGTCCACCTGATGGACCTGGGCGGATTCGTCGGCGAAGACCGCGGTGACGCTCTTGTCACCGTTCACATTAATGGTGGACGGATTGGTCGTCCCGGTCAGGTCGCCCTCCCACTGATAGAAGCGGTAGCCCGAAGACGGATCGGCCGTCAAAGTGACTTGAGTGGCCGAGGCAAATCCTTCGATGCAGTCGCCTGGGCAGTCGATGCCGGTCCCGGTCACCCGGCCGCCGCCCTCAGGCGAGACTTGGACCCGCAACACGAATGCGGAGTATTCGTAGCAACCCATATCGAACCCCGTCCCCTGGGGCCGGGTCAGGCCGTCCTTGTCGACGATGATCGGATCGCCGGCGTTGCCAGGTATGGCGTCGATACAGGGGGAGCCCGCCTGGAGCCGGTAATCATTGGCCAGTTGGGGGTCGGAGATCAGATCGTGGGGGCCGCCGGCCAAGCCGCTGTAATGGCCCAGGGCATTGTCCCAGAGGCAGTTGTAGTCCACGGTCGGAGCGCCCAGGGTATTATAAAGGCCGTATTCACCCCAATCGGCGATGATGTTGTATTTGATGTCCGGCTGAGCCCCGCTCCCGGAACAGTAAACCCCGGTCTCGTCGGTGCCGCCCCCCACGATGGTGTTGTGATAGATCGGGGGCGTGCTGACGGCCGAGGGCGAGTTGATGTAAATCCCGTAAGTCATATTGTCGCCGGTGTCGTAAATCAGGTTGTTGGCGATGGCCGGCTCGGCCGGATAGGCGTCGCCCCATATGTAAATGCCCACGCAATTGTCGTAAATGTCGTTATCGGTGATGTTCGGGTTGGAGTCTTTGACGTATACGCCTTGGAAGTTAAACGAGGCGCTGTGGCCGTGAATTTGGTTGCGATAGATAGCGTTGTCCGTCCCGGCGGACGGGTTGACCCTGACCCCGTAGTACTGGGTATGGCCCAGGTCGCCGCTCCAGTAAATATCGTTGCCATAAACCAAGTTTTCGTCCGCCGGCCCTTCACCCTTTTCAATAATCACACCGGATCCTTGGCCTGGTGCGGCCGGATTGCCGTTGTCATAAATGGTCAAAGCGGTCAGTTCGTTTTGATCCCCATCGCTTATCCGGATGCCGGAAGTCTTGAACCGCCGGACCGTCAGGTCCCGCACCACCACGCCGTCGGCATAGATGATCAGTCCTTCCAACCAATTGGTGTTTCCGGTCCCGTCCAATATGGTTGAACCGGCCCCGGCCCCGATGAGGTTCAGGTTGTCTCGCTCGACGGCCAGAGTCTCATCCGTTTCGCCGTTGCCCACCGTGTATATCCCGGCGGCCACATGCAGGGTGTAGTTGCCGGCGGACCCGTCGTTTATCTTGCTGATGGCGTAATGAAGCGTCTTCCAGGGAGTGCCCTCACTGCCGTCGTTCAGGTCGCTGCCCGAAACGATGTCCACGTAGTATTCGCCCGGCGAGAGTTGCTGGTAATACTCGTCGGCTCCAATGTCCACTACGCCGACCTCCCGGGGGTCGCCGTCGATATCCGTGGTCGGCAGCGAGCCGGGTACGGCCGCGGTCCCGGCCTCACGGCAGGGGGAGGCGGACTGGATATGGAAATAAGTGTCGTCGCCTACAAATACAGGATCGCTCCGGATATTGCCGTTGGTTCCCTCATAACCGGCCTGGTCCACGTCGCAGTAATGAACTTCGGCCGTGGCCGTGGCGGGTTGCAAATTATAGATTTCCTTTTTCGAAGGATCGCCGGCGGTATTGTCCCAGAGGATGCAGTTGTACAAGTCAACGGTGGCGTCAATGGTCAGGCTCAGACCGCCGCCGCCGAAGTTGCTGCCATCGTTGCCGACGATGGTGCAGTTTATAAAGTCGGGATTACTTTGAATGGCGTAGATCCCTCCGCCACCCTCAGCCGTCATGTTGGTCACCCAATTATCGGTGATGATGCAGTTGACGAAGCGGGGCGCCCCCCAGGCGCTCACGCCCACCCCCCCGCCGGCTGGGGCGCTATTGCCCTTGATTCGGCAATTGATGATAAGAGGTGAGGTGGCGTTGCAATAGACGCCGCCGCCTATGCTTCCCGCCGCATCCCCGCCGGTGATGGTGAAGCCGTCCAGCCTGGCACTGGTGGCCCCGATCACGGTGTGAACGGCTCCGTTGCCGTCGATGACGGTTTCATTAAGTATCCAGTTCCGCCCGTCGGCTATGGTCTCCGTGCCGTCAAAACCGCCTAGGACCTTGACGTCGCTGAGCAAGGTGATGGCTTCGAGATAAATTCCGGCCTTGACCCAGATTTCATCCAAGGGTGAGGCCATGGTCAAGGCGTCGGTGATGGTGTGATAGCCTTGGTCCCAAGTGCTGCCGTTCTGGGGGACGCCGGTGCTGTCCGGATTGACATATATAATTCCGGCTTGGGCCAAGGAAAGGCCCAGCCCCATTACTATCATTAAATTAAAGCTCAACCCAATGAGCAGCCTGACCAGGTTTATTTTTTTGTCCGTCATTTCTCGCTCCGAGATAGTTTAAAAAACATAACCATTATCAAAATTGCTTTCCGACCTTCAAGTTCAAGCATAAGAAACGCCCGGCTTGGCTTTTGACTTTTTCGAAAATTATTGCAAATTTTCCGGCGTCGATGGGCTAGACGGTGTTTTTTATCTTTGAGGCTGTCTTATCCATAGAATTGACTGGTTTAAAGATATTCCGATCTGGAGAGTTAATAATCCCTCGGTTGGAAGGAAAATTTATCCCCTGCTAAAAAACCCCCACCTAGGCGCTGGCGAAAATAATAGCCAAAGAAACCACCTCAGGTCAATAAAAAAACCGTGTGATGAAAGCCCGAAAATGAAGGATTATACCGAGTTGCCTTCCAAGAAAGACTAAAGATCAGGATGAGGTTATTGCAAGATTCGTCGGAGACGGACCGAAGCAATCTCTTGAAATTAAAAAGATTGTTTCGTCATTCCGCTATGCGGTATTCCTCGCCATGACATTCAGATAAACTTCGTTCGCAGGCAACTTGATATTAAAGGGAACCGGCTCCGGTTGGTCCGGCCCTTAGTCTGCCATCTGATCGGACGTCCGACTCGGGCTTCAAGTCACTGCGGCCGGCCGACCGCGCTCTGGATAAAGCAACCGCCGCCTCCCCCGCCCCCGCCGCCTCCGGCAGCGCCGCCTCCCCCGCCAGCGACACCGCCGCCGGGCCCCCCGCCCGGGGCGGACTCCTCGGCGAAGACCGCAGTGACGCTCTTGTTGCCGTCCACATCCAAACTCGCGGGATTCTCCGACCCGGACAGGTCTCCCTCCCAGTGGTGGAAGACATAACCTGAAGACGGGTCGGCGGTCAGAGCGACCTGGGCAGCCGAAGGGAATCGTTCGATACAGTCGTCCGGGCAGTCCAGACCCGTCCCGGTCACCCGGCCGGCCCCCTCGGGCCGGACCTGGACCCTCAACAAAAATTCGGCGTATTCATAACAGCCCAGGTCAAAACCCGCTTCCCAGGGCCGGGTCAGGCCGTCCTTGTCGGTGACAATCGGGTCGTCCACGCTGTCCGGGACGGCGTCAATACAGGGCGAGCCGGGTTCGAGCCGGTAATCGCCGTCCAGTCGGGGATCGGCCCTCAGGTCGTGGGAACCGCCGGCCATGATGGAATAGTCACCCAGGGCGTTGTCCCAAAGACAGTTGTAGTCCACGGTCGGGTAACAGTGCGGGAAACCGGTGCTGTTATACACGCCGTAATCGGACCAGCCGGTGATGATGTTGTACTTGATGTCCGTCTCGGCCCAGGCTCCGAGGCTGCAGGATATACCGGTTCCGCCGAGACCCTCTCCCGCCAGGGTGTTGTGATAGACCAGGGGGGCGGTGGAGCCGTCCGGAACAGAGAGATAAATCCCGTAACTCGTTCCCTCGCTTGCGGCGTAAATCAGATTGTTGACGATGGTCGGAGAGGCGGATGCGCATAAGGCGTGGAAAAAAATCCCTGAATAATAGTTGTCGTAGATGGTGTTGCCCCCGACCTCCGGAGAGGCGGGCCCGCTAATATAAACTCCGATATAGTTGTCATAAATGAGGTTATCGACAATGTCCAGGCTGGATTCTTTGGCGTACACGCCCTTGCCGGCTGATGAAAAGTCATGGCCGTGAATTTGGTTTTCGGAGATGGTGTTGCCGGTTCCGGCCCTGATGTACCTCACTTCGACGCCGTAATATTGGGGACGGCCGGCCTCTCCGCTCCAGTAAATCCAGTTGCCGCTGATCAAGTTGTCCGTGGAGTTCCTGTCGATGACCACCCCGGCCCCTTGGCCCGATTCGTACCAGTTTCCGTTGTCGTAAATAGTCAAAGCCCTCAGTTCACTCTGATCGGCCCCGTAAAGCCGGAGGCCGGAATACTTGAAACGCCGGACGGTCAGGTCTCGGACTACAACGTTATTGGCTGAAATGACCAGTCCTTCCAACCAATTTATATTGACGGCCCCGTCCAGGACGGTGGAACCGGCTCCGGCCCCGATGAGGCTCAAGTTGCTCTGAGTGACGATCAACACGGCGTCCGTCTCGCCGTTATCCAAGTTGTAAGTGCCGGCGGCCAGGTGCAGGGTGTAATTGCCGGGAGACCCGGCGTTTATCCGGCCGACGGCATAATGAAGCGTCTTCCAGGGGCGGCCGGACCGGCCGTCGTTCTGGTCGCTGCCGTTAACAATGTCTACGTAATAAGTTCCAGGTGAAGCTTGATCAAAATCCCGGGTCCAGGATGCGCCCGGCCCCAACAAGATCAGCAGGCCCAGACCCAACCCGATCAGTTTCCTAAGGCCGCCTCTTAATTCTTCCATCATCTCCTCCCGGCGGGGTAAAAAATGCGGTCGTTTCCCGGCTGATGGTCTCGGTCAAACTTGCTCGGCCCCCAAAGAAAACTGCTTCCCGCTCGAATCTCAGGAGCAAACTGAAATCATCCGCCGTCTAACCGGAGTCAACCTCGAATCTTCCTCATCTCTCACTTTCGACAGGACAAGGATTCGACTTTTTTCTCCACGAACGGCCTGCCCCCCATCAGCCGGTAATATTCGTTTGAAAATTACAGATCCCCCTTATCCGTATGGAAATTATCCTTCCAAAATTCCGGTCGGTCAATCGTAAATTTCAGATCAGCGCCTGGTCCCGTCTGATTTCGCGGGTGGCCCGGATCCCGCCCTCAGCCTGGACCCTGGCCTCCGGCTACCAACTACCCCACGGCAGGCCACCCGGCCTTGTCCGCCTATGGCGGACCCGGACGTTGTCCGGGCCGCCCGGCGGTTGACCGGCAGAGAGAAACCGGGATCTAAAATATTGTTCAACATATAGAACTAAAAATTATTTAAAATGTAAGGCTTGACATTATAATCAATATATAGTAGGGTAATTTTCCAAGCTTATTTTAATATGTTCATTAAATCGAACAATAGCTTGGTCCCCTCCCTGGAGCGGGCCTACCGCCTCCTGAATCATCTGGTCCGGTCGCCCTGGCCTCTGGGTATATCCGCCTTGGCCCGGGATTTGGGTTTGAGCAAATCTTCGGTCCACGCCCTGGTTCACACCCTGGCCGATCTGGGTTTCCTGGAAAAGGCCCCTGAGGACGGCCGCCTTTTCCAGCCGGCCGGAACCTTATGGGATTTTTGGAAACACCGCCAGCTCGCCGGGCCTCTGCCCCGAGCCGCCCGTCCTTTTCTGACCGATTTTTCCGCCCGGCGCCAGTTGACCACCCTGGCCGGGGTCTTTTCGGCGGGCCGCGTTTTAGTCGTGGAAGGGGTCGTGGCCCCGGGGTTCGGCCTGGCCGCTTACTCCGGTCAGGTTCTGCCGGCCTGGATCGGGGCTTTGGGCAAGCTGCTCTTGGCCTCCCTGGACCCGGAACAGGCCCGCCGTCTGACTCCGGCTGTTCAGGCCCATAGCCCTTTGGCTAAAAAAGACTATCTGAC
>Ga0209270_1002212_pt1 | contig 21619 bp, 18 predicted proteins | sample MTBAKSrepl1MetaG_FD_187456 | JGI IMG/M metagenome (GOLD analysis project Ga0209270, IMG submission 187456) | Enrichment culture microbial communities from Arthur Kill intertidal strait, New Jersey, USA, that are MTBE-degrading - MTBE-AKS1... | ecosystem: Environmental > Aquatic > Marine >...
CGCCGAAACCGCAGGTTTCCATGTTGGGAACCCGAGGAGGAGTATGCACAAAAAAGCAAGGATCTGCTAACCCATTGTTTTTCCTTTACCGTATATTTTCTCTTGACAGGACAATATAGGATTGTCCCCATTCTCCTATCCTTCCACTCGTCTCCTTGCGGTGTGCAGAAATTCCAACACGCGTTTGCCCTGCTTCTGCTATTCATCTAAGAATTGGATAAGTTCCTGGTAAGCCTTTTAATTCCCCTCGTCCAGTTCACGCGGGTAATACCCCATCTTGTGCCATCCGGGCTCAGAAGGGTCGCGTTCCTAGCAGTCAGCTTCAGCAAGCCGCCTCGGTTTAAGATAGATAATCTGATAACCCTTCTTCTAACGCTATTCAGTAGTTCAGAACCGAAGAGTATTCCACCGCCGAGGTGATGATCCGGCTTTTCGCTGGATTACCCATCAGGGCAGCATGAATAGCCGCGTTGTTGCTTTCTGTCCCGCAGGACGTGAAAATGATTCACTGGGATGTGCGCCGATCAATTCCGCTACCTGAGCCCTCGCTCTTTCGATGACTGATTTCAGCTTTGAGCCGAATTTGTATGTACTGGATGGGTTGCCCCATTCCGTGGTGAGGTAAGGCATCATTGCCTCCAGCACCCCAGGCAGAATAGGGGTGGTGGCGTTGTGGTCGAGGTAAATCATTACTGCTTCTCCTTGTAACCGGCTGCTTGGGAGAATACCCGGAGTTTCGCCTGGAGACAAGATTTTCCATTTGCTTGTGGTCAAGCAAACAGAAGCCAAGCAGTGGATGATTATGGCAGGACGAGAAAGGCAGGCCGTCTGATAGGAGGCAAGTCTATCTTCAGGAGATGAAGGATTCAGGATTATAAACGGCCAACAACCGTGAGCCGCGAGTTCAGCAATTAAGAATCAGGGATTTCCATGCAGGGAACCAAGGTCAGCGATAGTTTCGGCCTCGATTTCATAAGTCAGGAGGCTTTCAACGGAGAGTCTTCGCGATGCGTCCAGCAGTTCAATCCCGACAATTTTTCCGTCTGCCGTCACATCGATGTTTATTCCCTCTGATACCTCTATCACTCCCTCTGGCTTCTGTTTCAGAAGTTCCAGATATACTGCATCCACATCTTTGTCGTATGAGACCTTCAATTCCCTCCCCTCCTTCCTTTTATGAAAGGGTAGGCCGTAATCACCAAAAGAGCATCCCCCTCCATTCTGGCCACTACTTTAATGGGATACTTGTATTTTGGGCGCATATCCTTGACTACAATCGCTTTTCCCTCTTGGAAGTCCTCAGGCGAGAAAGACGCCAAAGTATCTTGTATGTCCGTTTCTTCAATGTCATATAGTCTCATGCGTCGCCTGGCGTGTCTTGAAAAAAGGACTCTCATGATCCTTGCTCCGCGCGATGTGCCAGTGGGGTCTATGAATCTCTAATGATACCACAGAAGCCACATCACGCCAACGTTGAATTCAAGCGCTGAATTCAAGCGCGAAGAGGCTCGGAAGTGAATGAGGATGACGGGACTTTCTGCAGGGGCTGCGAACCCCGGACGCATGGACGGCCTACAAACGTGAGCTGGCGAGCTCAGTCAACCGGCTTCTTGTTTGAGGTAAGTCTCGATTCTGGTGGCCGAATCGATGAATCCCCTTTTCTGATGGGTGACTTTCGAGTTTTTCGATCTAAGAAAGTCGATCGGGTGTTTGTAGGCTTTCGCCGGTTCAACGGCCGCTCACACCTTCTGTATCCTTTTCGACGATGTCCTGCAGGGTTTCCAGATACCGCTTGCCTGTGGGTTTGCCCCATCGTTGAATCAGCCAGATCAGAAGTCCGAAGAAAAAAGGGATGCCTGAATTGTCGATATGGATTGATTGCCTCAGAAAGGTTCCCCCGTCGCGCTCCGATAGCTCGTACATCCTCTCGATGACGCTGTTGCGAGGAGAGAGGCCCCCTGTGTGGCGTATAAGTCAATTTGATCGGTGGCTCGAAGTGGACAAACTCCGCAAGAAACTCCGAGGCGTTCACGCGTTCGTGCATCTGGTAGGTAATGGCGAAGCTATAGCCCTGCTGAGGGCCTGCGAATGAGGAAGGAGATACGCGGTTCACCTTGGGATTCCAAAGCGGCATATTCGCAGGATGCTCGAGAAAAGCCCACACGGTTGCTGGGGGCCGATTGATGAACACATTTTCAACGAATTTCATGACGGAAGTTTTCCTCAGACCGCGTGCTTTGCTGGAAGTTCTTTACCACGTGCACCTACCTTTTGCTCCTCAGGGCCTGCGCCACGCCACTTGTGGTGGTTCCAAGTTGTCGAGCAGATTCCGCCATGGAAATGTCCACTTCTTATATAAGAGTCCTCGCAAGTTGGGCTGTGATATCGATCGTCGTTCTCTTTGGCACGCTCCCCGAACGCTCGATGAATTCCTTGCGGTCTTTCACTCCGTCCACGATTTCGCCCAGTTCGGTCCGCGTAACATCACGTCGTGGAATTTTCCCGGACTGATCCAATCTGGATGGGCATACCTGTACGCTTTCACCGGGCCTGCGTCGACCGGCTCCGAGTGAGAGAGTCAACTTCACCCGAGGTCTGGAGACTCCGCTGCGCGAATTTATCAACGACGGAGCAATACCTGGGCAAGGTCAGCGAAAAAAGCAAAGAGGTGGATTGAGTTTTCACGTCGCGAATGAGTGAAGGAAACCGGCAAAGCGGTTCCACTCTTTGCGCTTTCCTTTAACTTCTTGTTTTGGTATGCTTTTTTTCTTACGCCAATCCAAACGGTTCACCGCCCAAAAGTGTGCCTTTCGGAGTCGGACAGCCACAGAGGATATCTATGATAACGGTTCATCTTGCTCAACCCAGATATAGAACAGCGGTGCTTTGGATGTTGGCACTGCCTGTTCTCTACTTCATCAGCAGGCACAACTATAACCTTCTTCACGCGCTGGTGGATGGGCTTTCCATTGTCATTGCCGTCTGTGTCTTCATGATCGTCTGGAATACACGGCGTTTCCTGGATAATGACTATCTGCTGTATGTCGGTGTCTCGTTTCTTTTCTTTGCCTTGCTCGATTCAATTCACGTACTGGGCAACAAGGATATGGGGGTATTCCCCGCGTACGGAAACCTGGGACCAGCCCTGTACATCGCCAGCAGGTATGTCATCAGCATCTCACTGCTGGTCGCCCCGCTCTTCATTAAGCGCAAGCTCAATACCTCGCTCATGTTCACAGTGTATTCACTGTTTACAGCGCTTGTTCTGCTCTCGATCTTCTACTGGAAGAACTTCCCGGCCTGTATTGTCGAGGGAGTCGGATTAACGCCTTTCAAGGTGATCAGCGATTATGTCATCTGCGTGTTTCTGTTGGGCGCTATCGGCCTTCTGATCGTTTACAGGGGATCGTTTGATTCTAGAGTGTTCCGGATCGTTGTCTCTTCGATCATCCTCTCGGTTGCCACCGGGGTGGCTTTCACCCTCTATGCGGACCCGTTTGGCATTACGAATGCGGTAGGCCATTTCTTCCAGATCGGTTCCTTTTACCTTGTTTACCTCGCCATTATCGAAACGGGTCTTACCAAACCGCAGAATCTTTTATACCGAAAGCTGAAGCGGAGCGAAGAAGAACTCGCCGAGAACGTAAAGCAACTGGACCATGCAAACGCCGGTTTGAAGCAGGAAGTCACCGAGCGAAAGAAGGCCGAAGCGCGGCTGGAACTTCTGACCGCCGTGGCCGAGCGGCTGCTCCGCCCCGAAGCGCCTCAACTCATCGTGGAGGAGATCTGCGGGATGGTGATGACCCACCTCGATTGCCAGTTCTTCTTCAACTATCTGGTCGAAACGGACGGTGAGGGGCTGCACCTCAATGCCTATGCCGGGATCCCGGAAGAGGCCGCAGCGGCGATCCGAAAGCTCGGTTTCGGGGTTGCGGTCTGCGGGTGCGTGGCCCAGGAGGGCCGGCGGATCATAGCGCAATTCATCCAACAAACCGACGACCCCAAGACCCAACTCGTCAAATCCTATGGGGTGCAGGCGTACTGCTGCCACCCCTTGATGGCGCAGGGCAGGCTCATCGGGACCCTCTCATTCGGGACGCGGACGCGCCCCGTTTTCACCCCCGACGAGGTGGGGCTGATGAAATCCGTAGCCGACCAGGTAGCCGTGGCCATGCAACGGCTGCTGGCCGAGCAGGCTGTTCGCGAAAGCGAGGAGAAGCTGCGGAGCGCCTTTGCCAACGCGGCGATCGGCTTTGCCATTGCCGCGCCTGAGGGCCTTGTGGTGGATGCCAACCCGGCTTTCTGCGCAATTACGGGCTACGGCCTGGAGGAGCTGCGGACCATGGAGATCCCGCAGCTGGTTCATCCGGAGGATGGTGCGGAGAACATGCGACTGATCGGGAGGATGATCGCAGGGAAGATCCCGGATTTCGTCGTCGAGAACCGGTTTGTTCGCAAGGACGGGGAACCCGTATGGGTCCGGAAAAGTGTTTCGCTGGTGCGAAAAGCGGGCGGTGCTCCGCGATGGACGCTCGCCCTGGTCGAAGACATCACCGAGCGCAAGCGGGCAGAGGAGGCCCTGGAGAAGGCCCACGCCGAGCTCACGGCCCGGGCCCGGAAGCTGGAGGATACGAACAGGGAGCTGGAAGGCTATGCCTACACCATCTCTCATGACCTCCGCGCACCTCTCCGGGCCATCAGCGGCTTTTCGCACATGCTTGTCGACGACTATGGCCCATCCATGGACGAAGAAGGCAGGCGTCGGCTCTCGGTCATCGAGGCAAACGTTGTCAAAATGGGAACGCTGATCGACGACCTGCTCGCCTTCTCCCGTGCGGGCCGATCGGCCATGAACGTCTCTAGGATCGAAATGAGCGGGCTGGTTGCAGAGATCGTGGAGACAATCAAAACTTTGGAGCCGAGCAGCAAGACAGACATCCGCGTGAACGGACTTCCTCCTGCCCTGGGCGATCCTGCGCTCATTCGGCAGGCGCTCACAAACCTGCTGGAAAACGCGGTGAAGTTCAGCAGGAAACGGCCATTCCCCAGAATCGAGGTGGGGAGCTTCAAGCAGGAAGGCGAGCAGGTCTATTTCGTGAAGGACAACGGCGTCGGTTTTGACATGAAATATCACAAGAAGCTGTTCGGCGTCTTTGAGCGGTTGGTCTCTGATGAAGAGTTCGAGGGGACGGGGGTGGGTCTAGCCATAGTCCACCGTGTCGTCACCCGCCACGGCGGTCGGGTCTGGGCAGAAGGCAGGTTGGATGAAGGAGCGACCATTTACTTCACGCTGCCGCAAGGGAATTAGGAGTTGTATTAACTGTAAGGAGGTGTCGCACATGAGTTCGAGTGTCGCAGAGAGGACGGCTGCCATGAATCCCGGTGCCGCCTTTGAGACGGTGAGGCGCCACACCGCGGAGACAAAGTCTGTTTCAACAAACCTCGTAATTCCGGTCTTAGCGCGCTATCAAAGGAAGTCAATGCGACTATCCCTCATGCTGCTCCTCCTGGTGACCCTGGCTGCTGGGGTCAGCCACGCGCAAACGGAGCCGGTGGTCGGCACCTGGAGACTGGTTTCATTTGAGTCGCGGGACAAGAGCGGCGAAGTCCGATACCCACTCGGTCGAAATGCCACCGGCCAAATATCCTACGGTGCCGATGGGAGCATGTCGGCAATCCTGGTGCGGCCTGATCGGCCACCATTTGCCTCCGGTGATATGCAACGAGGCACAGACGCGGAAATCCGATCCGCATTTGAAGGTTTCGTTGCGTACTTCGGCAGCTATTCCATTGACGCTGAAAAAGGCACTGTCACCCATCATGTGAAAGGGTCGTCCTTTCCGAACTGGGCAGGGAGCGACCTGGTTCGGTTCTACAAGCTTGAGGGCAAAAAGCTTACCCTGTCGACACTCCCTTTCCTCTATGGCGGCGAAAGCAGCGAAGCCGTTCTCGTCTGGGAGCGGGTCAACTAAAGAATGATCATATACTTACGGGGAATGGAAAATCTGTCAGATTTTGTGGGGCCCTGATTTCTTCGCTTATCCTTCCCGGGTAGCCCCATGTTGTTGACGCCCGGTACTGTCGTGGCGTAGAGAACCCACGCCGATTTCATTTCGAGGATACGGGCTGCCCTTCACCTCACCTCCGACAGCCGGGATGTGCGTAGTGAAGGGAAAGTGCGGTGAACTCGGCATTTTACCCTCAATGGAGGGTTTCGTCTTCTTCCTCCTCCCAGGGCTCCCCTGCCATGATCAGGGCCTCCTGGACTGCATCCGCGATCTCCTCGTCGTCTGAGTCCATGAGCTCGTCAAGGATCTCCGCGGTCTCCCCCGGGCGGATACTGGGCACTGCTTCGATGGCTGCGAGCAGGAGGGGTTTTTCCGTATCCTCGGAGGTGACGAGCGAGACGATGTGAGACCAGGCCCCCTTCAACCCCCAGTTCCCTGCAGCGCAGACCGCTTGATACTCTATGTCAGGGTTCGAGCTCTCGAGCGATTCAAGAATCTGCTTATCGAACCCGCGGATGTATCGCATACAAAAAACAGCGGTGAGCTTCCAGTCATCGTCCCTGCTCTTGTATGCGGCACGGACAGCATCCCGATGCCATTTTCGGGGGGCTCTGACCGATGCTTCGAGCACCCTCCGCCGCACTTCCATGGGGACATCACCATCCGTGTAAAGCGTTCGAAGCGTATCCTGGATTTTGACGAACATCTCTTCGGTGACAGGAGTGTCTTCCGGATCGTCGAATCCTTCGGTATCGGCCTGCTCCAGTGCAGGACCGAGCGAAATCGCCGCCTGAGAACGGAGAGTCTCAGATGCATCCTTTCTCTGGAGAATGGAGAGCAGCGCATCGACCAGTTCGTCGTTCACGACTACTAAATCGCCCGCAAGCTCCGCGGCGACAAGCCGGTCGGATTCATCGGATTTCTCATCACGAAGCAGTTCCAGGAACGTTTTCCCGGCGTCTTCCGGCCATTCCCAGGCAGGGGTGAATTTAAAGGTCTTGATGTCCATCAGTGTTTCTCCCCGGAGGGCTTCGAGCTCATTTCCGCCACTCCGTTTTTTTTCAAAAATTCCTCAAGCTCTTTGTAAGGCCTGGCGCCCACCAGCCCCTTCTGGTCGATGACAAAGGTGGGCACTGCGGTAATGCCCCATTCGCGAGAGAGCTTCCAGTCCTCATCCACAGCAGTCTTGAAACTCCTTTTTCCCAGAACACTCAACGCCTCTTTCCCGGAAAGACCGACCGAGGATGCGATCTCGCCCAGTTCCTCGGGCAACGCGATGTTCCTTCCGTCTGCAAAGTAGGCGTGAAAGACCGCCATGTGAAACTGATCTCCCTTTCCTCTGGCTTCCGCCCATTTCCCCAATTCCTGGGCAAGCCTGCTGTTGAAAGTTCTTTCCCGATCTCCCCAGTCCAGACCGAGTTCGTCGGCCACACGCCTCAGGCGGGCCATCACACTCGGGATGTCGATATCCCTCCCGGCAAACAGCTCCTTCAGGGTGGAACCCTGTTCAGGGGTCTCCGGATGCAGTGGAAAGGCCCTCCAGTGAACCTGGACCCGGAAATGTTTCTTCAACTCCTCAATACGCACGGTACTGAAGTAGCACCAGGGTCAGACATAATCAGAAAAGACTTCAAGAATCCTGCGCTTTTCCATTTCTTCCTCCGGCAACCATTTGCAGTCGTTTCTGAACCCCGGGCAGCCCCGTTTAATGAAAAGAGTTCAGGTGCTATGTTTTATCCAGAACCTCTCTCACTTTCTCTGCCAGATCGGTCAATGAGAACGGCTTCTCGATAAAAAATACGTCGGGGTCAAGGACGCCGTGGTGCGCGATCACGTCGGCGGGGTAACCGGACATGTACAGGCTCTTTATGGAGGGGCGAAGTGCCTGGAGCTTCTCCGCCAGCTCGCGGCCGTTCATGTCAGGAATAACGACATCAGTCATCACCAGGTGGATCACACCCGGGAATTCGCCCGCCAGCCTCAGGGCCTCAGCAGACGACCGTGCGGCCAGCACCGTGTATCCCTGCCTCTCGAGAAACACCGTGCCGATCTCCAGAAGCGACTCTTCATCCTCCACCACCAGGATGGTTTCGACGCCCCCCCGTGAGCTCCTTTTCTCCGGGCCTATCGTTGTCGGGACCGGTTCGCCCTCGGCTCCGGGAAGATAAATCCTGATGGTCGTACCGACTCCCGGCTCGCTGAATACATCGATGAAGCCGTTGTTCTGCATCACTATACCATAAATCGTTGATAGTCCCAGACCTGTCCCGCGCCCCACTTCCTTTGTGGTGAAGAAGGGATCGAAAATACGCTCCAGAACCTCCCGGCTCATCCCGCATCCCGTATCACTGACTGCAAGAAGGACATATTTTCCAGGTAAGGCTCCCTCATGGTCCCGACAAGAGCTTTCATCGAAAACGACATTCGCGCTTTCAATGGTGATCTTCCCCCCGTCGGGCATGGCGTCGCGACTGTTTATGAGGAGGTTGGCTAGAATCTGATGGATCTGGGAAGGGTCCATACGAATGGACCAGGTCGCCTTTCCCGGTAACCAGCCCAGGGCGATGTCTTCGCCAAGAAGCCGCTGAAGCATGTCCAGGATTCCCGAAACCGCCTCATTCAAATCCAGAACCCTTGGGCTGATGGTTTGCTTTCGGGCAAAGGCCAGGAGCTGGCGAACCAAATCGGACGAGCGCTCTGCGGCTTTGATAATCTCCTTGAGGTTCTGCAAAAGCGGATCGTTCGGGTCGGCTTGAGTGAGGGCAAGCTCCGCGTGCCCGCTGATGATGCCGAGCATGTTGTTGAAATCATGGGCCACACCCCCTGCAAGCCTTCCCACGGATTCCATCTTCTGGGCCTGGAGCAGCTGGGCCTGCAGCCTCTCCCTTTCTTCGGCCGCATGCTTGAGCTCGGTGATGTCCCGGGCAGAGGAAAGCGCCCCGGTTACATTCCCTGCTTTATCCTTGAGAACACGGCACCACCAGGCGAGCAGACGTTTTTGCCCGTCCTTGCGGCGCTGCCAGCTTTCCAGGTAAATCACGTTGTCATTCCCGTTGAACAACGGCTGCACCATGTTGTCCGTATCCTGTCCCCCTTCGAAAAAGGACACGGCCGGCTTTCCGATGACATCATCCCCAAAAAACTCGATCCCCGGTTGGTTCGCCCAGGTATAGACCTTGTTCGTATCGACCTCCATAATGATATCCGGTATGGCGAAGAGAAGGGCCTGCTGCTTCGCTGACAGGGTTCGCAACGCCGCTTCGGCCTTCTTGTGCACAGTGATGTCGCGAATGGACTCGATGGCGCCGATGACCTTTCCTTCCGGATCGTAAAGAGGCGTAGCGGTGTTCCAGAGCCATGCGGGGCCTGCTCCATTGAAGTCGGACAGATAGGTCTCGGATACCAGTCGAGTCCCTTCCTCGTAAAAAGAGGAATAGGTGCGGGCGATCTCTTCATCCTTCCTTAGGGCGCAGTCGATCAGCACGGGTCTTTCCCGGCCATAGAAGGGCATGGCATAGGCGTACTGGGATCTGCCGAGCATATCCTGGGCACTCACGCCGGTCAGGGATTCCATTGCCCTGTTCCAGGCCGTGACCTTTCCCTGAGTATCGATGACGAAGGTGGCGTCGGGCAGGAACTCGATGATTTGCGCCATGCGGCGCTCGCTTTCGCGCATGGCCTCTTCAGCGCGCGTGCGCAGGGTGACATCTCGAATTGCGGCAATATGGACCGATCGGCCCTGCCTTTCGAAGTAGCTGGCGGAAATCTCGACAGGAAAGACCGTGCCGTCTTTCTTGCGGTGTTTGCGAACGGATACGCGCCCGCATTTGTCGTTCATTGCCTGGCGGCTTTTTTCCGGCTCGGCGGAGAGGTCGGTGGCCTTGATCGTCAGCAGTTCCTCCCGCGTGTACCCGTACAGGGCGGCTGCAGCGGCATTCGCCTCGACAATGCGCTCCGTCTCATTATCCACAAGCCAGACCGCGTCGGACTCCAGCTCAAACAACTGGCGGTATTTTTCTTCCGAAACCCTGAGCTCGTCATATGCCCCCCCACCCCCGGGGGACCCCTGACTGCTTTGATTGAACACGGGGAATTTGGACTTCATGACAACAACGAGATCCTCCTGCAGGAGCCAAAGTCTGCGTCAGTGCAATGATCAGGAGACTAAGGATTTGAGAAAAGCCGAATGGGAATGATACGGTGCCGAGCTTACGACAAAACGGTCAGAGAATAAAGAGCAAGTTGAACAATAATGGACAGTGCCTACCGGTAAAGCCAGTTTTTGTATGGGGGATCGATCCCCATCCTCTCAGCCTCCTCATTGAGGATGTCTTGCAGGTAAGCCTCATCCATCCGCAACTCATAGCGCCGGCCATTGATAAAAAGGGTGGGGGTTGAGTTCACCTTTGACTTCACGCCCTCCACCTTGTCGGCTCGCACCTTTTTTTCAACTTCCGGGTCGGCCATGTCTTTTTTGAAGCGGGCCATGTCCAGCCCAAGACTCGAAGCAAGGTCCATGATCTGACCTTCCTCATTCTTGTCCATGTTCCGATAGAGCAACGGAGCCATCTCCCAGAACTTTCCCTGCCTTTGCGCAGCCACGGCGGATTTGGCGGCGAGTATGGTCCCCTGGTGGCTCAGGATCGGATAATGTTTGAAGCACAGCCGAACCGTTCCATTGGATTCATCCACCAGTTTTTTCAAAACGGGACTCACGATACCGCACATGGGGCATTTGAACTCCGCGAATTCCGTCAGCGTGATAGCGGCCCCCTCTCTCCCGTATATCGGAGCCGCGCTGCAATCGAACTCATGGATTTCCGCGCTTTCTGCAAAGGTTTGCCGCCTGGCAAAGAAATCTCCCAGAAGCCGCACAGGGACACCCTTGGAAAGGAGAAAGGCGCCGAAGTTCGCCAACCGCACGGCTGTACCATCCGGGTTTTCCTGAAGAAGGCAAGAAAAAATTGTCTCCTTGCAAGCGCCGTAATTCGGCTGGCGTTTGAGCAACTCCAGCAGTTCGCTCTTCCGCCCCTCATCGAGGCTTTGCAGCAAAGGCAAGACCGCCCAGGGGATTGAGGGACTCTTTTCCTGAGAGGATGCCTCACTACCGGCCAGAAAAAACAGGAGACAAAGAGTCGCAAAAATGCGGCTAAGGGGTCTCATTGTCTGATCTCCTCGCGAATTTTCGGCTCACAAGAGATGGGATGGAATGGACGCCTCGATCGTATGAGAAAACCAGAATTGCCCAACCGATCCAGATCAAGTCCCAGTACAGGGTCCATCTGGTCATCTTGTGAGCGGAAGGGGTTGAATCGAAGCACCCGCAACTGATATCCAGATCACGATAGAGGGCCTGTGAAATGGCAAACACGAAGGCAAGGAGCAAGCCCACTGTAAGGGCGGCATTTGCCCTGATCCAGATTCCCAGAACCAGCAGGCTGCCTGCGATGATCTCCAGCCATGGCAGGATAATTGCCATAACATGAACAAACGGGAAGGGCACCATGCGATAGTTGGCGATGTTCCCGGCAAAACCTTCGGGATCCTGGATCTTACTCAGGCTTGCCGCAATGAACACCATACCGAGTGCAACCCGCAGGCATGAAACAAGCGGAGGCCAGGAGACAACTCGTTTGATGACTGCAAGAGCGCGGCTCATTTCAAATCCACGTACCCTTCCGGTTTTTGGCCGGTGTATTTTCCCCCGGCCTCGGCCCATTTGAAAAATCCGCCCTCGAGATATCGGGCATCCTTCACCCCTGAGTGAGAGAGCTCGCCTGCCATGAGTCTGCTCACCTCAGCGCCTTCGGTATTGCAGTACACGATTACCCTCTCATGCTTCAGTAAAAGGGCAATTGCCTCCGCAGTTAGGGGTTCAACAAATAGATAAGGCATATGTACGGCGGTTTCAATGTGACCCTTTTCGAACTCCTCATTGCTGCGGGCGTCCACCAAAATTGTACCTCGTTTCCCGAAAGCGGCAAGGGCCGACGATGTGTTGATGGGAGATGCGGTGCCGGCCGGTGAGGAGCACCTGTACTCAGGCGGGAAAGGCATCACGAGGGGCAAACGATCCTCTCTTGCCACGTTGAAAAAGAGGGCCACACCCGCTGAGACAACGAGCACTGCAATGGCCTGGAACGCCATCCGTTGTAAAATCCGATACATCCCTATACGTTGTTTCATGAGAATGTTGTTGTCAACCCCAATTATCCTCTGGCTCGAACCTGCCGCCCCACCTCATGAAATCGGAATTGAAGATTATTCATTTGACAGGGAAATCCTTTTTCAATATTCTCACATCCACAAAGTTGCCCTTGCATATGTGAGAGAGCATGGTCAAATCAGCCGAAAGAGCCATACGGATTCTGGAGACTGTCGCACAAAACAGCGCTGGTTTGACCCATACCGAAATCTCTCATTCCCTGCACATCCCTTCCGGCAGTTTGACCCCTCTCCTGACCACGCTTTCACAACTCGGCTACCTTTCTCTCCAACCGTCCTCAAAGAAGTACCTGCTGAGCACCGGCGTGCTGTCTCTTACCAGACGATATCAGGAAGGTCTGGACATCGTCCGTATGGGCGAGCCGTTTCTGATCCGTTTGGTTGAGATGACCGGGGAGGCTTCGGCGATCACCATTGAGAATGGAAACCGCAGCACGGTAGTGGCAAAGGTTAATTCCCATCTTCCCCTGAGCCCCTCGCTCAACCTGGGAGACAGCGCCCCTTTGTACGCCGGCGCCTCGGGCAGGATCTATCTGGCCTTCCGATCGAACGAGGAGATCAACCGCTATCTTTCTACCGTCCACTTGAAACCCTTCACGGCCAAAACACCGACAGACCCTGATCTGATCAGGAAGGAACTGGCTGCGATCCGGGGCGGAGCCCTGTCCTGCAGCAGGGAGCACATTTTCGAGGGTGTATCCGCGATCGCTGCGCCGATCAGGGATTTCAGCGGAAAGGTCGTGGCAACGTTCATCATCAGCGCCCCGACCGCTCGGTTGGGACCGGAAAAAGAAAAACTCGTCAAGAATGCTCTCCGGGAGGTTTCGGGAGAACTCTCCGACATGCTCGGGTTCAACCGGGATCCCGGCAGGTTGAGACTGCAATCCTCAAAGGAAGACAGCGTGAATAGAGGCGCCGAATCCGAAGCACGAAATCCGAAATTCGAAACAATACCCAATGACCAAGATTGACAACATCGTAAAAAGTTGCGTTAAGCGCATCTGTCATTTCGACCGAAGGGAGAAATCTGGTTGTTTCGTTATGTTGCGACCTAAAGATTTCTCGCTTCGCTCGAAATGACAGAATAAAAGGACTTTTTACGAGACCATCAAAATTCAAATTGTCCAAACAAAGCACGATGATTTCGGATTTCGAATTTGGCCAACAGCAATTCAGTAAATCATGCCCTCTGGGCTTGGGCGAGCCGGGTCCCCTGTGCCCGGATTTTCTACAAACCCTTTCAGCATCCCATTTTCACGGGAAGGTACGGAGGTCTTATGGGACGAAGGATATTCATAATCGCAGCCGTGTTGATTTGCCTCGCAATAACACCCCTCTCTTCCATGGCAGCGCCACAGGAGATGCACATGGGCACCTCGACTGTGGGCGGTATCTATTATAACTTGGGTGTGCCCATTAGCCAGGTTCTAAACAAATACATCCCCGAGATCCACGTGACCCCTGAAATCACTATAGGCACGGTTGAAAATCTGCGCCTCATAGGCCAGGAGAAAATGGAAATGGGTGTGACCCTTTCCTTTGTGGCCGTTCAGGCCCTCAACGGTGTAGAGACGTTCAAGGAAAAGATTCCGGTCCGAACCGTCATGCACCTCTCCCCGCTGATCAATTTCTTTGTCTCGCTGGAAGGCAGCGGCATCAAGACTCATGAGGACCTGAAAGGGAAAAGGGTCAACTTGGGCCAGCCCGGCGGGCTCGATAGAAACAGCACAAATCTCCTCGCCGCCTATGGGATCACCCCCAAAGACATCAAGCCCTCGGTGATGGGCGTCGGGAAAGGAGTAGACGCGCTGAAGGACGGGAAATTCGACGCGGTAATCGTTACCACTCCCCTGGCCAACCAGCTTCTCGCTACCCACAAGATCAACATCATCTGGCCCGACGAACCGCATCTCGACAAGTTGGTCAAGGCAACCCCCGGCTACGGGAAATTCCTTATGCCTGCAGGCACCCTCAAAGGGATCGATGAAGCGAAGTGGGTTCCCGATTTCGGCTGCACCCTTTCTGTACATGAAAAGATGGATCCTGAGCTCGTGTACAAGATGACCAAGGCCCTTGTGGAACACCTGGATGAGCTCACAGGGATGTTCTCGGAATACCGGCACGTGACCAAGGAATGGGCCGCGAACAGCATGGGCGTCCCCCACCATCCGGGCGCCGCCAAATACTACAAGGAAGCGGGTCTCCTGAAGTAGTGCTCGTCCAACTTTCGACCAGGAACGGAAGTGCAGTAATTTGGCAACTCCTAGCGCTTTCCAGGAATAGGGTGCGCATCTCTTTCAAGGGCTAAAATGTCACGTAATCTGCCGTGCCCCCGGCTTCGACCCGGGGCACGGCCCCCCCCAGGAGAGACGAGCTTTAATCATGGATACAAAAAGTTTCAGAAGAGTCAGCGCACAATGGATGGGGTTTACCCTTTCCCTCTTCGTCATCTTCAATGTGTGGACCGTCTATTTTCAGGCCATGGAGCAGGTGACCATCTTCTTTGCCTTGAGTTTCTCCATCGCCTTCATGGCACGCCCTCTTCTGGGTAAGAAGAAAGAGGACAAACCGTGGTGCCTGGCCGTGGACGTGATTTTTTGTCTCCTGCTCCTTGGCATTGCGTTCTATGTCTGGGTGGATTACCTGAACCTGGTTTACCGGGCAGGAATGCCCACTTCCATGGACAACGTCGTCTGCGTGATCGGAATCCTCCTGACCTTCGAGGGGGCGCGCCGTACCGTCGGCTGGGCCATGATTTACATTGCCGGGGTCTTCCTGCTCTACGCCTTCCTGGGCCAGTATCTTTTCCCTCCGATCTCTCACGGCGGGTATGATGTGGTACGCGTCATCAACGGTCTGTTCCTCTCCGAGAACGGCATCCTCGGCGTACCCATGAACGTCATGTTCAACTTCATCTTCCTCTTCATCGTCTTCGGCGGGCTTTTCGGCGTGGCCGGCGGAACCCGGTTTTTCATCGATCTTACCCGGTCCATGTTCCGTGGCGTGATTGGAGGGCCCGCAAAGGTGGCGGTGGTTTCGAGCGGATTGATGGGGACCATTTCGGGCAGCGCCGTGGCTAACGTGGTCACCACCGGCACCTTCACCATCCCCATGATGAAGAAGGTGGGATTCGAACCCCATGTGGCAGGCGCGGTGGAGTCTGTCTCTTCCACAGGAGGCCAGTTGATGCCGCCCATCATGGGGGCGGCGGCCTTCCTCATGGCCGACTATCTGAATGTGCCGTATCTGGCAGTTGTAAAGGCCGCCATCCTTCCGGCGATTATCTACTACCTGGCCGTGTTCGGCTTTGTTCATTTCTACACCCTGAAGCTGGGGATCAAGAGGGATACGGATGCGAGTCTCCCGCCGGTCAGGAAGATCATCAAGGATTTCTGGGTATTCCTGCCGCCCCTTTTTGTCCTGCTCTATTTTCTCATCGCAGGGTACTCCACCTCTCTCGTGGTCATGTACACGATCATCGTCGTGGTGGGGATGAGCATGTTCAAGCGGGAGTTCAGGTTGGGACCGCGAAAGCTCTTTACAGGCCTGGCCGCGGCAGCCAACGAGTCCACCACCGTGACCGGGGCCTGCGCAGCGGCCGGCATTGTCATCTCCGTGGTGCTGCTCACGGGTCTCGGCGTAAAGATCGGCAACTTCGTCATCTATTTCTCCGGGGGAAATCTCGCATTGGGGCTCGTTTTCATCATGCTTGCCTCCCTCGTGCTGGGGATGGGTATGCCCACCCTGGTTTGCTACATCCTCCTTGCCGTGACCACCGCCCCGCCACTCATCAAAATGGGTGTGCCGCCGTTGGCCGCCCATCTCTTCATTTTTTATTTCGGCATGCTCTCCATGGTGACCCCGCCGGTGGGCATGGCCTTCTATGCAGGAGCTGCCGTGGCCGGCGCCGATACGATGAAGACGGGCTGGGCGGCGTGGAGGATCGCCCTGGCCGGGTTTCTCCTCCCGTTCATGTTTGTCTACAGTCCATCCCTGCTGCTTATGGGCGATCCGATGGATGCCGTCCTGGCTGCGATCACTGCATTGATCGGTGCAGGCAGTCTTTCGGTCGGTGTGGTGGGGTTTATCAAGCGGTCGCTCACCCCGGTGGAAAGGGGTGCCGCTATAGCTGCGGCCCTTCTCCTGATCAAACCGGGGTGGATCACGGATCTGATCGGGGTGGCCGTCGTTGCCTTTCTGCTGGTACTGCAGTACAGGGGAAGGCAGCCAAGCCGAAGCGAGGCCGTCTGATCCTATGGTCCACCCAAGCATTTCATTCATGGTTCGATACCCTTGATACCTGGGAGTCACCACGAACGGGATGTCGTATATTTGCTTTGTTCTCCCGTAGCCCCATCCGGCAGGACAGATTGGCTTTGAAAGGGTGAACGGGTTTTTATGAATGCTCACTTGTGGAGAGGATAACATGAAAAGAGAAATCAAACGGATTACAGCGGACGTCGCGATTATCGGCGGCGGTACGGCAGGGTTGAACACCGCTATGGCCGCAGCGGAGAGCGGGCTCAAGGTGCTGGTCGCCGACAAGGCTCGAATCGAGAGGAGCGGGGCCATTGCCGGAGGCATCGACCATTTTCACGCCTTCCTGGAGGAAGGGGAGCAGTGGGACACACGGGAGGGTTATCTCGGCTGGGTCACCAAGACCTCCAAGGGCGCATCCAACCTCAAGATTGCGGAAAAGGTCTATTGCGATGAGGTGAAAGCGGCCATCGAGAGAGTCGAGCGGATCGGGATCGCCCTGCGGGATCCCAAGAGCGGGAAGTTCATCCGGACCCAGGCCCTGGGACAGCCCGGGCCGATGGCGATCAACTTCAACGGCAAGAAGTTGAAGCCCAAGATGGCGAAGGAGGTCAGGCGGCTTGGATGCCAGGTCCTGGACCGGATGCAGGTGACCAAACTGCTTGTCCACAACGGTGAGTTTGCCGGGTTCCTGGGATTTGACATGCGCTCGGGCGAGTTCTACGAGATCCGTGCCAAGGCTGCCGTTATCGCAACCGGCGGCACCAACCGCATGTTCAAGACCCAGACTCGCACGCCCTTCAACATCTGGTACTGCCCGGCATGCACAGGGGACCTCCACAGGGCTGCTTTCGACGCGGGGGTGGAGCTCGCCAACATGGAGTACATCCGCATGACCATAGTCCCCAAGGGGTTCAGCGCCCCGGGGTTCAACGCCTTCCTGGGCATGGACTCCCATCTCGTCAATTCACTCGGGGAGAGATTTGTCGCCAAGTATCATCCCATGGGAGAGAAGGCGCCAAGGAGCTTCATCGTGTGGGCCACGTACCGGGAGGTGAAGGAGGGCAGAGGCCCCATCTATATGGACTGCCGCCATCTCACACGAAAGGACAGGGAGGCCCTCTTCACCACCCTCGGGTATGACAAGGACACGCTGCCCGACTTCCTGGTGAGGAAGGGGTATAACCTGGAAGGGACCCAGATCGAGATGACAATCTCCGAGCCCATGCAGGCCAGGGCCTCGGAGGTGAGCGGAAGCGGGATCAAGATCGACGAGAATTGCGCATCCAATGTTCCCGGGCTCTTTGGGGCGGGGGATTCCTCCGATCAGATGGGGTGCCTCCATATGTGCGTGGCCGGGGGGTACTCGGCCGGCAAAAGCGCCGCGAGGTTCGCCAAGTCGGCAGGGGAGCTCAAACCCGTCAACGCGAAAGAGGTTGAAGAGGAAATGGCAAGGGTGTACGCGCCCCTTGAGAGAAAGAGCGGCGTGGGGTACCAGGAATTCGAGGACGTGGTCCGCACGATCGCCACTGATCACTTCGGCCCGGTGAAGACGGAGATCAGCCTGAAGAGCGCCCTCGAAAAACTCAGGAAACTGGACCCCGTGCATCAGGAGATGACGGCGAAGAACCTTCACGAGCTGATGCGGGCGCACGAGGCCATGAACATCCAGCAGGTGGCGAAAATCTCGGCTTCAGCCGCGCTGGAGCGAAAAGAGAGCCGGTTTCTGCCTTATCACTATCGGGCGGATTTTCCGGAGACCGACGACAAGAATTATTGCGGCCTCATCGTAGTGAAGAAAGGAAAGAATGGCGAAGTCACGACGCGGTTTGAGCCGCTGAAGTATTAGAGTTGAAATTTCGAAATCCGAACATTGGACATTTGTATTTTTGAATTTGTTTCGAATTTCTGATTTCGATATTCGGATTTTGTTGCGGGAATAGGCAACGAGAAGAAAAGGAGGATAGAACATGCCACCTGTGATCGATATGGAAAAGTGCAACGGATGCGGCGTCTGCGACAGGCACTGTCCGTTGGATGTCATTTACATGAAGGACAAGGTGCCGGAAGTTCGCTACCCTGATGAGTGCTGGCACTGCGGGGCGTGCCGACAGGATTGCCCGACCGGAGCCCTTGACATCACCTTCACACTCGCCATGCTGGGGATATGAGGGTCGGAACTCTCAACCCGGAACTTTGGAACTTGTTCTTGGAGGAGACACGAATTGAAAATCGACATATTCAATCACGTTCTGCCAAAAAAATACTTTGACCGGCTGAATCAGGTGGCCTCAAACCTGGGTGATCTGGACAGGCGCATGAAGTCCATCCCGATTCTGGTCGATATGGATTCCCGCGTTAAAATGATGGAGGAGATCGGCGACTATGCGCAGGTCATCTGCCTGGCTGCGCCGCCCATCGAGGCGCTTGCAAGTCCTGATACTTCTCCCGATCTTGCAAAGATTGCCAATGACAGCATGGCGGAGATCGTCGCGCAGTATCCAAAGCTCTTTCCGGCTTTCATAGCCTCGCTGCCTTTGAATAACCCGGACGCGGCATCCGACGAGATCGACAGATCAATCCGCGATCTCGGAGCCAGAGGGGTTCAGTTCTTCTCCAACGTGAAGGGGAAAGCCCTGGACCTTCCGGAGTTCCGGCCGCTCTTCGAGAAAATGGCATCCTACGATCTTCCCATTCTGCTCCACCCTGCCAGGAACTCGAGCTTTTCGGACTACAAGACAGAGGACAAGTCCCAATACGAGATCTGGTGGTGCATAGGCTGGCCCTACGAGACGAGCGCGGCCATGATCAGGATCGTTTTTGCAGGTTACTTTGATCTCTGGCCTAATCTGAAAATCATCACCCATCATCTTGGGGCCATGATTCCCTATAACGAAGGGAGGCTCGGGCCGGGCTATGATGTACTGGGCGCTCGCAGCCCCGGAGAGAATTACGGGGAGCTTCTGAAGAAGCTCAAGAAGCGGCCCCTGGACTACTTCAGGATGTTCTATGGTGACACGGCGATTTTCGGGGCCCTTCCGGCAATGAAATGCGGCGTGGAGTTCTTCGGCCCGGGAAATGTGCTCTTCGGTACCGACTGCCCTTTCTCCCCGGATAAAGGCCCGGGAAACGTCCGCGATACCGTCCGTGCGATTGACGCCTTACCCATCGGGGAAGAAGAGCGGCGGATGATCTACGAAGGGAATGCGAGGAGACTGCTAAAAATCTAAGAAGAATCTCACGCAAAGGAGCGCGAAGATAAAAGAGAAGAGTATTCACCGCAGAGACGCAGAGTCCGCAGAGAAGGAATGTTTTTTTCCGATGCCGGGAGATACCGGCACTGGAAAATAGCGTGCCTTTCCCGGGATGTTCATCATTCTTTCCGGATTCTGCTGAGCCCCTTTTTGTCTGCCGGTCTCTCCCGCAGTAACGTCTCCACGGGACGGGCCGGAAGACAAAAAAGAGTTCTCTCTGCGCACCCGGCGCCTCTGTGGTGAAAATTGCCTTTCAGTCTTTCTGCGCTCTGCGAGAGACCTCAAAAGGAAGTGAATAAACATGATAGATATTGATCGCAAACCAATCGAAACCGACGTACTGATCATGGGCGGGGGAATCGCCGGGCTCATGGCAGGGATTCGTGCGGCAGACCTCGGCGCGCGTGTCGTGATCGCTGAGAAGGCCGATACCAGGAGGAGCGGCTGTGGCGCAACCGGAAACGACCACTTTCTGTGCTATATCCCGGAAGTCCACGGCAGAGACATAGAGCCCATCTTCGAGGAGTACAGGAGGAGCCAGGTCGGCGGGTTCAGCGATGCATCGCTTGCCATGCTCTTCCTCAGACAGTCCTTTGACCGTGTGAAGGACTGGGAAGAGTGGGGCATATCCATGCGGCCGTGGGGTCACTGGGATTTCTCAGGACACGCGTTTCCGGGGAGACCTCGCATATGGCTCAAATACGCCGGGCACAACCAGAAGGCGGTGCTGACCCGCAAAGCCAAGGAGATGGGCGCACGGATCATCAACCGGCTTCAGATGACGGATGTGATCACACAAGGGGGAGAAATCGTCGGCGCAATCGGAATCAGCACTCAGAAGGAAGAGCCCGTGATGAAGATCTTCAGGGCAAAGTGCGTGATCCTCGCCACGGGGTGCGGGAGCAGGCTTTATCCTCCGCCGTCACCGGGGTGGTTGTTCAACACGGCCAACTGCCCTGTCTGCACCGGAAGCGGGCAGGCCATCGGTTACAGGGCGGGTGCAAGACTCGTCAATATGGAATTTCCCCAGCGGCACGCCGGCCCCAGATATTTCGGGCGTTGCGGCAAAGCCACGTGGATAGGGCTGTACAAGGATCCGCAAGGCCGGATCGTGGGGCCTTTCGTGAAAAAGGCCGACAAAAAGCTGGGAGACATTACAGGAGACATCTGGAGCTCGGTCTTTACGGACAAGCATCGATCCGGGGAAGGCCCGGTCTACATGGACTGCAGCACCACATCGGACGAGGATTTCCAATACATGATGTGGGGACTGGTCCAGGAAGGCAACACGGGGATGCTCGACTACATGGCTCGTGAAGGGATCGACCCCAGGAAACACATGGTCGAATTCATGCAGTACGAGCCCTTTCTCGTGGGCAGGGGGATCGAGATCGACGAAAAGGGGGAGACCTGCATCAAAGGGCTTTTTGCTGCCGGAGACCCGGTGGGCAACTTCAGGGCCGATTGCGCAGGTGCTGCCACATACGGGTGGATCGCCGGAGAGAGCGCTGCCGGGAGAGCGGGCCGAATTCGAAAATTCCAGACCGCTGAAAAAGGTCCTCTCGTGGAGGAGTCTCAGGATTTCTATGGACGCATTCTGGAGAGAGGGCAGGGCCCGGACTGGAAAGAGGCGAATCTTGCGCTTCAGCAGATCATGAACGACTATGCCGGCGTGGACGTCAGGTCCGAGACCGTTCTGAGCGCAGGGCTCAAGTATCTCGGCGATCTGAAGAGCAAGGTCAGGTCAACCCTTGCAGCAGACAATAGCCACACCTTTATGAGAAGTCTGGAAATCCTTGATCTGATGGAATGCGGCGAGACCGTTTTCCTGGCCGCGCTGGAGAGAAAGGAGACGAGGGCGCTTCACAAGAGGTC
>Ga0209270_1002215_pt1 | contig 21608 bp, 17 predicted proteins | sample MTBAKSrepl1MetaG_FD_187456 | JGI IMG/M metagenome (GOLD analysis project Ga0209270, IMG submission 187456) | Enrichment culture microbial communities from Arthur Kill intertidal strait, New Jersey, USA, that are MTBE-degrading - MTBE-AKS1... | ecosystem: Environmental > Aquatic > Marine >...
TATTGTCCCCCACGAGATCCATCATGGTCTCAACGTTGGTTCCCGGGCTCTCTCGCCAAACCTATTAATTTTTATTCATTTTTCTTCTTAACAGGAACATGTCCGTATTTCAAGTATTATATAACGTTGGTACGTTTATTACTTTACTGGATATATGCATGGAGTAGCGTGCAGGTAGGGAACGTTTTCTTGATGATGCTTAAACTCCGACCTCCTCTCCTAAACCACCGTGAACCGGCAACCGAAAACCCCCTTCCAGAAATTGAGGCCCGAAAATGACATCTCATGACACTGAAAAACTGAATGCCCCCAAAAACATCCTTGTAACCGGTGGCGCGGGATATATCGGCAGCCATACATGCGTCGAACTCCTGCAGACAGGATTTAACGTTGTTGTTGTCGATAACCTGGTAAACAGCAAAAGAGAATCGCTGAATCGTGTCCAAAGAATCGCAGGCAAGACTTTAGCGTTTCATGAAGTTGATCTGCTGGACAAAGGTTCATTGGATAAGGTCTTGGATGAATCTTGCATCGATGCCGTCATTCATTTTGCCGGACTAAAAGCAGTCGGCGAATCCGTAAAGATCCCCCTTCAATATTATCAGAATAATCTAACCGGGACCCTGAACCTCTGCCATGCCATGAAAACACATGGTGTGAAGAACATGGTCTTCAGTTCTTCCGCCACGGTCTATGGTGATCCCCGAAAGGTGCCCATAAAAGAGGATTTTCCTGTTTCAGCAACAAATCCCTATGGCCGCTCAAAGCTCATGATTGAGGAGATACTGCAGGACCTTTACATCTCTGACAAAAAATGGAACATCGTCCTGCTGCGGTATTTTAACCCGGTAGGAGCGCATTCCAGTGGCAGTATCGGCGAGGATCCAAACGGTTTGCCGAATAATCTTTTTCCCTTTATTGCCCAGGTTGCCGTGGGAAAGCTCAAGGAGCTTTCCGTGTTTGGAAATGACTATGCTACCCCTGATGGTACCGGTGTAAGGGATTATATTCATGTGGTCGACCTGGCTCAGGCCCACATTAAGGCACTGGATAGATTTGCATTGAATGAGGGAGTCGAGATATTCAATGTGGGGACGGGGCAGGGCTACAGTGTCCTTGAAATTGTAAGGGCATTTGAAAGTGCATCAGGAAAAAGGATACCCTATAAAATGGTTGATAGGCGGCCCGGAGATATTGCGACCTGCTATGCCGATCCAGAAAAGGCAAAAAGCCAATTGGGGTGGAAAGCGAAGCATGGAATAGAGGAGATGTGTGCCGACGCATGGCGCTGGCAGCAAAGGAATCCGAATGGCTACGTGGAAAAATAAGAATGGGAACGTCTAGGATTTTATGCGTTTATCTGGTCCGTGGGGTATGGGAAGCTCGTAGCTGATAGCTCGTAGCTGATAGGGGTTTCGAGGTTCAAAGGTTCAGAGGTTCATGGGTCAGGGCGTTTGCGGTTCAAGAGGGTGGCACCCCCTTCATCCGTCTGGGTCAGGACATCGTCTATGGACGTGAGAGACTTTGGCAATTTGGTAAACTCAATATTGGCGGATGGACAATTTTTAGGGAAATGAAAGCATGTGGACGCTGTTAGGTTATTAGGTTTCATCAACGTTGAAGTTCTATAGTCTGAGCGAGACTCGTAATCAGGGATATAATTTTCGTAACTCGCGGTAAAAGTTGGTGGTTCACCACCCCGGTGAAACAGGGAAAATGGTTTCACAGGGCAGGCAGAGGGACGGAGGACACAGGGGTTCAGGGTGCCCAGGTTTCGGGTTGAAAGGTTCAGAGGTTCAGGGTTCAACGTTCAAAGCCTGACTCTGCTGTGCTGTCCAAGAAAAAGCCGACTACTCATCTTCTACAGTCAACTCCACCGAATCCAATCCCCACCAGGGACCTGTTGCTGATCCATCTAACTCATCAACAGCAAAATAGAATGTGTAGTGGCCGGCAGGCAGGACCATGTTGAGAACCTCGAAAGAGGATAGCTCAAACAGGCCGGTCTGGGCGCACAGGTGGATACCCGGAAGCCAGCCTGTTGGATACACATAGGTGTACCAATTCCCAGGAGATGCGAAAGGTGTATATGCTGCGATCCACCAGTCCGCATTCTGGCCTGCATAGCTGCCAGGTTCAAGGCTAAGGGTGATAGAAACCGGCATTCCGGATGAGACGCTGAGCGGTCCCTCCTGGCCGTTGGCCTTGATATGGGGAACAGGAACGGAATTTGCGCCATTCCAGCCTGCGATTCGCGCCAACAACCACCAGAAGGCACGTGCCTTATTCTCACAGCTTTCATAGGTGGTGTGCCCTGCTTCATTCCCCCAATAAAGAGGATGTTCGGAGGGAATCCCATTCACTGTATACGGTTCGCCATTATACCAGCAATCAAGATCAGCAAAATCAAATAGTACCTTGTTGTGTTGACGGCAGTATGCTCTGATCTGCTCATTTCTGTCATACCTGTTTTGATTCCCTTTACTCTGTGCATTGCCGGTCATATAGACGAAAGTGACGCCCGGGAATTCACTTTCAAGTTGCGTCATGTTGTTCAGGTAAACCCGGACCTGGGCCTCAGTGTAGCTATCCAGTTGGCAGCACCAGGCCCATGCCGATATGTTTACATCAAAGTTCGTCAGCACGGACCGCGTCATGTTCATGGCCGAGTCACCTTCCCAATAGAGTTGCGGACTGATATAGGTCTGGCAACCTCCATCGTCATACTGCCCGTCCATCAGGCTCAAATCGGCGGTTGTGGTCGGAACACTGCAATTCTCAGCAGAATAACCGTAGGTTGGATCGCGATTGGATAGGCGCTTAAGGCCGGTAGTTATTTGTCCCCCGTGAGAGGTATGGGCATAATGGATTCTTGAAGAGCCCTTCACTTGGCTTATCCAATGATCCGGAATCATAGTGATATCTGTACAGGTATGATCAATAACCATTGCCAGCGAACAAATTGGCAGCAAAATCAGACAGACGGCAGCCGGCAGGGAAAGATATCCGGAGAACTTGATGTGAGACATGCTGTCACCCTCCTGTTTTGAGGTTTTCATCGGGGCTTCGATCATGCGTCGAGTACGATTTGACGAGCCTCGGGTTTCAGTCTAACAGAACGGATGTCCCCTGAGGAGAGGAGTTTGCTAAAGCGGGTAACCGCAACCAAATTGGCTCTCGAGTGGCTGCCTATTATCAAGGGGGTTCGGTGTTGGCAGACATCTGGAATATTGGAATAATGGAATAATGGAATATTGGAATATTGGAATAATGGAATATTGGAATATTGGAAGGTTGGGAAAGGGACCTGGGTATGCGTTCACAGGTTTCGGGTTCAGGGTTCCAGGTTGAGGGCAACAGCAACAACAGCGACCTGATTCGAACCTGGCGCAGGATTTGTTTGGCAACAAGCGCCCATTCGAGGGCCTGTTCCCTGGTTGGAAGCGACGAATGCGGACTGGCTGATGGCATATCCATCTTCGGACCTAAACCCCTGAACCTTTGAACCCGTGAACGGTCACGACCTGGATCACCCAGGAAAGGCCTTCTTCCTTAAACCCATGATTCCATCATTCCATCCATACCCAGGATAAGTGAACATGGGAAGCGTGTCAAGCGAGATGCGCGAGTGTAATGGGGGCGTTGTGATGGAAGGGAGGAAGGGGGGAAGAATGGAATGATGGAAGAATGGAAGGGTGGGTGGGGACTGGAATGTTGGAATTATCGAGAGACTGGGGATGCCGTGATGCCGAAATATGGAATTTGGAGGACAGGGGATGAAGGATACGTTATTTGAAGGCTTGCCTTGTTGACAAGGGACAAGAGAATGGCGTCGGGCTGTTTTTCGGCATAATGGGGAGCAATCTATTGCAGTTTTCCCCTGGCAATAGGCCGGTTTATAGCAGAGGCTGAATGAAAGCCAGGCATCGGCATGATCCCGGCGCGATGGTGAATTTAGGAATTGCCAATTCTGAATTGTTGGGATAAATTGAAAATTGATAAAACCATTTTTGTAACCGTTCACGGGTTCAGATAATGAAGGAGAGAAAGCGATGAGAAAGTGGTGTGCGGGGCTTTGTTGCCTGGTGGCGATGGTTGTTTGGGGGGCATCGACGGTAACGGCTGCAGACGTCGAAGATCAATATCTGATCGGGAGTGGGGATATCCTGGAGATTGTTACCTGGAAAGAGCCTGCTATGTCTTTGGAAGAAGTATTGGTCCGGTTGGATGGAAAGGTTTCGTTTCCGCTCTTAAACGACGTCCAGGCCGCCGGGTTGACCCCATTGGAATTGAAAAAGAGCCTCGAGTCGGGACTCAAGGCCTACGTCCCTGACCCGGTGATTCGAGTGAGTATAAGGGAGGCCAACAGCAAGAAGTTCTATGTGTTGGGAGAAGTGGAGGAGACTGGAGAGTATCCGCTGACGAAACAGATGCGGGTGCTCCAGGCCTTTGCCATGGCGGGCGGGTTCACCGAGTGGGCCTCCAAGAAGGAGATTATTCTTCTAAGAACCGAAAACGGGGAGGAGAAGCTCTACCGGATCAACTACAACGACATTGTCAAGGGAGAGCATCTGGAACAGAACCTGAAGATCAGGGCCGATGATACGATCATTGTGCCGTAGGATGGGGACTGGAAGGGTGGAAGAATGGAAGAATGGAAGGGTGGAAGAATGGAAGGGTGGAAGAATGGAATGGTGGAAGAATGGAAGGGTGGAAGAATGGAAGGGTGGAATACTGGAATGATGGGTAGAGGAGCTGACAGCTCATAGCTCACAGATGAAAACAACCTCTGAACCCTAAACCGTGAACCTTTGCACCCTGAACCTCTGAACCGAACGACGGAAGAACAAACTGGTGGGAGGGTGTTGGCAGGCATGGAATACTTGAATACCAGAAGGGCGGAGAAACGTGCGATGGTTGTGGTGGGGCTGGCAGTATGCTGGCTGGTCCTGGTGCTGGGGGGTACCGCTGCGCTGGGGTACCAGGTCACCTTTGAGCCCCGAGTCAGCGTTTCCGAGGAATACTCGGACAACATCTACCTCACCCAAGAAGACCCGCACGCCGATTTTATAACCACTGTGACGCCCGGATTCACAGCCCAGCTCCTGACCCGCAGAAGCGGTGTTGAGCTGAGCTATGACCCGGGGTACGCCATGTACGCAGATCACAGTGAAAACGACACGTGGCGGCACGACGCGTCACTCCGTGCCTGGATGGAGTTTTCCAGAGAGACCCGGCTGGAAATCTCGGACCGCTTCCTTCGGACGGAGGATCCGCTGTCAGGAGAGGACATAGACATCCTGCGGCAACAGCAGGCAGCGTTGGGCCAAGCCCCCACGGTGAGGGTCGGCCGTCAGCCCTACACCACCAACGAGGCCAGCGTGTCCCTGCAACATCGGCTGGGTCGCGACAGTTCGGTTGATCTGGGATACGCGTACCGTCTGTTGGACAATGACGACCCCCTTATCCTGGATAATCAGAGCCACAACGCCTTTGCCGGTCTGGCGTACTGGCCCAGTATCCGGTGGGGGATTGAGCCGCGTGTGGAATATCTGCGGGGAATTTATGAGGATGAGGTCGGGAGCTTTGACAACTGGATGGGGGGCCTGGCGCTGGTATACCGATTTTCCCGGCATTTGGAGGCATTTGTACAGTACATGCACACCTACCGGGATTATGATCTGGATGTGCCCGAGGCTGATGACTTCCAAGCGTATGATCCGTCCATGGGGGTCCGGTATCAGTTGAGTGAAGCGATCCGCATGAGCGGCACTGCTGGCTATTTTTTGCAGGATAACAGGCACAGGAGCAGTGAGGGAGGATATTATTTTGAAGCAGACGGCACCTATGATATGGAACGGATGCGGTTCGGCCTGGAGGCGGGCCACGGGTATGACCGCGCGGAACTGGAGGCGGAGAACCTGGGTCTCACCCGATACACCCGGTTTTTGGTAAGAGGGGAATACGACGTGACCCGGTACCTGAACGTGGACGCGTCCGCGTTTTACCGCAAGAGTGAATACCTGGACAGACCGGAAGGCGGGGTGGATGATTTTTACGGCGCGGCTTTAGGGCTCGACTATCAGGTATTGGAATGGATGTTCATCCGCCTGGAATACGGTTACAACCGGGTGGACTCTACCATAGAAAGAAACGAATACAGGGAGAACCGGGGAATGATCATGGTGACGTTGACCCCCACGCAGCCGTGGAGGATTGTCCGATAGGGCGGGGGCTGAACCCTGAACCTCTAAACCTCTTCTCAAAGGAGAATCTTGTGGACACGAAACGGCGTGTGTTAAAAGGCGGCATGGCTTGGGTGTTGGGCATGGCTCTGGCGGCGGGGCTGTTGGCGGGATGCAGCAGCGATCAGGAGAAAAAGGCAAAGCATCTTAGCCGGGCTGAGCAATATCTGGCGGAAAACAACTTCAAGGCCGCGGTCATCGAGCTGAGGAACGTCATTCAGCTGGACCCCCAGGATGATGCGGCCCTTTATAAGTTGGGAGAGGCCTATTTGAATCTGCGGCAGATCCAGGAGGCCTTTTCCCTTTTTTCCAAGGCCGCTAAGATCAACCCCGACAATCTGCAGGCGCAACTCCAGGTGGGACAGGCGATGCTGCTGAGTAAAGAAGGAGCCAAGGCGGCGGAAAAGGCGGAACTGATCCTCAAAAAGGAACCGTATAATCTAAACGCCTTGCTCCTGTTGTCAGGTGCGCAGATGCAGCAAAAGGACGTGGAGGCGGCCAAAAAGACCTTGGAAAAAGCCGTTGAGCTGAATCCCGAGAGCTTTCAGGCCCGCCTGGCCCTGGGCCGGGTGTATGGCGCGGCAGGGGCGCTTGACCCGGCGGAGAAGTGCTTCCTGGAGGCCAGAGACCTGGCCCCGAAAGAGGAGGCGCCCTATGTGGATCTGGCCCGGCTGTACGGACGTAAAGGGGAGTGGGACAAGGCTGAAGCCCAGTTGACCGCCATGGTGGAGGCTGCCGGTTCCAGCCGGCAGAACCTCCTGATTTTGGCGGGGTTTTATGAGTCGCGGGATATGCCGGAGCGGGCAGAAGCGACCTATGTGGCCGCGGTGGCGGCTGCGCCCGAAGGCCTGGAGGCGCTGGTGGATCTGGGCAGCTATTATGCGCGCCGTGGCAACTACCCGGCCGCGCTGGAAGCCTTTCAGAAGGCCTCGGCCCTGGACCCGGAACATCTCGACATGCGGGTCCGAATCGCGCAGCTCCATTTTGATTTTCAAAAATTCGAGGAGGCCCAGGCTGCGGTGGATGCGGTGCTGGCCAAAGACAGCGGCCGTCTCAATGCCAATCTGCTCAAGGGCCGGCTCTACCTGAGGAACCGGGATTTTGATCAGGCGCTGGAGCGGTTTGAAAAGGTGGCCCAGGAGGATCCTCGCAACGCTGCCGGCCACTACTTCAAGGGCGTGGCCCTCAGGGGCAAAGGCCAGAAAAACCTGGCGAGACAATCCCTGCTAAAGGCCGTCGAACTGAACCCCGGGCTGATGGATGCCCGTCTGGTGCTGGCGGAGTTCTACTTGCAGGAACAGGATCGGGAAATGGCGAGGCAGTCCCTGGAAACGGTCTTGAAGGCGGCCCCGGACCATCCGGAGGCCCATCTGCTGATGGGCAACCTGAAGATACTGGACCGAGATGCTGCGGGCGCTGAAGCGGAATTCAAAAAGGTCCTGGCGTTACGGCCGGACTCGGCGCCCGCCCAGGTCAGGCTGGGATTGCTGTATCGGATGACGAAACGACCGGATGAAGCGATCAAGGCCTTTGAAAAGGTCCTGCAGCTGGATCCCAAGCAGCGGGAGGCCCTCAACCTGCTGGTGGGCATCTATGTGGAAAAGGGCGATTTCGATAAGGCCTTTGAGGTCTGCCGACAGCAGAAACAGGCCGCGGCCGGAGACCCATCTCAGACAGCCCATATCGAATATGTGGAGGGTCGTATCTGCATGCGGCAAAAGGCGTTTGACAAGGCTGAGGCCCATTTTGAAAAAGCCATTGAGACGGATCCCAATGCCCTGGCCCCCTACATCGCCCTGGCTGACATTTATTTTAAGGAAGACCGGGTGGATGAGGCCATCCAGCAGTATGAAACCATCCTGGGAAAAACCCCGGAGTACCTGCCCGGATATATGGCACTGGGCATTATATACCACCGGAAGGGGGATACCCAGAAGGAAGAGGCCTATTACCGGAAGGCCCTGGAGCATAAAAAGGATTTTGCGCCGGCTGCCAACAACCTGGCCTGGACCCTGGCCCATGCCGGCGGCAATATTGACGAGGCACTGGGCTATGCCCGGATTGCCAAGGAGCAACTGCCCCAAAACCCGGATGTGATGGATACCCTGGGCTGGATCTATTACCTGAAGGGGAGCTACCTCAATGCCATCAGCGAGCTGCGGGACAGCATCGAACGGAATCCCAACAATGCGGTGGCCCACTATCACCTGGGCCTGGCCTATCACAAACAGGGCCAGACCGACGCGGCCCGGGAATCGCTGAAAAAGGCCCTTGAATTGGACAGCAGCTTTGACGGGGCGGACGCGGCGAGGAAGATGCTGGAGGCTGGAATGGAATGATGGACGGGGGGAGGGGGGGAAGGATGGAAGGGTGGAAGAGTGGAAGGATGGAGGGGCGGAAGGATGGAAGAATGGAATGGTGGAATGATGGAATGGTGGAATGATGGGCAGAAGAGATGACAGCTCATAGCTCACAGATGAAAACAACCTCTGAACCCTAAACCGTGAACCCTTGTAGGGAATGGTGGAAGAGTGGAAGAATGGAAGGGGGGAGGGGGGACGGGAATGCCCCGTTCGTAGTGTGCCCGTAAGGGCATGTGTCCAGGCCGAAGGTTCAGGGGTTTAGGGTTCAGGGGTTACAACCCCGGGGGGTTCCCGGTTTCCAGGTCGCGGTTCGCGGGTTTGACTCACTATTCCAATATTCCACCATTCCAGTATTCTATCATCCAGTATCCATCACCACACAAGCACGGTGACCGAATCCGTCCAGGTCCCGTCGAGTTTGCCATCGCTGTTGTCGTCAATGGCAAAGGTGAAGGTGTAATTCCCCACGGGGAGCTTTTCGTTGAATAGATCCGTGACGGTGATTCCCGCATCGATCGGCATCTGGGCGGAGGGGGTCGGCTCATCAAACCAGCCCAGGCCTTCCACATAGTAGAGGCGGCCCTCTGGAGCATCGACGAACAGCCATAAGTCTACTGTCGCGCCCCAGAAATCGACAGGGTCTGTCCTGACGGACAGTGACACGGGTTTGCGACGGAAAACCTCGACCGGACCGTCTGAACCGTTGGCTGATATATTCGGCGCTGGATTGGCGATCGGGAAGACTACCTCATTGGAGTAGGCGCTTTCAGCCCCGAGGGTGTTGTAGGCGGTGACCACAAAATAGACGATTTGGTTGTCTTCGAGCCCGGTTACGGTGCAGGTGGTCTGGGTTCCGACATCAAATGCGTGGCCGTAGTTGCCGCTTTGCAACCCATAATAAATCCTGTATCCGATCACATTGGGTTCCGGATTGGGGTTCCATGCCAGGGTCACTTGCGCGGCGAGGGCCGCAGGGGCGAGACAGGCCAGAATGAGTACGGGGAGCAACCAGCAGATGAGAGCTGCGCGGCGAAAAGGGGCGACTGGAAAAGCCAGGGATGATGGAATCGTGGAATAATGGAATGTCGGGTGTAAGAGAGGCAGACACCTCATTCGAGTTCCCTTCAATCCGCTAAACATACTGTTCTGCCGTGCCGACAACATGATGTCCCAAATGGGGCAGACCCCGTAAATTCAGAATCTGGGCAGTGTCTTTAGCGCAGATCTGATGATGTAAGTGCGTCTTCAGCCGCCGCAGCCGGCTTTCCCATGCTGGCTCAAGCTAGCCAAAGATATTTGAAATTTGGACTCGATGCTCGTTGCAGGTTACGGGTTGCGGGTTCGGGACCCTAAAAATGGAATGATGGAATATTGGAAGGGCGGAATATTGGGTAATAAGCGGAAGGCGTTTTTTTAAAATAGATACGTTCCTTGTTCAGACCCAATATTCCATTGTTCCATCATTCCACTATTCCAAGGCGTCATGTAATTTGGAAGTTACCTGGCAAGTGCTTTATTACCAAATAGTTCCCGATATTCTGAGAGACAATCTCTCACATTGAACGTGTAAGAATCTAATGCCGTTGCTCCGAAATACGACGAAATTCGTATTTTTGACTACGACGAAATTCGTATTTTTGACTACGAAAAACTCATTACCAGACTTTTTTGTGCAATGCAAGTGAAAAAATGGTTAGGGTTCAGAGGTTCAGGGGTTGGGAAGAATGGAATGATGGAAGGGTGGGTGAGACCCGGAATGGTGGAATAATGGAATATTGGAATATTGGAAGGATGGGATGAGGGAAGGGTGGAAGAGTGGGGAAGAACTGATAGCTCGTAGGTGACAGTCCCGGGCTCCCCGTTGAGGGTTTGCGGACAACGGATAAAAGATAACGGGCGATAGCGCACCGCGCAACCCATCATTCCATCATTCCAATCTTCCATCATTCCATTCTTCCCAACCCTGAACACTTGAACCTCGAACCTCTGAACCTCTGAACCCTTAAACCTCTGAACCTCTAAACATGACCAAAGAAAAACTGCTGATCATTGAAGATGAGTCCTCGGTGGCCAAGCAGCTCAAATGGGCACTGGGAGAGGACTATGATATTTCCATGGCAGGGAATGGAAAACGGGCCCGGCAGCTGCTGGCCTCCGGGGCCTTTCCCGTGGCGACCCTCGACCTGGGTCTCCCGCCCACGCCGGATACCCCGGATGAGGGCTTCAGTATCCTGGAACAACTGGGGAGTCTGGCCCCCCATACCCGGGTGATTGTCATTACCGGGAATGCGGAGCAGGAAAACGCGGTCAGGGCCGTGGCCCTGGGTGCTGTGGATTTCTGCTCCAAACCGATCGATCTGGATATCTTAAAAATCATCCTGAACCGCACGTACCGGCTTTATGCCCTTGAGGCGGCCAACCGGCAGATGGTTGAAACGGCCCACGAGAGCGGGGCCTTCTGCGGCATGCTGGGCATTTCACCGGCCATGAAAAAGGTGTTTTCGCTGGTCCGAAAGGTGAGTGAAACCGACTACCCGGTGTTGGTCACCGGCGAATCCGGTACGGGCAAGGAGATGGTGGCCCATGCCATTCACGAGCTGAGTTCCCGCAGCCGGGGACCCCTGGTGATTATCAACTGCGGCGCGATCCCCGAAAACCTGTTGGAAAGCGAGTTGTTCGGCCATGAAAAAGGGGCCTTTACCGGTGCGGTGGCCAGAAAGCCCGGGAAACTGGAGGAGGCCGATTCGGGCACGGTATTCCTGGACGAAATCGGTGAACTCCCGCTGTCCATGCAGGTGAAAATCCTCCGCTTTCTGCAGGAGGGCACCATTGAACGGGTCGGGGGAAGAGGGGTGATCGGGCTGAACGTCCGGATCATTGCCGCGACCCATGTGGACCTGGAGCAGGCGGTTCAAGAAGGCAATTTCCGCGAGGACCTTTTTTTCCGCCTGAACGTGCTCCCCATTCACCTGCCTCCCCTGCAGCAGCGGCCCGAGGATATTATGCTCCTGGCCCAGCATTTTCTCCAGACCGAATGTGAGTCCCTCAAGGCGGGTCGCATCTCGTTTTCCCCAACTGCCATTGCGGCCTTGACCTCCTTTCACTGGCCCGGCAATGTGCGCCAGCTTCACAACAGCATCCGCCGGGGTCTGTCCACCTGTTCCCATCAGCGGATTATGCCGGAAGATCTAGGACTGGCGGAGACTGCCCCCGGGCAGGAGGAGAGGCTCCTGACTCTGCAGGAGGCCCGGGACCAGGGCGAAGAAAAATATGTGCGAAAGGCCCTCATGCTGACCGGGAACAATATCAGCGAGGCGGCCAGGCTCCTTAAGATCAGCCGGCCCACGCTGCACGATCTGATCAAGAAGCATGGGATAAGGACGTGGGAGGAGGGCGGGAAAAATGGAAGGATGGAATAGTGGAATGATGGAAGAGTGGGGGAGCACTAACAGCTCATAGCTGATAGCTCGTAGGTGATAGTCCCGGGCTCGCCGTTGAAAGTTTGCGGACAACGGATAAAGCGCGATAGCGCTTCGCGCAACCCATTATTCCAATATTCCAGTATTCCCTCTCCATCCATCATTCCAATCTTCCATTCTTCCAGCCCCAACCCTGAACCTCTGAACCTTGAACCTATGAACCTTGAAACGCAAAACCCTCATCACCGCTGCATTTCTCGTCTGTTTCCTCTGGTCTGCGCCTGCGTTTGCGCTGCACGCGGATGAGGTCCTGGTCCTGGCCAACAGGAACGCGCCGTCCAGCCTGCGTCTTGCCTCAGCCTACATGAAAAAGAGGGGGATTCCCCGGGACCATCTCCTGAAGCTGCGGGTAACGGATAAAGAGGAATGCACAAGGAAGGAATACGATAGACGGATAGCAGGTCCTGTGCGGGAATACCTGACTGAAAAATCACAGGGACGGAAGATCCGGTGCCTTCTGATCCTGTACGGCCTTCCTCTCAAGATTGCCGCGCCGGGAATGGACAGGGATGAAGGGCGGGAATACGACCGGTTGCGGCAAAGGGAAAAAGACCTGAAGGCCCGTCTTTCAGCCCTGGGGGACGCCCAGGACAGGGAGCGCGAGGAAATAGGCAAAGAGCTGGCCGGGGTGAAGGATCAGCGCGAAAGGATGGCAAAGAGCGATCAGCGGGCCTCCCTGGATTCGGAGATCTCCCTGGTGCTCCAGGAAAACCATCCCCTGGGCGGATGGATCCCCAACCCCTATTTTGTCGGGTATCGCCAGCCACAGCTCATTGAACAGCGGGATGCCACGCTCTTTGTCTCCCGCCTCGACGGGCCTTCGCCGGAGATTGTCAGACGGGTCATCCATGACAGCCTCGAGGCGGAGCGAGCCGGTTTGGATGGAAAGGCCTATTTTGACGCCCGCTGGCCCCGCACGAATGAACGGGCCGACGTCAAGGGGCAATCCGGTTATCACTACTACGATACGTCTATTTACCGGGCCGCAGACGCGGTGAAAGCGAGCAGGCGCCTGGCGGTGGTTGTTAATGACAAGCCGGAACTCTTTCAGCCCGGAGAATGTCCCGATGCCGCCCTTTACTGCGGGTGGTACCAACTGGGGCGGTATGTGGATGCCTTTGCCTGGACCAGAGGGTCGGTGGGGTATCATATTGCCAGCGCGGAATGTCAAACCCTGAAGCGTCCCGGAAGCCAGGTGTGGTGCAAGCGCATGCTCGAAAAGGGGATCGCCGCTACCCTGGGACCGGTACATGAACCCTATGTCCAGGCCTTTCCCGTGCCCGAACTCTTTTTTCGATTCCTGCTGGACGGCTACTGGACCCTGGCGGAATGCTATGCCCTGTCCCAACCTTTCCTCTCCTGGCAGATGGTCCTCATCGGCGACCCGCTCTATCGTCCTTTCAAGGCGAGATGAGATGGGGCGGCGGGAAAACCGGAATGAGGGAAGAATGGAAGGATGGAAGGATGGAAGAATGGAAGAATGGAAGGGTGGAATGATGGAAGGATGTGGTAAGGGCTGGAAGGGTGGAATGGTGGAAGGATGGGGTAAGGGCTGGAAGAATGGAAGAATGGAACAATGGAAGAATGGGGAAGACCGGGAACGGGTAACCTTTGAACCTTTGAACCCAGAATGGTGGAATGGTGGAAGGATGGGGACAACCCTTGAACCTTTGAACCCGGAATGAAGGAAGAATGGGTTAAGAGCGGAACGGGCCTGGCCCGCAACGCAATGATATTGCCCCCCCAATGCCCTGACGGGCACACTACAAACGGTTGGATGCCTATACCGGAGGCATGTGGTTCGTAGTGACGTCGTCAGACGTTTAGTGGGTTGCCGGGAACCAGGTGCTAACGCCGATGGCCGCAATCAGGAAATCTCACACAAAGCCACAAAGCCCACAAAGGATTCGTAAGCGTTCACAGGGATGCCGGTTCATGCTGGTCTGGAAATTCCGCTCCAGGGCTCAACTGCTCTTCGTGCCGGTCGGTTGCGGGCCTTTCCCGGCGATCCCGCAGACCGCATGATTGTTGCCACGGCGCTTGAATACCCGGCTACCCTTGTAACAGCGATTGGGGAACTCCCCCAGAAGATTGACGCCTCTCTTTAAAAAGGTTCCCCGTTCAGGGTTCAGAGGTTTAGGGTTGGGAAAAGGCTGAAATGGCAAGATGAAGAGGCGCCGTGATGGCGGAAGGGCCGAGTGCTGAGGTCGCCACAGAAAAAGCCCCCTGGAGCTGACTTGCTCCAGGGGGCTTTTTGCTATGTGGTGCTATTTACGATGCCCAACAAAAGGGGTTTATCGATATCAGTTGCCTCTCTTTTTCAAGAACCGTTTGCGGCTGTAACCAAGCGCCCCAAGGAGACCGAAACCCATCAGGAGGATGGTGGAAGGTTCGGGGACGGGGGATGCGGCGCCGTGGGCTATCTGAGTACTATAATCAGTGACTTCATTATTTCCAACCTGAAAGCCATACGCAAAAACCTTTGAAGGATCGCCAATCGCCGCTACACCTTGATAACTATTGTTCAAATAGTAGTTAGTGCCGGTAAAATTCATTGAAAGGGTCGCTGTTCCGTTGTATGCGAGCTGTACCCAATCGGTTTGGTAAAAGTTGTGCCAGCTACCATTCTCATAAGTCTGAACAAAAAGCGAAACAAACATATCTTCCACGTAGAAGTTGGTGTTCTGGAAGGTAAGTGCGTAGCTATCGAAAATACTCAGATCAAAAAAATTATAATCTGAATTGCCTAACCCGATCTGGGCGAACCCGTTTGCATCCCAAGCGGTAAATTTGATTAAAAATTCATTCCCTGCTGGAGTGGCAGAAAAATCGAGAAGTTGTGCACATCCATCGGGGTTATCCCAGAGTTCCGTCATGGAAAGGATCTGCGTGTTGTTCGGTGAAAACATCGTTGCCATAACATTTCCAGCGACCAAACCCAAGCCCAGAATTGCAAGAACAAAACTCTTTATCAATGTTTTTTTCATTTCTTTTGCTCCAGTGTTTTAGTGGTTAGTGCTCCAGTGTTTTAGTGGTTAGTTTCAAAAAATTAGGGAATGCCCATCCTGTTTGTGAAACTATTAAGCAAAGGGCGTGCCACACAAATAAGTATTTGAAATAATTATATTTGTTTACAATCTTCACTATCAACAGATAGCATGTGTAAAAATAGCCGACAGCGTGGAACTTATGAATTTATTCCGGAAAATTACTGTCACCCTAATTTGGTTTAGGTAAACCCCCGGTTTTGCCGGGCGACTCACCAGAGTTTGACACCTAAAGTGTAAAGGCTACCGACAACGTTTTCGGCTCATTTTTTCGCCTGACTTCCCGTCTTTTTAAAACCACTACCGTAACTTATTGCAATCATGGAATTTCCAGGCACCTTTATCCCCAAAAGGCATAAATTATGGCTGTCCAACTGTGTCGAGATTTTTTACACAGGTCGCTTGGAAGCAAGTTTTAAAGAGTAAAATCCAACCATATCAATTAGTTGCATGACTGGCACGGTAAGTGCTTTAGAACAATCAAAGTCCAAAGGGGATGATTTTTTTAATTAATCTGAGATAAAGGGGAGAAAGAGAAATGAAAAAGTGTGCGATTTTATTTTTGCTTGTATTGGTATCTATTTGTTTCGGATCTGCCAATGTTTTAGCATTCGATAGTACTACCGATGGGACGTATAGCATCGCCTCAGTTACTATTGAGCCTCCCCCGGGTGGCGCAACGTGGGACGCATCGAACCCCGCACAAATTGTGGTAGGCGAAACATATACCGTGAATATGGAAGTAAATTACGCTGACACCGTGGCGGACACAGATCCATTTCATACGGTGTTGTCTACCGAACTTGAATTTAATAACAGTGGGAAAACTTTTTATGATACTGGAGATTCATACATTAATGGAAGTAATGCGACTTATTTGTTTGTAATTCCAGTTACTGTTAGTGCAGATATGGCTGATGATACAGCAGTAGACATGAGTTTCGCTGGGGGTAGCGTATTTGAATATCTTTTTTGCGACCTTGACCCTATTTCACTGACAGGGACCTATGATGTTAATGTAACCGGAGGTGCCGCCCCGGTTCCGGAGCCGGCGTCCATTTTATTGATCGGTTTAGGTCTTGCAGGCCTCGTTGGATTTTCCAAACTTAGTTACAGACGTAAAAAATTAGTATAAATTTTCATCAATTAATTTATTATAAAAGAAAAAAGGGATTTGATGCATTATCAAGTCCCTTTTTTCTTGCTATTTATCTTTCTATTACAACAATTTCACAACAATGATGCTTAAATCCGTAATCTTTTGTGTCTTGTCAGGGATTCTCCTTGCCCTGGGTACGCCTTCCATTGGACTATGGCAAATTTCATTTGTTTCATTCATCCCCCTTCTTATTGTCACGGAAAACCAGTTCCACATCGGTAAAGTTTCCTTTTATCAAATGTTCTTTTTAGGATTTTTGTTCAGTTCTATTTATGCGGTTTCCATTTTGTACTGGATAATAAACATGAGCTGGACCGCAATGTTTGCCGCGGCAGCAATCTATTCCTTTGTTTACGGTTTATTTGTGCCCGGCATTATCCTGGGGCTTAAGGCTGGATTAAGTAGGACAGCTCTCTCCTTTTGGACAGTCCTTCTGTGGGTATCCCTTGAGTCTGTGCTTTCGGACCTATTTGTACCCATACCTTCAGTGGCTGTCGGATATCTCGTCTGGCCATTGAATACCATGATTCAGATATCCGATATTACGGGTGTGTTTGGGGTCAGCTTCTGGATAATGGCAGTCAATGTTTCAATATTCGCGCTGATAAAAGACGGGTTCAAGAAAACCGCTCCTGTCTTGGGTGTAACGATCCTTATCACCTGCTTGATTGCAGCATATGGATTTATGAAATTGCCTCAAAAATCGAATTGTTCCCGTCCCGCTTTTTCTATTGCAGTCGTATATACTTCTATTTTGAGTGAGGATAAAGAAAATAAGGAGTCCATAGCGAAGGCTTTTGAGATTCTGAAAAAGGAGACTATAGAATCGATTGCCGCTTCTGCGTATCCCCCTGATTTAATCGTGTGGCCGGAAACAAGTGTACCTGTTTTTCTAAGATCCGTGCGTGAAAAAGAATTTATTATGGATCTTCTGGATCTTGCTCAGAAAAATAAGGTTCCCATATTGATCGGAGCGCGTTCATTTCAACGAAGTGAAAATAAGACAACAAAAAAATATAATTCGGCATTTCTTGTGCCGGAACAGGGCTTTATCAGTCAGGAATATCGCAAAAACATCCTGGTACCCTTTGTTGAACAAAATATCTTAAAGAAAGTGTTGCCCAAAAACTTTCAAAAGTTTTGTCAATCCAAACTCGATGCAGGGGAAGAGCCGGGCGTAATAAATCTTTTCAGCAAAATCAGTTTTGGTGTGGTGATCTGTTATGAAGTCTTTTTTCCCAATTTTGTAAGAGAATCCGCGAATCAGGAAAGCGGCTTTCTGGTCAACATAACCAATGACCATGATGCATTTGACAACATAACAGCAGCCTACAAGATACCGTTTCCCCATCTTGTGTTCAGGGCAGTGGAGAATCGTAAATTTCTTGTGAGGTCCGCAAACTGGGGTTATTCCATGGTTATTTCTCCAGAGGGAGAAATCATGGAGTCTTCATCCATAGGCTCAACCGGGTATTTGTCTGCAATGATAATGCCGAACCACGACGAAACATTATTTTCAAAACATGGATTTTTCTTTGCTAAAATACTTCTGTTCCTAACGGCAGTCTGGTCGGTATTGCTTTTTAAAAGAGTTTGGAAGTTAAAAAAATAGGCTTACGCATGGAATATGCCTCCTATTCGGAAGCATATGAACCAGCCCATTATTCATTCTGTGAGAGAACCTTATTGATGGTATCCTGGAGCCTGTCTCTTTGCTCTTCAAACAAGAGACTTTGTTGAAGCAGGTTTTTTGCCATATCCTTTTTGCCGGTTTTCATCATTGTCATCCCAAGATGAAAGCAGATTTCCGGATCACCGGGAGCGCTTTCTATTGCCTTGGTCAGCAATTCCTCAGCTTTCGAAAAATTGTCATTCTTATAAGCATGCCAGCCTGTTAAATGCAGAATTGACGCGGGCTCAATCGTTTTGTTTTTTTCAATTATCTGCAGCAAATTAGCAAGGCTGTCTAATTCGTTTAAATGAGCTAAAACCCAGCCAAGGGACATTTGCAGCTGTGGCGAGTCAGGCATAAAATTCAGCCCGGTTTCATATACTTTTCTGGCCTCATCCCATTTGGAATAATCTGAAAGCAGTTTTCCATATACCAGGTTTGCCATAATAAAATCCGGACGTTCTTTTGTAAGCGATTCATATGCTTTTCTGGCCTCGTTCATCATCCCTGCTTTTGCATAAACCTGCCCCAAATAGAACTGAATGGCGTAACTTCCTTTGTAAGCTTCGCCCAATTTCTGCAATTCTTTAATGGCAGACGGAAATTTATCTGTTCGAAGATAGCATTCCGCAAGGATAAAATTTGATAGGACACTGTTTTTTGATTTTTCGGCGGCTTTGTTAGCGAGGTTTATTGCCTGGTCATAGAACTTCTGATCAAGGCAAAAGAATGCTAAACCAATGTCCGGTCCGATAGAGGGCTGATTCAGGCTATTTTCAAAAGCAGGAAAAGTTGCCAACTCACTGTATGGGAGGGAAGTCTGTTTTAATTCTTCGATTGTTTTCTTCTTGTTGTTCGTCGAAAAATAGGCAATGGCTTTTAGCATATGTATATTTGGAATTTTTTCAGGGTGCTGAAGCTCTTGCAGCAAATTTAGAGATGCTTCAGCCTTGCCATCACTTAGAAGAGCTAAAGACTTCGTTAATTTTAACACATCTGAAAAACCGCTTCGGTTAAGAACAAGGTCCAAATCATTAGACAGAGCAATCGCCTCTTTTGGTTTAGCGTTTAAAATAAGGAGCTGCATCTTGGTTATATCGGCTTCGAGATATCTGGAAGACTTTTCGGCTTTGTCAAGCAGTGAAATTGCTTTATCAAAACTTCCCTTTGAAGCGAGATATTTGGCATTGATGATCAGCTGAATCCCTAAATGAATATCTTTATCATTATCTTTGAGAGCATTGTTGGCTTTTTCGTAATCATTCAGTTTGTAATAGGCAACCGCAATGGCTTTTTCAATATCTGTCTGTTTTTTAAATTTATGGGAGGCATTCTTGGCAGCTACAGCTCCCTTATAATAGGCCAGCGCCGTCCTGGTTTTGTCCATCGAGTCATAAGCATAGCCCATTTGATAAAGAAGCGTTGCAGACGTTATATCCCTCATGAGGCCTGACTGACACGCCATCATGGCGGCAAAAGGTTTTTTCTTTTTTAGAAGCATATTGGCAATGGTAGAGAAAGTTTGGCTTGATGTATCATTCCTATTTTTTAATAGATTGTATTCTTTCATGGCAGAAGCAAAATCATCTTTGCCTATAAGCGCAGCGGCTTTTAGGCCAATAATTTCCGTCCTATTTTTTTCTTCTTTGGGCAAGGTAGCAATCGTTTCAAGTACAGAACCGTAACTCCCAATATGTAGACGATACTTCAATGTGTTGGTAATTGTTTGATTCGCTTCATCCATGTATTCAAAGGGTAGGATATCAGAGTCTTGGTCCAACGGATCTTTAATTGGTTTATTTGTGATTTGAGTAGCTCCTATATAATTTGGGTAAATTGTATAAAATAAGCATATACAAGTAATAATGAGTGCAACTCTTAATCCTATATGTTTGCAGAAGGAATTATGTGATCTTAAAAAACTTGCGTTTTTCATAGTGACCTCCTTAAGGCAGGTTCTTAATGTCCCATAGGGCAAACGGGAAAAAATTCCACGCCATTAGGCAAACACGGTGATCAGAGTCATTTGGTGAGGTGATAAGAAGTTCCTTTTTTCGGTTCTCGACTATAGGGGATTGGGCCTTGGGGGTCAAGGAAAATGTGACCGCAGGATGAGGTGGAGGCCGCTCTAGTGTCGGAATATTTTACACGAAAGTGACCGTTCAGGGTTCAAGGGTTACCAGCCGGGGGTTCCCCGTTTCCGGTTCCCGGTTCAGGGTTAATCCAATATTCCAATATTCCAGTATTCCCTGTCCGCCCAGCATTCCACCATTCCATCATTCCAATATTCCAGTATTCCCTCATCCGGGGTTACCAGAACTCCCATCGGTGGGTGGCGATGACGTAGAGGCCGAGGCTGAGGTTGGTGACGCCGTGGGCGAGGATGGCGCCTTTGAGGCTTTTTTGGCGATAGACGAGGAGGGTGTATACGGCGCCCGCGATCATGCCCTGGATCCAGCGGTGATGTTCCAGGCCGAAGAGGAGGACGGTTACGGTAAAGGAAAACCAGGTGAAGGCGCCGAGGGCCACTTTTTGAAAATTGGGATGGATGAGATAGCGAAGCAAAAAGGAGCGCCAGAAAAGCTCCTCCATGATGGGCGCCACCAGCACAGCCCCTGTTAGGCGAACGCCGATCAGCAGAGGCACAGCGGCCTGCGGGCAGCCAAAGGAATAGGGATTAAAGCCGGTTTCCGTTCCGAATTGGGGAAAGACGGTTTCCGGGAGGATCCAGAGCGGCAGAAGGATGAGCCCGGCGGCCGCCGCTGTCACGTACCCCATGGGTGTCAGTCCGGGGGCAAGGTCTGCTGCATAGTTCCGGCGCCAGAACCAAAGGAGCCCGCCCACTGAAAGAGTTTTGATGAGGTAGAGCAGGTGAGCCCTATTGGGAAAATAGCCGGCCGGGACCGTCAGGACAATAAATATCAGGAACGGGAAGACATAGGGGACCCAGGGCCGTTTCACCAGCGGTTGGGCTTCGGGCACTGCCTCGAAACAAAGGTCCCGGCTGTCATCGGGTGGCTGCATTTGGGTACCTGTAAAGGATTCCGACAGAAGGTTTAAAAACCTGGAATGATGGAATAATGGAAGATTGGAGCTGGAATGATGGAATGGTGGAATGGTGGAATATTGGAAGAATGGGTTGCGCGGAGCGCTGTCGCGCGTTGTTTGCTATGCGGTTTTGTCTCACACCCGCTTTGCTGGAGGCGCAGAGATCACGGAGATGATCCCGTTCCTTGCCTGATTTTTTTCCCGCTCTCAGCGCGGGACAGTCGCCTGGACGCATGCCCTTACGGGCACACTACGAACGAGGTATTCCATTCTTCCGGTTTTCGACCCATCCTTCCATCATTCCAGTATTCCGGGTTCAAAGGTTCAGGGTTTCTGGGGTTCAGAGGTCGTTCCCATCATTCCAACATTCCATTATTCCATTATTCCAGCCCTTATCCCATTCTTCCATCATTCCATCATTCCATCATTCCAATATTCCATTATTCCAGCCCTTATCCCATCCTTCCACTATTCCAAGGTTTTCCCCCGGGTCTTATGGGCGTTGGGGAAAGTTCAGCAAGAATCGTGCCCCTCCGCGGTCCGCATTCCGGGCGGTGATGTGGCCGCCGAGGCTGGTTACCAGGGACTTGACCTG
>Ga0209270_1002217_pt1 | contig 21588 bp, 19 predicted proteins | sample MTBAKSrepl1MetaG_FD_187456 | JGI IMG/M metagenome (GOLD analysis project Ga0209270, IMG submission 187456) | Enrichment culture microbial communities from Arthur Kill intertidal strait, New Jersey, USA, that are MTBE-degrading - MTBE-AKS1... | ecosystem: Environmental > Aquatic > Marine >...
TCCGTTCGCCGGATCTCCTCCTGAAGCGCAAGCACCATTAAGTCAGCTTGGGATAGGCTTAGCTTTTTCATTCGTCAAGCATAACACAAAATTATTTTATACGCAATTACTTATGGCGCTATGTATAGTATAAAACCCATTGATTTAGCGCGTTCTTTCAAATTTCTTAAGGCTCTTAGTTGATATGCTGTTTCATACTGTTCTTGGCCTTGGTCAACGTAGTCTTGCCCATATTTCAACATACGATATACCAGTTTGGCCAGCTTATGAGCGCGTGATTCTAGGGACACAATACTTAATTTCTTAAGTATTGCTCCTCCGGAATTAATCACGAAATTTTAGCCTGGCAAATGATCATTGGCAATAATTAAGTATTGGGTCCCCAGAATTACAGGCGGCTTGAAACAAGGAAATCGCGGCACTTGCCGCATAATTCGAGCTAATTACTGGGTGTCTCATTTCCGTTGACATATTCTGCAAGGCCTGATATTCTATAACATAAAAAAGGGGGGCACGGTATGCATTTCAAAAAGATCTTCGTATTTATCGCTTTGAGCATGGTCATTGGATTTTTTGGTTGTGCTAAGGAGAAGATAGAGGCGCCCAAACAGGAGCGAATCACGAAGAATTTGATTCCACCGAAGGCTGAGGTTAAGGGCGCGAATTTTCTTATAGAGGTTAGCGACCTTAAAGTCATCACGATTGAAGACAAAACTTCCAAAGAAATCGTCGAAACCCCGAAGCTCAGGGGGCGCATCAAAATAACCAATAAATCGCCAGATAACCTGGATATCCAAGCGCTCACCCTCGAATACTTGGACGTGGATGGGAAGCCAATCGATTTTCAATCTGAAGAGGAAATAAAAAAAGCCTCTTTGTATTTTCAGATTATTAAGCCTGAGGAAAGCTTCGAGGGCCAACTGGATGTCACAATCCCAAAGCAGGCTGTCAAGGAAAAGGTCTTAGGAAAGATAGAATTCAACTTGGTCTACGTCGCGTCCCCTCTTAACCGCGAGAGCATCACTTTCCCTGAAAAGATTGAATAGTCCTACCAATCGGGTAGACTGTACAGTGATAGTATTTACCTGACAGTGCCGCCCTTGGCTGGTTCGAGGGGTGTTTTGGCCACTTAAGGAGTGGCAACCTTCTCTTTTCTAAATTAAAAATAGTGGAGACGGCGGGATTCTGGGATTCGGGGGACACAATACTTCATTTCTTAAGTATTGCTTCTCCGTAATTTATCACGAAACTTTAACCTGGCCAGTAGTCATGGGCAATAATTAAATATTGTGTCCCCGGAATTTGTAGCATTTCAAGGCTGGTGGAGGCGGCGGGAGTCGAATCCGTTTCCTTAGTTTATTTTGCAGTAATATAAGCTATTTAAAATGGGGTGGGCCACGTCTGGGCAACCGAGCTAAAAAACAACCCCAAAAATCCCCCAAAAAACAGGCCGCGAGTCCGCGTTTCAATTCAAGCGGGCGAGCGGTCGACTATTTCTGACCCACCTCCAAACAGGAAATACTAAACATAAAAAAAATTCTTTAATTGTACATTAAAAGTAAATTAGGATATGGGACCAAAAAGGTACAAATATTGACTATCAATATCGAAGTTATGGTCAAATGCGCTTCTCTCAAAATAGTGTAACATGGTGTTACGCTGTTTCTGAGAATATGAATCAAATAAAACCGGAGAGATGACCATATTTTCACATTTTCTTAAAATTAACTTGGACAATAAATATAATCTATAGTGACCAGATGCTTCTAATATAGGAGTAATAAAAATTTTTACTTGTGGTTCATGCTCTCTGATACATGAAAAGACAGCATAAGAAACTCCTTTATAGTTCGGAAATACATTTAATGTTAGAAATGCCAGCGAGTCCGTGCTGTCGCACCACAAGCCCGATGAAAACATGGAACTAACCGCAACCTTCGGCCCTGCAGCAAGGGATATTATAAAATGAGATAAATTTTTATAGGTTCCACTTAAAAACGCCTGATCAAAACGATGCTTGACTTCCTCTACTTGATAGGCCGCAATCACATTTTCAACTGCAAATATTCCCGGAGCGCAAGGTTCATTAGGATAAATCCCTTGCTTGACACCTTCCTGATAAACGAGCTGAGAATTTATGGCTGACTTCCTTGATGCATGAGCTTCTCTGAGTACAGACCTGAAGGACAGCAGATACAAGTGATAGTCATTTTTAATATTTATATCATTGTCATCAATTTCTTTGAATAATTCATTATCATGCTCAGCACACAAGCCAGTAAAAGTTGTTGCTTTGTTTCTACCCACAAGGTTGAATATAAATTCCGGCGGTTTGGTGATTCTTAACTGTGGCATAATAACATGACCCTTCACGCTAAGTTGCTCCAAAACCTTACGATTTTGAACAGAATGGGCGCAAATGGCATTTCTACTGCATACCGAGCCAGGCCACAAACATATATCTAGTGGGGTTTTTAACAGCTTAAAGCCAGCGCTTAATAATTTTAATCTTGACTCGTCCATTCAATATTCGTGTGTCCTTTGGCAAAGATTACCCTTTATAAGGTACCATTAGTGGACGATATTTTCAACCAGAGTAAACATTGAAAAATAAACAATATATATTAATTCCCCCATTCTTCTAATCCCCTGCATGCCACTCAATGGATGTAAAGCAATCCGATTTGGGCGACAAAACGTTAATGGCTGTCCTGGCGAAGTGAGACCGGCGGTCAAGGCTGGTATGAAAAAAAGTAACAATGAAAAAATGATAATGGAGACTTTTTTCAGACCACCCGGAGGGTTTAGCCTTGACGGCCAAGGTCGAACGAAGCACTTTCCTAAGCGTTTTGTCGCTCTGAGGATTGCGGTAAAAAGCAATAACTACCAAGTTTGCATCCCGCCGAATCCATTACCCTATCGAAAAAAAGAAAAATTTTACTTGACACATAATAGTCGCCCACCGGCGTCAAGAGCGGATACCAATCCGCCAGGTCGCGGTAGAGCCTGATGGCCTGAGTGGAGGTTGTTTGGTGTTTATCCACCATATCCTACCATTGGACGGATATTTCGGCGATGGCGGATGAGTTCTAGGCTCACTCACATCTCGGCGAGCCACCACCTGATGCGCGGCACAGCCGTTGACAATCCGCCGAAGGCCACAACTCATCACCGCGTCATCAGCGCGAACACACCCCAGCCCAGGTACTCACGCGTGTAAGCGGCGTAGCGCTCCGGTTCCGAGGTCAGTTGGGCTCGAACCTCTTTCGCCAACTCGTCGCCGGGATTGGCTTCAAGCCATCGGCGCATGGTGAGCCATTTGGCCGCCTCGTATCTGTCCCAGCCGTCTTGGTCGGCCAGAACCATTTCAACGACGTCATAGCCAAGGCGGCCGAAAGACGCGAGAAGTTCTGGAAGCCTGAGAAAGTCGGAGATTGAGTTGGCAAGACACCCTTTGGCAACATCTTCCGTCGGCGGTAACCGCCGCCAGTAGGGCTCGCCGATGAGGATCATCCCTCCAGTGCGCAGGCTCCGCGCCAGAAGCTCCATAGTGCCAGCGACTCCCCCGGCGATCCAGGTGGCACCGACACAGGCTGCCACATCGACCTTCTTTTCAGAGACATAGCCGGCGGCATCGCCATGGATGAACTTGACTTGATCGGCGACGCCGAGTTCTTCAGCGCGGAGTTTTGCTTGCTCGGTGAACAACTGGCTCATGTCGATGCCGATGCCGATGACGCCGTGATCGCGTGCCCAGGTGCACAGCATCTCCCCCGAACCGCTGCCGAGGTCGAGCACTCGGGCCCCCGATTCCAGACGCAGCGCCGCGCCGAGAGTGGCGAGCTTTTCGGGCGTGATCGGGTTGTGGATGCGGTGAGCACTTTCAGTGATGTTGAATATTCGTGGGATGTCCATTGTGGAAAATCTCCTTACGGGTGTGAATAGATTTGGTCATAGCCTAACCAGAAGATGTACGCTTTCCCGGCTTCCTCGGGATCATACCGCCCCTGATCCGCCAGCAGGCGGGCCTTCTAAGAAACTGTTTCTCGCAACCGGATATGGGTTACACCAAAATACGCTCGGTCATTAGCACAGAACCTTCCTCAACCGCTAAGCATACAAGAAACAGTTTCTTTTTCAAATAACACGGCCAAAGCAAAGCGCCGGACGGGCCGAGGGCTCGCAATGACCTCCTACTATTGATTTTGTTGAAAGTTTTAAGATTGATATAAATGATTTTCTGGTTATCGGATCATCGGCTTCGGCGGGCAGCCTTCGCTTTTTGGCTTTCAGGTCGGCCAAGTCGTTCAGCTACATTCAGGCTGGCCTGCCGGCCGCAGCTTTTGGCTTTCCCGCCAGGGAAAGCCAAAAAGCGAAGGCTGGTGGAGGCGGCGGGACTTGCCCGCCGTAGGCGGGGTCGAATGCGCCAGAGGCGCACAAGCCCGCGTCTCGCTCATCTTACCCGGCCTTGCCGGTATTTTCCAAATTATCAAGCCATTTACGACCTTGACCAGACTTCAGAAATTTTTCCCGCTGTCTGGCTGAACTATGGGTCGGAAATTGTTCGGTATGAATGACCTGATACGCGCCTAGAATTTGTCCGCCCTTAGTCTGACCGTTTTGATGCTCCTTGAGACGCCGGGAGAGGTCATTGGTAATTCCAACATAACGCTTTCCGTATTCACCTTTAAGGACGTATAGAATGACCATTTCGCGCCTGTTCCCGGCAAGACTCCGACAATAAATTTTCCCACCTATTCCAACAAATGTTTCTTCGCCCAAGCCCGGCCCGAACCGGTTTTCAAATATTTTTCCAGCGCCCGGGCCTTGGCTTGGTCTTCTAGCCGGATAGCGGCTTTTATTTTCGACGGCTTATATTGGGCCGTGTGGCTGGATCGGCCCTCATTATGGGCCGTTAGGCGTTTTCTCAAGTTTTCGGTCAGGCCTGTATAGGTTTACCCTGGAAAAGACAGACTCTGGAGGATGTAGACATACATGATCTAGGTGGAAAGCCCGCCTTCGCCCCGTGTTTGGCATGTTATCAGCCGACGGTATTGAAAGGCCGTAAAAACCAATTTTTCTCCAATGGACATTGGCTTCGGCGGGCAGCCTTCGCTTTTTGGCTTTCAGGTCGGCCAAACCGTTCAGCTACATTCAGGCTGGCCGGCCAGCCGTAGCTTTTTGCTTTCCCGCCAGGGAAAGCCAAAAAGCGAAGGCTGGTGGAGGCGGCGGGAGTCGAACCCGCGTCCGAGAATCTTCCCCTGAGACATCTACATGCTTGTTCCGTGTTTTATTTTCTCGTTCCTTTCAGCCCCCGCGGACAGGGTCCGTCCGGAACCAGCGAGAGAGCATTTTCGCCCTTTAGGGTCCCTCGCACCCCCTCAGGCTAGCCCGCTGATCGTCGCCCAGCTTACCCCCGCGGGCCCGGAGCAAGTGGACGCTGGCCTTACGCGGCCAGGGCGTACTCGTAAGAGTCTGCCTTTGTGTTAAGCCCCGCCTGTTTTACGAGCCGGCGAGAACCTCGACATGCAATCTCAAGTTCAACTATCCCCGTCGAAACCGTTTCGCCCCCACAGGGATTAATATTATAATAGGCGCAACCATAGAAAAAATCAAGTTCCTTCGCGGGAGGCCCTGGAAGTCCGGGCAGGGATTCCCAATTAACGGGTTGAGTTTTATAATGGCTTAGGGAGAAAGTCGTCCTCATGGCCATAAGAATTTTCAACCTCGTGTTTCTCTTAGGGGTGAGCGCCCCGATTATCGGTCTGATGATATTGACTTTAGGATTGTGCGCCTGGGTCCCGGAAAAAACCCTGGTGCGCCTGCGCGGTTTTTTCTTACAAAATTTGGGCCGGGCGATTTGCCGGAGCCTGAAGATCAAGGTTCGAGAGCGGGGTTTTGCCCATCCGGTTCGACGGGGCAAGGTTTTCCTGGTCTCGAATCATCTCAGTTATCTGGACATCGTGATCCTGGCTTCGGTCCGGCCGGTGGCCTTCGTGTCCCGGCACGACGTGGCCGACTGGCCGGTGATCGGAACCCTGGCCCGGCTGGTCGGGACCATTTTTATCAACCGGGGGCAAAAACTGGCCAGCCGCAAACTGATCGAGACCGTGACCTCGGCCCTCCACCAGGGCGCCTCGGTCCTGGTCTTTCCCGAAGGCACCTCCACCGACGGCCAAGGACTCCTGCCCTTTAAGACCGCTTTGTTCGAGGCCGCGGTCAGGTCGGGGGCCATGGTGCAACCGGTGCTCTTGCGTTACGTTAAAGTGGAAAACCGGCCCCTCAATTCTTCGGGCCGCGACCTGGTCTGCTGGTACGACGGCCGGAGCTTCCCCAGACACGCCTGGGACCTTTTAGGCCTCCGCGGTCTTGAGGTCGAAGTCTGTTTCATCAAGCCGATCAGACCGGGGTCTGACCGCAAGGCCCTGGCCGCCCGGGTGCGGCAAAACATGAGCGAATCCTTCCGCCCTCTTATCGGCCGAGCTTGAGGAGGCTTTATTTTAAAAAAGGTCTTTTTTCGGCGGCGGTTTTGTGTTAAAATATTCACTTAATACTCGGTTACGGTGATAAGTAGATGGAGGATGCCGGAGACAAGGTTGATGATCAAATCCGGCTTGAACCGGACGGCCGGTTGATCATCGGCCCCAAAGTCATGTCCGAAGTGGTCTTTCAGACTCCGGGCTGTGATTTGTGGTACAATGACTGTGATCGGGCCCTGGCGGTTAAGCTTCTCCGCAACGTGGACCATCCGCCTTATCAGATCAACCGGAGCCGGGATTCTTCGGGCCGACTCCAGGGAGAGCTCGAAGTCGGGGCCTTTTTAGCCAAATTGGGGTTTCATCCTGATGCGGAAACCCGGGACAAACCATATCGTTATCACCAGCAGTTCCATGTCCTGGTGATTCAACTGGCCCCTGGAACTCACCCCGAGCCGAAAGGTCCGCGCCGGATTCTGGATGATTTCCCGGCCCTGGAAGACTGACCTAATCAACCGGTATTAATAAATTATATTAATATCAGTATGTTAATCTGAAGGGGCGTTGGCCGGCTCTTTGCTTTTTTGCCGTACTAATAGGCTGGTTTTTCGATGGTTTAGGTCCAAATTTTTCTTGACAGCGGTTCTAGGTTGGGTTAGATTGTCCAAAAATGCACAAAGATGATCATTCATTAGGGTCGAGGAGAAGGGATTATTTTTGAAAATTTTTATGAATCGGATTGCCTTGCTCACCCTCGGGCACTTTTACTTTTGATGTTGGATTTGGATTGAAGGAAAGTTTTTGCCAATTGGACCAGCCTTATTTACTTAGGGCTTTATAAAAGGGAATCAGTAAGATATCGAACACTGGAAAACCAGGAAAACAAGGAGGTGGTGAGAGGTAAAGGTTTTCAGTCGGGGTGGTTAGGTGATAACCACGCTCAAGTTAAGGATTCATCACAAAAAAAGCAGGAGGAAATAGATGCCGAGCTATGTGATTGTTGAAAAGTGCGACGGGTGCAAAGGTCAAGACAAGACCGCCTGCATGCACATCTGCCCCAACGACCTGATGGTCTTGGACAAGGAAAAAATGAAGGCTTACAACCGCGACCCATGGATGTGCTGGGAATGTTACAACTGCGTCAAAATCTGTCCCCAGCAGGCCGTGGACGTTCGCGGCTATGCCGACTTTGTGCCTTTGGGCGCCAGCGCCGTTCCGCTGCGTGGGTCCGAGGACATCATGTGGACGGTCAAGTTCCGTAACGGTTCAGTCAAACGCTTCAAGTTCCCCATTCGGACCACCCCCGAAGGTACGGCCAAGCCCCTGGGCGATTTCCCCGAGGGCGGCGGCGACTTGGACAGCGTCTACCTGATGTGCGAACCGGCTTGCACGGGCGCTAAAGACCTTCCCCAGATGTGATTAGGAGGTATGCTAATGGCGAACTTTCAAACTGTCGAGGTTACCACTGACCTCCTGATCGTCGGTGGTGGTATGGCGGCCTGTGGCGTCGCTGTGGAAGCTGCTTATTGGGCCAAGAAGAACGGCCTGAAGGTCACCCTGGTGGACAAGGCCGTCCCGGATCGTTCGGGCGCCGTGGCCATGGGGCTTTCGGCCATCAACCAGTACATCAATTACGGCAAGGGCGTCAACACGATCGAAGACTATGTCCACTATGTCCGTCAGGACCTGATGGGCGTCAGCCGTGAGGACCTGGTTTACAACATCGCTCGTCACGTGGACGGCACGGTCCACCTGTTCGAGAAATGGGGTCTGCCCATTTGGAAAGACGAAGCCGGCAACTACGTGAACGAAGGCCGCTGGCAGCTCATGATCAACGGCGAATCCTACAAGGTCATCGTGTCCGAAGCGGCCAAGAACGCCATGGTCGAAACGGGCAACGAGATTTACGAGCGCGTCTTTATCGCCGCTCCCCTGATGAGCGCCGACGGCAGCCGCATCGCCGGGGCCGTGGGCTTCTCCACTCGTGAAGACAAGCTGTATGTGTTCCGGGCCAAGGCGGTCGTGGCGGCCATGGGCGGCGCGGTGCACGTCTTCAAACCCAGGTCCACCGGCGAAGGTCTGGGCCGCTCCTGGTATCCGCCCTTCAACAGCGGTTCCTCCACTTATTTCGAGATCATGGCCGGCGCTGAATTGACCTGTCAGGAAGTCCGGTTCATCCCGGTCCGGTTCAAGGACGCCTATGGTCCGGTCGGCGCGTGGTTCCTCCTGTTCAAGTCCCGAGCCATTTCGGCCGGCGGCGGCGAATACATGGCCGTGCGCAAGGACGAACTGAACAACTGGGCTCCCTATGGTTTGGCCAAACCCATTCCGGCCAACCTGCGCAACTACCTGGGTATGCTCGATATGGACGCCGGCCTGGGGCCGCTCTATATGGAAACCCACGAGGCCATCGGCAACTTGGCCAAGGAATACGCCGACGACCAAAAGGCCTTTAAGAAAAAGATGAAGGAACTCGAGTCCGAGGCCTGGGAAGACTTCTTGGACATGACCATCAGCCAGGCCATGCTCTGGGCCGCCCAGAACATCGCTCCCGAAGAGAAACATTCCGAGATCGCCGCTTGCGAGCCTTACTTCATCGGCTCCCACTCCGGCGCTTCGGGCGGCTGGGTCTCCGGTCCCCCGGATCTGAAGGGCAAAGGCGAGCTGCCGGCGGAATACTTCTGGGGCGGCGTGGGCAACATGACCACCTGTAACGGTCTGTTCGCCGCCGGCGACGGTTCCGGAGCTTCCAGCCACAAGTTCTCGTCGGGTTCTCACGCCGAAGGTCGTTACGCGGCCAAACAGGCCATCAAGTGGATCACCATGAACAACACCCTGCCCGATGTGGACGGCGCGGCCATCGAGACCTTGAAAGCCAAAATCCTCAAACCGCTGGACACCTTCGCTCAGCACGCCGGCTACTCCTCGGACAACGATTACAACCCCAACTACATCAAGCCGTTCATGTTCATGTTCCGCCTGCAGAAGCTCATGGACGAATACGCGGGCGGCGTGGTCTCGGCTTTCAAGACCAGCAAGGCGCTGTGCGAACGCGGTCTGGAGCTGATGGATTTCCTCAAAGAGGACTCCGAGAAGCTGGCGGCCGAAAACGTTTACGAACTGGAACGCTGCTGGGAGAACATCCATCGGATGTGGCAGGCCGACGCCCATATCCGGGCCATACTCTTCCGCGAAGAGACCAGATGGCCGGGGTATTACTTCCGGGCCGACAAGCCCAAGATGGACAACCAGAACTGGCTGGTCTTCGTCAACCAGAAGTATGATCCCAAGACCGGTCAGTGGACCGAAAGAAAGGTCCCGGTCAAGAAGCTGATCGACTAGCTTTTCGACCAGACTTCCATGGATCGACCAGCGGGCGCCTCTTTGAGGCGCCCGCTTTTTTCCGCTCCGACTTCAAAAAATATCGGCCTTTCTTGAGGAAAAATTCTTGCAAAAAAAATGAATTGTGATAGAAAGCAGATGTTGTGATTTGTTTGGATAAAGGCTTGTAGAAATTACGGAAAGGTCGGTCGGGGGTAGCCTGTCGGTGAACGGTGGCATTTTTCGCCTTTTTCTGCGGGGCCGAGGGAACTAGGTTCCTGTTTTCGCAGGAACGGTCATGCCCTGGCGGGCACAACCTGGAAATGAAAGTCCGGTTACATGAGGCGCGGTTGTTTTTCCCGCCCGAGATCTCCCAGCCGTCGTTCCCGCGAAAGCGGGAACCCAGTTTTCGGGCTGGTCCTTTTCTGGACCCCTGCTTGCGCAGGGGTGACGGGTGGAGCTTCGGGTCAGGTGAAAAAGGCACATCCAGTGTCGACCTTCAGGTAAATGACGCATACTTACTAACGTCATTCCCGCGCAAGCGGGAATCCAGGCCGCCGTTGACTGATGAGGTTACGTTCAGGTCATAGAGGCTCTGCCCGACTGTTTTTATTTAGCGGATGGCGTTAATAATTTCACAATATTCAATAAGGCTGAACGCCGGTCCGATTTTCGTTCCTTTTGACTTGCTTCAATGACGAACAGAAATATGTAACTCCGGAGGTAAATCATGGGAGAAGCGAAAACCACTCAAACCATCCTCGTCGTCGGAGGAGGGATCAGCGGAACCACCGCCGCGATCGAAGCCGCGGAAGCCGGTTATAACGTGGTCCTGGTGGAAAAGAATCCCTATCTGGGCGGCCGGGTGGCCCAGCTCAACCAGTATTTCCCCAAACTTTGTCCGCCTTACTGCGGACTGGAGATCAATTTCCGGCGAATGCGCCAGAGCCCCAACGTCCGTTTCTTCACCATGGCCCGGATCGAATCCATTTCGGGGCAGGAAGGCGATTTCGATGTAAAAGTCACAGTCGATCCCCGCTTTGTCAATGAAAACTGCACCGCCTGCGGCAAGTGCGCCGAGGTCTGTGAACTGGAGGTTGACAATCCCTTCAATTTCGGGATGTCCAAGGTCAAGGCCGCCTACCTGCCCCACGAACTGGCCTTTCCGGCCCGCTACGTCATCGATCCGGCCTTGATCGGTGCCGAGCAGGCCCGGAAGGTCAAGGAAGCCTGTCCTTACAACGCCATCGACCTGGACATGCAGCCGCAGACCTTCACCCTGAAGGTCGGGGCCATTGTTTGGGCCGCCGGCTGGTCGCCGTACGACGCCTCGAAGATCGAGTACTACAATTTCGATAAAAACAGCAACGTCATCTCCAACGTGATGATGGAGCGTCTGGCCTCGATAAACGGACCCACCGGCGGCAAGCTTCTTCGGCCCTCGGACGGCAAGGCGGTCGAAAAAGTTGTCTTTGTCCAGTGCGCCGGATCGAGAGACGAAAACCACCTGCCCTACTGTTCGGGCATCTGTTGTCTGGCCTCTCTTAAACAGGCCACCTATGTCCGAACCCAAAATCCCGACTCGAAAGTGACCATCTGTTTCATTGACATCCGGGCCATGGAGCGGTTGGAGGATTTTTACGTCAAGGTCCAGGCCGACGAAAACGTCTCTTTTGTCAAATCCAAGATCGCCAAAATCACTCAGGACCCCCAGACCGGCGAGGTCATCCTCGAAGGCGAAGACACCATGGCCGGCCAGTACGTGAAAATCCAGGCCGATCTGGCCGTGCTGGCCACGGGCATGGTCCCGAACACCGCCGTTGAAAAAATCCCCTTGGCCGTTCAATATGACGATTACGGATTCATCACGTCCGATTCAGGCGTCCCCGGTCTTTACGGGGTGGGGACGGTCAAGCGCCCCAACGACGTCTCATCCTGCGTCCAGAGCGGCACGGCGGCGGCCATCAAGGCCATCCAGTCCATTTCGAGGAGGTAAAGGTCCCATGGAAAAGAAAACTGCTGTCTATATATGCACCGGCTGCGGCATAGGTGAGGCCTTGGACGTCGACGCCCTGGCCAAGGCGGCCAAAAAGGCGGCCATTTGTAAAAACCATCCCTTTCTGTGCAGTCAGGAAGGCGTCGATCTGATCAAGAAGGATATGGAGTCCGAGGGCGTCAACACCATAGTCATCGCGGCCTGCTCCCCCAGGGTCAATTACGACGCCTTTGATTTCGGCAACGTCATTCTCGACCGGGTCAATCTCCGGGAACAGGTGGTTTGGTGCCAGACGCCCAATGACGAAGACACGCAGATGATGGCCGAGGACTATCTGGTGATCGGTCTGAAGAAGGTCGAGAAGATGGAACCGCCCCAGCCCTATCTGGGTCCCGAAGGGGCGGAGACCAAGTTTTCCAAGGATATCCTGGTGGTGGGCGGCGGAGTGGCCGGCCTGACCGCGGCTTTGGAAGCGGCCAAGGCCGGGTACCAGGTGGTTTTAGTGGAAAAGGAAGCGGCCCTTGGGGGTTTCGGGGCCAAAATCAAGAAGTCCACCCCGACCAAACCGCCTTATCAGGAGTTGGAGGACACCGGCCTGCCCGAGCTGGCGGCCGAAGTTCAGGCCAACGATAAAATCAAGGTCTATACCTCGGCCGACATCGAAAAGATCAGCGGCGGCCCCGGCCTTTTTGACGCTATTATTAAATCCGACGGCAACGAGGTCAAGCAACGCTTCGGGGCCATCATCCAAGCCACGGGTTGGACGCCGTACGATCCCAATAAGCTGGGACACATGGGTTATGGAGCCTCACCGGACGTGGTCACCAACGTCCAGATGGAGGAGATGGCCCTGGCCGGCAAGATCGTCCGGCCCTCGGACGGGTCCGAACCGGCGGCGGCGGCCTTCATCCAGTGCGCCGGATCGAGGGACCAAAACCACCTGCCCTACTGTTCGGCGGTCTGCTGCCGGGCTTCCCTTAAACAGGCCCTTTATCTTAAGGAACAGAACGAAGAAACTGCTGTTTACATCATATATAAGGACATCCGGACTCCTGGTCAGGATGAGGAAATTTACCGCCAGGCCCAGAGAGCCGGGGTCATTTTCATCCGCAGCGACCCCCAGACCGTGAAAGTGGAAGCCCAAAACGGCAAGCTGGCCCTGGAGGCCGAAGAGGTCCTGCTCCACGACACGGTCAGGCTCGAAGAGCTGGACCTGGTCGTCCTGGCCACCGGCATGGTTCCCAACACGGCCAAGTGGCTGGAAGTCTTGGACCCGACCAAGCAGGAGGAAAAACAGGAAGAGGCCGCGCCTGGGGCCCAGCCCAAGGTCAAAAACAGCGTTCTCAAGCTGGATTACCGTCAAGGCCCGGACCTGCCCGCGCTGAAGTACGATTTTCCCGATTCCCACTTCATCTGCTTCCCTTACGAGACCCGCCGGACGGGCATTTACACCGCCGGATGCGTCCGCCGGCCCATGACCATGAGCACGTCCAAGGAAGACGCGGCCGGCGCGGCCATGAAGGCCATTCAGACGGTGGAAGCAGTCTCCGTGGGCAAGGCGGTTCATCCCCGGTCCGGCGACCTGTCCTTCCCAGAATTCTTCATGCAGCGGTGCACCCAGTGCAAGCGCTGTACTGAAGAGTGTCCCTTCGGGGCCATCAACGAAGACGAAAAGGCCAATCCCCTGCCCAATCCCACCCGCTGCCGCCGCTGCGGGATCTGCATGGGGGCCTGCCCCGAACGAATCATTTCCTTCAAAAACTACTCGGTGGACATGATCGGCTCCATGATCAAGAGCCTGGATATTCCGGAAGAAGACGAAGAAAAACCACGGGTGTTGATCTTCGCCTGCGAAAACGACGCCTACCCGGCCTTGGACATGGCCGGGCTGAACCGCTTGCCTTACAGCCCCCATGTCCGGATCATTCCCCTGAGGTGTCTGGGCTCCATCAACCTGGTCTGGATCGCCGACGCCCTGTCCAAGGGTTACGATGGCATCATGCTCTTCGGCTGCCGGCCGGGCGATGATTACCAGTGCCATTTCATCAAGGGCAGTGAGCTGGCTCAGGTCAGGATGAGCAAGATTTCCGAAACCTTGCAGCGTCTGGTCCTCGAACCGGAACGCATCCGAGTGGAAGAGATCAGCATCACCGACTGGCAACGCATCCCCGAGATCATCACCGAATTCATGGAGACCATGGAACGGGTCGGTCCCAACCCTTATAAGGGTTTCTAGACACCAACCAAAAGGGGCGCCCTTGAGGCGCCCCTGGTTTTTTTAACCAGCCTAAATTTTAATAAATCCCGAGCTGGCAGCCGGCGGCGATGGTCTGGCCCAATTCTTTACACCGGTCCAGGACTTCATCGGTGAGCTCGCCCCGGGCCACCAAGGGTTCATAGACCTTCTTCAAGGGGTAGCCCAAGGCGATCCGCTCGATGCCCCGGACCGTGCCCCGGCCGTCGTTGCCCGCACTGACAAAGATGACGTAAGGCTTCTTGAACACCTCTTTCCGGCCCCGGGCCGGTTCGTAGGTCCGGTCGAAAAAGTCTTTGATCAGGCCGGCCATGAACCCGAAATATTCGGGCGAGCCGATGGCCAGGCCGTCGCAGGCCAGCAAATCCTCGACTCCGGCCTCCGGGGCCCGCTTGAGGCTGACCGTCGCCCCTTCAATGCCCGCCGCTCCGGACGCCACCGCTTCGGCCATTTTTTGGGTGTTCCCGCTTTGAGAATGATAGACGATTAAAATATGAGTCACGACGCGGAGCCTCTCTAAAAAATTCAAAATCGCGGGGTGAAATCTACTTGCCGGGCCGGCGGTAAACCCCCATCAGTTCCGCCGCCCCCAGAATATGGCCCTTCATGGCCGACAGCAATTTATCCTTGGTCACCCTGTCGGGCAGGTCCAGGGAAACGTCCAGGGCGTAGAGCTTAAAGAAGTAGCGATGTTGGCCTGACGGGGGACAAGGACCGCCGTACCCGTATTGGGGCCAACTGTTCACCCCTTGCCTGGCCCCGGTGGGCAGTTCCTTGTCGGCTGGGACGGCTTCGGGCAAAGACGTTTCCCCGGCCGGGATATTGTAGATGACCCAGTGAACCCAGGTCCCCACCGGCGCATCTGGATCGTCCATGATCAAGGCCAGGGACTTGGTCCCGGCCGGCGGAGCGGTCCAGGCCAAGGGCGGGGAAATATCCTTGCCGTCGCAAGTGTACTTGGGATCAATCGGTTCACCTGGTTGGAAAGCCGGGCTGGTCAATTGGAAGGTCCCGGCTTGGCCGGCCAGGGTCAGGGTCAGACCAAGACCCAGGGCCAGAACAAGACTCGATAAAACCATGATTCTCATGCTCCACCTCCCGAAGGCCAATGAAGGTCGCCAGGCCGGGCCTTGAATGAACCGTCAGATCCGGAATCAGACCGGCCTTGGGCCGGGGTCTCTCAGGATGAAAACATTATGGCCTAAAATTGGCTGGTTGTGAAGGTGTAGAGCATTTGGCGATGTTAACTATTCCCCCTTGTGCCCAAGCTCCGCCTGGGCACGCCCCGTCTTCGAGGCTCCGCCTCGTTGAAGGATAACGAGAACCCTCGGCCAGAGGCGGCTGAGCCGGGGGGCGGGAAAAAAATATCCCACAGCAGAGCTGTGGGGCACCACCGCACCAGCGCTTGCACAGGAATGACATTGCTAAGTATTCGTCATTCCTGCGAAAGCAGGAATCCACCTCTATCGGTCGGGCAGAAAGAGGCGGGAAATGCGGCTGTTCACTGATAGGTTACGATGGGATTTGGTTTGGGCGGAAAAAGTCGAATCCCGCAAGAGAGGTATTTCGGCTGACGGCTACAAGATTTGTTCCATGAATTTTTTCAGGCGGGGATGTTCCGGGCTTTCAAAAAAACTCTTGGGCGTACCTATTTCCAGAATCTGGCCTTCGTCCATGAAAACCGTCCGGTCGGCCACTTCCCGGGCAAAGCCCATTTCGTGGGTGACCACGGCCATGGTCATGCCTTCCTTGGCCAGTTGGACCATGACGTCCAGGACCTCGCCGATCATCTCCGGGTCCAGGGCGGAGGTGGGTTCGTCAAAGAGCATGATCTTGGGGTTCATGGCCAGGGCCCGGGCGATGGCCACCCGCTGCTGCTGGCCGCCGGAAAGCTGAGCCGGATAGGCCTGGGCCTTGTCCCTGATACCCACCTTGTCCAAAAGTTCCAGGGCCTTTCTTTCGGCTTCGGCCGGGGGGGTCTTTTTCAGCTTGATCGGGGCCATGGTCAGGTTGCCCAGCACGGTCTTATGGCGAAAAAGATTGAAGCTCTGAAAGACCATGCCCAGTTCGGTCCGGATCAGGTTGATGTCGTGGGTCTGGTCGTATATGTCCATGCCGTCGACGATGATCCGGCCCCGGTCAATGGTCTCCAGACGGTTGATGGACCGCAGCAGGGTGCTTTTCCCCGAACCGCTGGGACCGATGATGACCACCTTCTCGCCCGGATAAACTTCCAGGGAGACGTTGTCCAAGGCTTTGAGGCTCCCGAAGAACTTGTAAACGTTCTCGATCCGAATGATCGGTTCAGCGGCGCTCATAGCGGCTGAGCCTTTCTTCCATGTTGCTGACCAGCTTGGAAAGGATCAGGGTGACGATCAGATAGATCACGGCCACCATGGTGTAGGTTTCGAAATAATTGAAGGTGGTGGAGGCGTACTCCCGGCCGCGCCTCAGCAGGTCGGCCACGGCCAGGATGGAAACCAGGGAGGTATCCTTGAGCAGGGCGATGAACTCGTTGCCCACCGGCGGGAGAATGGTCCGCCAGGCCTGGGGCAGGATGACGTAGAACATGGTCTGGGTCCGGTTGAAGCCCAAGGACAGGGAGGCCTCGGTCTGGCCCTTGTCGATGGATTCGATCCCGGCCCGGAAGACCTCGCCCATGTACGCGCCGTAACAGACGCTCATGGCCGTGACCGCGGCGACCATGGCCGGCACCTGGACGAATTTGGCCAGGGCGTAGTAAATGTAAAACAACTGGACCAGGAGCGGAATACCCCTGACCACTTCCACGTAGGTCGAAGCGATCAGATTGATCAGCCGGTTTTGAGAAATACGGCCCAGACCGGTGAACAGGCCGATGACCGTGGCCACCAGGATGGAAGCCACGGTCACTTCGAAGGTGACCAGGATGCCGTCGGGCAGGAAGTTGAAGATTTCCCAATAAGGGTCGTGTTTGAAGACTAGAAGATAACCCAGAACACCCAGGGCCCCGACCAAGGAAACCCGCCAGGCCGAAACAAGTCCGATGTCCCTGGGCCGGGGTATGGCCGCCCCGTCGCCCACTTCAATGGTTATCGGGGTTGCGTCCTTGGGTTTAACGGCCATGAGCGGTGTTGCACCAGGGTCGGCGGTTCGTTAAGCAAGAGGAAGGCTTCCGGGCCGGACTATAAGTCCGGCCCGGCGTCCGGTTGGACTATTGTCCGATCCACTTTTTGCGGAGCTGCTGATCGATCCCCTTTTCCTGGACGGCCTTGATGCCCTTGTTGACCAGGTCCAGGATTTCCTTGTTCCCTTTCTGCACGGCGATGCCGTAATACTCGACCTCACCAGTCTCGATAACCGCCGCGATCTTCAGGGTGGCTTTATACTTTTCGTTGGTCAAGGCATAATTGGCCGCCACCGGGTCGTCGCAGACCACGCCGTCGATCCGGCCGTTGTAAAGGTCCTCGATGGCCAGGCCGACTTCATCATACGTTTTGGAAACAACCCCTTCGACCTTCTGAACCGCGAAGGTCCCGGTCGTGCTGATCTGGGTCCCGACCTTTTTACCTTTCAGCTCATCGAGGCTTTTGACCTGGGAATCCTTCCGCACCACCAGGGCCTGTCTGACCTTGAAATAAGGAATGCTGAAATCCATTTTTTGCTTCCGTTCCTCGGTAATCGAGACCGAAGAACAGATGGCGTTGTACTGTCCCCCGGCCAGACCGGCGAAGATGCCGTCCCAGGCCACCGCCTTGAATTCAGCAGTGAAACCGGCCAGTTTGCCGGCCTCGTTCATGTAGTCGATGGAGAAGCCCACGATTTTTTTATTCTCGTCAACAAACTCCATGGGCGGCCAGGTCGAGTCCGTGGCGAAGACGATGGTCTTGGCCCAGGCCGATCCGGTCATCAAGACTAAAGCCAGGCTGATCAACAGTATTTTCTTCAGCATAACCAACCTCCTTGTTCATCGACATTATTTAAGGCTCATGTAAGCATAACGGCCGATAACCGTGTTTGTAACATGATCCTTATCCTTAAGGCAATAAATAAGGTGATTTTCCAGTAATCCATGAATTGTTGGCGGCCTGGATTCCAGCTTACGCGGGAATGACGTTAGTAACTATCTGTCATTTACCCGAAAGTTCACCCTCGACGTGCCGTCTGGACCTGACCCGAAGCCCGGCCCGTCACTCCGGTGCCGGCAGGGGTCCGGAAAAAGCCCCTCGGAGACTGGGCCTGGTTCCGGGGACCCCCGCATTTTCATCCTTGGTTGTGCCCCAAAGGGCATGAAGGTTTCCGAGAAAGCAGGAATCCACTTGTATAAGCCGGACGGAAAGAGGCGGGAGATGTCCCGATTGATTGAATGGCTGCTTTTCTCCAAGAATTGAACTTCAAGCGGTCAAGGTCGATAATATCAATCGGGATGGCCGGCTGTAACCTCTCCTGTTTTTATCCTGGTAATTAACGGCCGGACACTTATAATGGAAACAATCACTATAAAATTCCACGGAGGCAGTCATGTTCGATTTTTTATTGACCGAAGCGGAAAGAACGGTCCGGGACGAGGTCCGGCGTTTTGTCAAGGACGAGGTCCCCAGCCAAAAAATCCGGGAGATGGACCAGAACCAGATCGAATCGGGCCGCTGGTTCGTGGAAAAGGCCGGAGCGGCCGGGATTCTGGGCTTAAGGTTCCCGAAAGAATTCGGGGGTCGTGACCTGAATTGGGTGGCCGACGTGGCCTGCTCGTTGGAAGTCGGGGTCCTGGGCACCTCCCTGGGCTGCGCCTACGTCATGCCCAGCATCGTGGGCGAGGCGGTCAATCGTTTTGGGACCGAAGCGCAGAAAAAGAAGTACCTGGCCCCGACCGTGGCCGGGAAGCTATACAGCGCCGAGGCCCTGACCGAGCCCCGGGGCGGGTCCGATTTCTTCGGGGCCACCACCACGGCCGTCCTGGAGGGCGACCATTTCGTCCTCAACGGCGAAAAGCGTTTCGTGGTCGGAGCCCAGGACTCGGATTGGTTCCTGGTCTACGCCAAGTCCGCCCCCGAGGCCCCGCCCCATGAATCCATAAGCTGCCTGATCGTGGAACGGGCTCACGGCGTTGAAGTCCAGAACATCTATCAGCTTCTGGGCACCCGGGGCGGCGGCACCGGCCGGCTGGTCTTCAAGGATGTCCGGGTCCCCAAGGAAAATCTGGTCGGCGCACTCCACGGCGCTTACACTGTCTTCAACCGGATGATGATCCCGGAAAGAATCCTGTCCGCGTCCGGGGCCATCGGCGCGGCCCGGGCCGCCCTCGAAGTGGCCGCCCGGTATTCGACCCGGCGCAAGGCCTTCGGCCGGACCATCGATAATTTCCAGGCCGTCAGTTTCATGGTCGCCGACTCGGCCGCTTCCCTGGACGCGGCCACGGCCCTGACCTATGCCGCGGCCCGGTTGGCCGACACCGACGCAGACGCCCGGCGCCTGGTTTCCGAAGCCAAGAAAGTGGCCACGGAAACCGCCTGGCAGGTCATCAACAACGCCATGCAGATTATGGGCGGCATCGGCTACACCACCGTCTATCCCATCGAACGGCTTCTGCGCGACGCCCGCCTGTCCATGATCTGGACCGGCTCCAATCAAGTCATGAACCTGCTCATCCAGCATGAATATTACAAGGCCCTGAAAAAGGACCTGGGCCGGGCCCGGGACATCGAAGGGGACGCCCTCAATCCGGAGATGGAAGCGGAAAAGCATTACGGTTGAGCCGCGCCGCTGTCCGCCCTTGGCTTTGAACAACGGCCGGCCCGTTTTTTCCGGGTCGGCCGTTGTTTAGTCCCGGACGGAAAAGAGCCCGCCTTTGGCCGGATGTAACCTTTTTTCCCCAAAAGTCTCTACAGATCACAAGATAAAAAAACTAAAAGGAGCCAAGCTCAGTGTCTAAAATGTTCAATAGACGGTCTTTTCTCAAGGGGGCCTTGGCCGGGGCCGCGGCGACCGCCGTGGCCGGCGTCCCTCTGCCCCAAGCGGTTCAAGCCTCCTCGGGAAAAGAACTGGCCACCCTGCTGGACCTGAGCAAGTGCATCGGCTGTGAAACCTGCGTGGAAGCCTGCCGGGAAGTCAACCAAAAATATCAGCCCCCGGAGCCGATCCAGCCCATTCCTCAAATGTTTCCCAGCCGGGTGCCCGTCGAAGACTGGTCCGATAAAAAGGAAGTGATCAACCGATTGACGCCCTATAACTGGCTGTTCGTCCAGACGGCCAAGGTCCAGGTCAACGGCGAGGAAACCGAAATTTACATACCCCGGCGCTGTATGCATTGCCAGAACCCGCCCTGTGCCGACCTCTGCCCCTGGGGCGCGGCCCGCAAACTGGAAAACGGCCTGACCAACATCGACCCCGACCTCTGTCTGGGCGGGGCCAAGTGCCGTCAAGTCTGCCCCTGGAACATTCCCCAGCGGCAAAGCGGGGTGGGCCTGTACCTGAACATCGCCCCGGCTTACGGCGGCAACGGCGTGATGTACAAGTGCCACCGCTGTTACGAGCGCCTGGAAAAAGGGGAGTTGCCGGCCTGCATCGAGGTCTGCCCGGAAAACGTCCAAACCATCGGTCCACGCGATGAAATAGTGGCCCAAGCCCACGCCCGGGCCGGGGAAATAAACGGGTACATTTACGGCGAGCATGAAAACGGAGGCACCAACACCATCTACGTCTCCCCGGTCCCCTTCGAGGAACTCAACCGGGCCGTGGAAAAAGGCAAGGGCCGCCCCCACCTGAGTCCCGTGGCCGACAGCATGGCCCGGGCCGAGAACCTGACCGCCGCCCTGCTACTGGCTCCGGTGGCGGGCGCGGCCGTAGCCTTTGGCCGGGTCCGAAAAATTCTCAAAGGTTTGACTCAGACCGAATCAAAATCAAGAAAGGCGGGCCTCGATGGGTAATTTCCCGCAAACGACCGCCCTGAGTCGGCCGATGAAATGGTTCTACCTCCTGGTCCTCTTCACCTTGGTCTTCAGCGGCTTCGGCCAGATGCCCATCTTCAAGCGTTATTACCTGGCCGACCTGCCCGGCCTGGGTTGGACCGCTGACTATTACGTCACCCTGGTCATTCACTATCTGGCCGCCGCCCTGTTCCTCGGCCTGAGCGCTTACTACCTGGTTTTCCACGCCCTCCGCCGGCAGCTCTGGCCGCCCCAGGACGGGCCGGCCTGGGTTCGGGCCTTTCTTTTGCTGGTCATGATAACCAGCGGGTCAGTGCTGGCGGCCAGGAACTTATCCTGGGTCCACCTGCCGCCCCGGCTCATCGTCGCGGCCACCCTGACCCACGTGGCCACCACCCTGGTCTTTCTCCTGGCCGCGGCCACATATTTCCGCTTCGGCCGCCGGCAGGCCTGAACAGGGATGAAATCGGCCAGACGGCCTCGATCCCGCAAGAGACCCCACCGGGCAAAGACTAGTGTCCTGTGTGGTTAGTTCTTTCATATAATAAAGAATCGTGATATAGTGCCAGACATGGCACGAGCACAAGAAAGATATGTGTTGAAAGAGGAGGAGCAGCAGGAGCTTGCGAGGCTGGTTCG
>Ga0209270_1002224_pt1 | contig 21504 bp, 16 predicted proteins | sample MTBAKSrepl1MetaG_FD_187456 | JGI IMG/M metagenome (GOLD analysis project Ga0209270, IMG submission 187456) | Enrichment culture microbial communities from Arthur Kill intertidal strait, New Jersey, USA, that are MTBE-degrading - MTBE-AKS1... | ecosystem: Environmental > Aquatic > Marine >...
GGCTGGGGTTTCCGGCGCAGAGGCTGCTGTTAATAATAACTGCTGAGCCCGAAAACAACTAAACCTTAAAAAATAGAATTCATAGTCATCTCTTCAAGTATAGGAGACAATTTCCAGGAAATCGTCTTTTTTTGAATTGATGGCTATGTATGTTTATTCTTCTAAATCAAGCAGTTGTACATTTCGTTTTCAGGAATTCCAGTACAGGTATAAGACGGCTCACTCTATTTGAGTTTCTCACTTACTTTTCTTGTCTTGTTCCACTCTGGAAGTACTCAATACTTTCAGCTTAAATGCAGTCTCTGTAAGGCTTTTGCTTATATTTAGGTAATTAGCGGCTGGACCTGTTTTGAAACGGTCACACCGGCTACTTTTTTTAAATAGTCACTGTAGAGGATTATCTTGACTAAGCCGAAACAGAATTTATTCATTGTCTTTTCTACGATGCAACGGCAGTTGATTGTGGGTTTTTATTTTTTTATATTTTTAAGCGAATAAAAAACAATGCCTTACTCCGAATACTGAATCTCAGCCGTATATTTGTCCAGATTTTCGAAGACTACTAAATGATTAGAAAAATTTATTCTAGTCGTTTTATATAATCTTTAGTTATTATTAATATTATTATTATTTGGCATATACTCTCTGGCAATTAAAATCAAATCTGCTCCTCTCCAAATGAAAATCAGGATCAAGATTAATTTCAAAAAATAATTGCCGTGAGTACAAACTTATTTGGGGGTTGATAAGGGGGTTTAACTCGACAGGTAGACACAATTCAAGGTATAGGTACTTAATTTTAAAGAATTCATTTTCTTCAATATGCAATAATAAGTGTGAAAAGAATAAGGTAAATACACGGAGGTAATTAAAATGTGTTGTGGATATAACTACTTTGGATACGGCAGGAATTTCTTATGGAATCGCTGCGGAGGATGGTTCCCAGGCTACGGCTGCGGCGGCGGCTGGGGTGGCTGTGGCAGTCGGTTAGTGGTCGTGATCTTGCGCAGATGCGGTTGTGGCTGCTAATTACTGAGTCCGAAAACAACTAAACTTTAAAAAATAGAATTCATAGTCATCTCTTCAAGTACAGGAGACAATTTCCGGGAAATCGTCTTCTTTTGAATTGATGGCTATGTAGTTTTATTCCTCGTGAAAAGCGGTTTTCGAGTTCATTGAAACTATTTCTCGGACTGGAAAGAGTTTTCCTCATATTATTTGATTTTTCTTAATTCGAGAACTTCCGGGCGTATTACAGATAATCCGAATGAAGCGGATAATTTTTATTTTGTCTTTCCTGCATACACAACTGTTCCTATTACTGCTGCAACTGCCCATAAAATGCCTGTGAAAGGAATGCTTTTCGTATCTGAGGATGAGTTTGAATCTACTGGCTGTTCCTCTGCTGTCCCTGTATTTTCGGTCCGGTTTTCTTCCTGCCATTTTCCCTGAGCTTTCAGTTCCTCGATTACGGCATCCCTGTCAGATACAGGGTGTTTTCCGGGAAAGCCTGCGGACACGCTGAAAAGCTGCTTATCGGGAGCTTTGTCCCTCAGCATGAGGAGCACGGATTAGTTCAGGGTGAACTCTGCCTGGTCTTCAGTCCAGACATACTTGCCAGTCTCGGTTCTCACGTCTATGGTTTCGGAGGGCAGAGGGTTACAGAGCCATTCCTCAACTGTAATTGTAAAGATTGTATGGTCATAGTGTTCCTGGATGTCAGTTACCGTGCCGATCACTATTCTGTCTGAGGTGTTAATCTGATAGGGTATTTCGGCAGCTTCCGGGATTAGCTGGGCTGCAGCCGGACCCGGGGCATAAAGCAGCAGGGACAGTGCAGATAATATCAAGAGGAAATTCAGTTTTCTCATTGAATTCTCCTGTTTCATATTCCGGATTTATTCTCCTGTTTTTGGTTCAATTTCGTTTTTAATTTCCTGTTTTTTTCTTCATTAGTCCTCTATTTTCGATATTATATCTTTTTTATGCTTTTTTTAATCTGCAGACTTATTTGAATCGTTTATTGCCCCATCTGAACCATTGGAGGGAATAACAGCTTTTCAAGGGTCGACAAGATGACTTGAGAAAATGAACAATGACAAAAGGGTTGAGAAAAGCCATTTCAGTTTCCATAATCGTATGGGGATGCTAATAGAATGGGGGCTTCAACAAATTTAATATATTTAATTGAAGACAAATATAATTATTCGATGACAACCATAATTACTCGCTGACAAATATAATTATTCGATGCGAATATAAAATGCTCATTCTTTTTTGTGGGGGCAAAAAATGAGGGGTAATTTTACAATCAGATTTACTACTTTTTCATAAAAAAGTACTTTTGAGGATTTCTACAAAACCAAATTTCATTGATGATGTGGGGTACTGCAAAATGAAGAAGGGAAAATGTCCAAAATGCGGGAGCGAAAATCTCGATATAGGCCATATAATTGGAGAACGTATAGGTTATGAGTCTGATAGCGAATGCTATTTTACCGGGCCCATTCGCGAATTTAAAGTGCATGTTTGTTTAGATTGCGGATATGCTGAATTTTATGTGGATGTAGCAAATCGAAAAAAAGTTGAAAGCTGAATCTAAAGTGTAAATATATGTTGTGGGTCCGCATAAGTAACAGATATAGCGAAGCATTAAATTTTATGGGAAAGTATTGAAAATTGATCCATACAGTGCTTATGCATGGAATTAAAAAGGTGATATCCTCTTTTTGTTAAGCTGAAAAACAATTACAGGTCGGCAGAAATGGTGGAAAGGCTAAAAACAACTTTCAGGCAGATATACGTATCCCTGTATCGCATAAGGTTGAGGCGTGTCATACGATACATGATGAGGCATCAGTCTGGACGGATACGACTTCATCAAACCTGTCTTGCCTTTCCACCGCATCTAATATAAGGCTTTTAAGCCTTACTCTACCACTTTCTTATCATCTATTGCCCAATTTTCTTGCAGTCCTTCGCCCATCTATGAAACGACCCACTCATATAACGCCAGGGTGGAGTGATGATCGTAATGGTAGCGAAGAACTTCTTCATGTATTTCTGCATTACAGAAATACATGGTATGATTGGCTTTTATTGTTATATATAATTTTCCGGACAACTTATGTGGAAACTCAACTATTCTTAATCTGGGAAAAGAAGTAAAACAAAAACGAAGAATCATTATGTAAATTTTTCTTGTTTTCTCAGGGTTGTCTGGACTACTTATGCAAAAGAAATCCAAAAGTTTTCAGGTTCTAAACTTTTTACAGGCTTGAAAAATGGAAAGAAGAGAGGAAAGGCTGAAGTACAGGTTTCAGGAGAGGCGGGCAGAAGTTTTTAAGGTGCTGTACATAGCTGAGGCCTGTATGTACGGCTTTGAGGCGTGTAAAAAACGTTTCTGCTTATTTCATCCTTTTTGCTCTTACCTTTCCGCCGGAAGGAGCAGGCTTGCAGACTTTTGAGGCATTTCCGATTGTCTGCCACACACTTTTTCTACCACTTTTTATCTACCACATCTATTCTGCCTGAGATCCGGGTTTTCTGTTCTTTCCATCGCCCATCACCTTAACGACTTCCCAATAACCAGGGGTGGATATGGATTGTAACACTGAGGTGAAGAGCGTTTCACCGTATCCCTTTATATATGGGGGTACTACCGTATCATTCCCACTCATAATATATATAATTATACAGAACAAATAAGTTTATACAAACTTTTCCCGTAATAATCATGCTCAAATTTCTAATCGGGGCATGAAAATCGGAAAAAGTGAGATGAAAGTCTGTAAAAATTAGTTAACCAGTGAATGCAGGTTAAATAGAGTTCAGGGTCGTTTCAGAGAGTTTCCTATTTCAAAACTTCTAAGAGCAGTCGGACGGCAGATGGACCAAATGCCTGCTCTACCAGGCTCGCTTTACCAGGCTTGCTCCACCTATTTTGAGAGATAACTGTTCTTGACCTGGCAACCTGAGGCAGATTGTTGTGAATGTGTAAAAGGGCTGTGAAAAGAAGGAAACGTTTTTCGGGTTCTTCGCAACTTCCGTGATAAATATTACCTCTCTCCTCCCCGGAAAACTCTAACCTGCCTGAGCTCGGGATTAGAATAACAGCTAAATAATATTATGACAATACATTAATTTCAGTACATGAAACTTGAAGTTACGGCTTACAAGAATTCATTGACATGAGGGTGATTGCCTGGCTTACAGGGCTCCATCCAGAGTTTCCGGAAAACCTTCACGGAGAAGCTTTTTGTGCCTTATAGGGCTTCATAAGTGGAAAAGAAGTGGAGGTTTGAACATCTATGCTTCAAATGTAAGGGAAAAGTATTTTGTGTGTACAAGATGTGGAAAACAGAAAACGACATATGAGCCTAAAAAGGATTGAAAGTTCGGGACAGGTCCCGGAAAATTAATGAAACTATATATTTTTCTCATGCCGACGTATCGCAGATTTTCTACAAGTAAAATCGCTTTCAATCGACCTTGCCGATCTATACAATCTATTAAAAAAAATTTATATTTTATCTCGATCTTTCTACATTGTTAATTTCACAATGCCAGTTCTTTGCTCCGGCTTTGAAGCATGAAATTAAAGCTATTTTTCAGCGGAACGTTTATTTTACTGTGAGTTTAAAAATAAGAACTAATCTGGACTAATTTAGCATTATCTGGCTAAATTTAAGCTGGTTTGCATCCAAAAGCGTATTTTTCAATTTTAGGTACGGTGAAGCTACAGGACTTCATCCTTTCAAATAAAAATTCAGCTCCATTTTTTTCCTTTTAAGAACCAGAAATATTCAAATATTTTTAAGTGTGTAAGGCTGTGCCAGAATAACTATATAGTTTTACCTCCCAAGTTATCATGATCATATGCAAAGACTCAAAATTCTTCCCCTGGTGCTTGACCACCAAACCTTTTTCCAGAGCCCCTCTAATCTAATCCCGCGCAACATTCCGGTTTCCCCCTGCCTGGATGGGCGTGAGATCAATTTGATCTATGGTCCGCTCCATGCGGGCAAGACGTCCTTTTTAAAGTATGTCGCAGGTCTTGTGCAGGGTGTGAAGGTTTACATTAATTTTGAAGACAGCAGGTTTAAAGAATTGGGACCTGAATGTTTTCAGGAAATTGAGGAAATTGCGGCTGAAGTTTACTTAAAAGGAAATGAAAATGAAGCCGGGCATGTCTACTATTTCCTTGATGAGGTTCACAATTTCCCGGGGTGGGAGAACTGGGTTGACAGGCTTAACAGGGAAGAGGCAGGAGTTTTTGTAACCTCATCTTCTGCAAGTCTCCTGAGTCAGGAGGTTTCTTCGCGTTTTGCAGGCAGGACCAGGGCCCTCAAACTGTTGCCTTTTTCCTTTAAAGAATACCTTACTCTGAAAGGGCTCAGGGTCCCAAGACCCAACTTTCTTACGCCTTCCAGGTGCGATGAAATGCTTTGCCTGTTCCTGAAATATTTTGAAAACGGAGGCTTTCCCGGTGTAATAAAAGATGGAAATTCCATGCTTTCCCGGGAATATTTTGAAGAAATTTTGCATAACGGGGTTATTTCCAGATACAATATTCAGGACGCAGAAGGACTGGAAAAACTTGCAGTTTTCCTGATCTCGAACATGGCCTCGGAGTACTCCCTCGATACCCTGAAAAAAGTTAGTGGGATCGAGAGCGAGGATACTGTCCGCGCCTACCTTGACTATCTGGAAGAGGCATTTTTACTGTACCGGGCTCCTCTGTTTAACCACGTATCTGAAAGCGGAAAAAAAAATAAACAGGAAAAAAAAGTCCCATGTAAAGTTTACGCAGGAGATACGGGCTTTTTCAAGACGGTTTACCCCAATTATCCGGACAGCCTGGGGTTGAGATTTGAAAACCTTGTATTTCTCGAACTGCTCAGGCGGGGCAAGCAGGTCGCATACTTCCGGGACAGGCGAGAATGTGATTTCCTTATTACCGAAGAAGACAGCCCGGCTGTTAAGGCTGCGGTTCAGGTCTCGGTTTACTTCGGAAGCCCGGCAGTGAAAGAACGGGAGGTCCTCGGGCTCCTGACAGCTATGGAAGAATACGGGCTTAATGAGGGGCTTATCCTTACCATGGACGATGAAGGAGTCATTGAGATACCGGATGAAGACGGGGAAAAGAAAAGAATAGTTGTTAACTCTGTATGGAAATGGATGCTGGAATAATCATTCTATTTCCTTCCATTCTGACTTTTCTACTCCTTACAACTTATTCACGATCCAGATTTCACTATCCCGAATTGATTTGCAGATTACTTTTTTCTTCCCTGACAGGCCGGCAAAAGCCCAATGCGTCGCAGGAAAAGAAAACCGAAAGTTTGTCCCCGGGTTCCGGAACAGGTCAACCAGTTGAAGGGACCACCTGGAGAGAAGAAAATCCAGAAAAAAGCAGGATCTGAAAATAAAAGATCCCGGAACAGGAATGTTCCGGTTGAATTTGCGGCCTGAAACTGCTCCCGTCCCGTTCCTTAAGCTCAGGAAAGCTCCAGGGGACGGTCGGGTATCTTTTTTATTGAAACTTCGGTTTTCGTTGAAGCAAGTTTTCATCCTGAAATTCAGGCTAAAACCGCTTCTTTTTCTGCAGCTATTCTTTCTTCTGCGGTCTTTTTTGCCTCTCTCTGAGAGTAGAACCAGAGCGGGACATAGAGACAGAGTACAAAGAAGCCGACTCCAGTGGTGGCCCAGCCGAGTTCGAGGCTGTTAAGGTATATGATGCCTACAAGGAAGAAGGGGATGTTCAAAACGGCAGTTACCATTGCCACGGTTTTCCAGCCGTTAGGGGCTTTAAAGGGCCTGTCAAGCTTTGAGAGTTTGGGGTCGTTTCTAACCTTAACATAGGTATAGAGGCTGATCCCGTTTGCGAAGATATATCCGATAGCAGAAGCTGCCAGGATTGCTGTCGGGGTTCCGAGCAGGATAAGGCCCATGTTGAACAGGGCATCGGCAATCATTGCGTTCATCGGGTGCCCGTGGGAGTTCAATTTGCTCAGGAAAGCCGGAAGGTTGCCTTCGGCTGACATCGAGTAGATTGACCTTGCCGAAGAGAGGAAGGCAGTCTGGATGATAAGGAGCATTGCCCCTACAAGCATGATAATTGCAATTGAAGCTCCAAGCGTGCCCAGTGTAAGGTTGGCTATGGGGAGCATCGGAGATATGGGTTCGGAAAGTACGCCTTCAACTCCCAGGGTGCCTATAACCGAGGTCTGGACCAGCACATAGAGCACAAGGCAGATCCCTCCGCAGACCAGCAGGGCTTTTGGGGTGTCAGTGTTCGGGTTCTTATATTCGGGCCCGTAAATTGCAGCGGTTTCCCAGGCACAGGCGCTCCATTCGGCCATTGCAAAGATCCCGAAGAGGATAAGGATGTGTTTCATGTCCCAGGTCCAGTCCGTTGGGAACCAGGAGCCTGTGATGTTGGCAAGATGGAAGTCTCCCGTCAGGAACGGGGCAACGGTAAGAACGATGAGAGGAATCAGGGAAACAATAGCCAGGATGTATCCTGCCCTTGCTCCGTTCTTGAGCCCTTTTGAATTTATAATTGCAAGGGACCCGAAAATCAGGGCTCCGACCGTTAAAGAGAGCAGGGTCTCGGGAATGGCTGAAAAGGCAGGTACAAGCCCTTTGAGGTAGCTTCCGATAAGGATTGCATAGATTGCAAGCACCGGGCTCCAGCCGAACCAGTAACTCCAGGCACTGAATCCGCCTATGAATTTTCCGAACTTAAACTTGCCCTTATTGTTTTTATTTGAATTCGAACCAAAAACGGTCTGGGTGTAGCCCGGCAGGCCTGAAGCCTTCGGAAAAACAGTTGCAAGTTCTCCGAAGGCAAGGTTCTGGAAAAAGCCCAGGAAAATGGTCAGGCCCCAGATAATTATTGAAAAGGCCCAGACGTAACCTGTAAAGTAACCTATGGAGGGTAGGATCAGTAAAGGAACCCCCAGGGCAATTGCAAGCCCCTGTTTCCAGTCAATGGACCTTTCAAGTTCTTTAAAGTCGCAGCTTGATCTGCTGCATTCTTCGGCATACTGCCAGTCGATTTGAGAAGGATGGGTATTGTCGTCCATAAAATCACCTTTTTTAAAAAGTTCGTTTAAGCCCCTGTTTCAGGCAAGCTGTGCCCTGAAAGTTTCACAGGAGTTGATCCTGATCCCGAGCAGTTTTTCGATGTTCATCTTCGCAGCAATGCCCTTTGCAGCTCCCGGCACTGAGGTGATGACTCCAATATCAAGCTCTTCCCTGAGTTCTCGCATGACATGTTCGTCCGAGAGGTCCGTGGGGTCGACGTTAAGCTTCTTTGCCACGTACTCTTTTGCCTCTCCGATTCGCATGTTCTTTGAGAACTCCATCCTTGCGACAAGGTCGCCTGCAGCCCTGATCCCGGTCATTCCGGAAGCCATTATGTGGGAAATCGGCATACCCATCGGGTCGCCGACCCCTATCTATATGCCGTCGACGCCGGCAATCTCGACCATTGCCTTACTTGCCCGCGTGACCGCATCTACCGGAGGTGTTTCAAGCATGGGGATTCCTCCCACTCCCATACCCATATTCACATGACAGGGGATTGGGGACGCTTTCACCGCCTCCTTTATGAAGGTGACAGCCCTTGCCAGGTTCCAGGCTGAGGTCTTGCTGGTGTTGGTGTTGACCACGGGACCAAAGACGTTTGCTCCGGCTTTTGCAACCAGGGGGGCCTGTTCATGCGGCCAGAGCCCGGCAAGGCGAACTTCGTCGTACTCCAGTTCCCCGTGCATCCCGAGCACCATCTCTCCTGCCATGCCCACCTCAATGTACATGTCCGGAAACTGGGTCCTGAGGATTTCCACGGATCGGAGGGTGCCGTACATATCAGCATCTCCGGCTGCGGCGGTTGTATCAAAGTTAACCCCGTCAGCCCCTGAGGCAAAGAGTTTCTGCATAACCCAGACCGTGTCCCTGGTCAGGTGGTCTGCGGCGTGTTCCATGGATTCTCTTGCCTTATCGATCTTGAACATCTTCATGAGGTCCCCGGGATTCTCGAAGGGTCCATCCGGGGTGTAGTAAAGCCCCATGTTCGGCATTGCGCCGTAGAAAAGGGGAATAATCATGTTCTGCTGGCAGACTTCCATTGTCTGGCACTCGTTTGAGACCACGGGTTTGACCGGCTTGAAACTGTAGTCGATGTGTCCGAGTTCCATCGTGTCAGCCCCAAAAGCTCTTTCATGTGTCATGCAGCCGACAAGCCGGCTGGAAGGAATTCCAACTCCGCTGTTGCCCTGGTCCCCGTCAAGCCGTATCGTGCCTATATCGTGGGTAACGGGCACTTCCATCCCCTGTTCGACACTCACGGCTTTTCCGGGCATCATAAGGATTTCAGCGAGTTTTTCCATTTCATTCTCACCGAGCTCAGGGATTTCTCCCAGATCGGCGGCATTTGCCGAGCCGGCTTCTATCTCACTGAGGATTTTTTCTTTTGTGAGGTAGATCCTTTTGCCGTCGCCCATCCTCAAAGCATATTCAGTTGCCATTTTTTATCCTCCATTGCTCAAATTAAACTGATTAAAATCGGATTGATCAAACCTGGAATGATTAAAATTGGATTAACCAGACCTGGAACGATTAATTTTGATTGACCAAATCTGGAATGATTAAAATTGGATTAACCAAACCTGGAATGATTAAAATTGGATTGACCATACTTAGACCGAAATTGGGGGTTCAGAGCAGCAGTTCTTTTGCCTTTGCCACGGCTTCGCTGGCGTTTTCGGCGTAGCAGTCAGCACCTATTTTATCTGCCCAGGCCTGGGTTGCAGGAGCCCCTCCGACCATGACCTTTACCCGGCTGCGCAGCCCTTCTTCTTTCAGGAGCTCGATTACGTCCCTCTGCCCCTGGAGGGTTGTGGTCATAAGGGCGGAAATCCCTATCATATCGGCATCGGTTTCCTTTGCCTTCTCAATAAAATTCCTGATAGGGACGTCCCTGCCTATGTCATGGACTTCAAAACCAGCGGACTGCAGCATGGTTGAGACGATTGACTTGCCAATGTCGTGGACGTCTCCTTCCACAGTCCCGTTAACGATGACTCCAAGCTTCTTTTCCTGAGCTCCTGCCGGGAGGTCAGCTTCAAGGAGCTTGACGCCTGCTGTCATTGCATCTGCTGCTATCATCACATGGGGCAGGAAGAGTTTTCCCCTCTCAAAGAGAACCCCTACCTGGTTCATGCCAGCAGAAAGCCCTTTTTCAATAATCTCTTCCGGGGGGACCTCAGCTCTGGCTTTTTCCACCGCCTCGAGCACCTTTTCCTTTTTACAGGAGATTACCGCATCGGCAACCTCGTGGAGTAATCCTTCAGTATCTGCCATTTTTTTCGTCCTTTTTTCATCTCATAATAGCTGTGAATGGGATTCCGGTAAATCGGAAATCGGTAAGTTGTTTCCTACTTCTTATACATATATTTTTCTCAAAATGGAGAAAAAATATTTTGATGGTATCAGTGTTTGAGAAAAATAAAACAGTATTTCTTTCTTCCAAAAAAGGAAATTTCAGCTTAAAATGTGAAATACGGAAAGGAGTTTTCCTGTCCAGATGCTGGGATATACAGCCCTCGGCTGCCGGTATACCAGGTCAATGGACAGCCGATATACCAGGTCAATGGACAGCCGGGCAATAACTAATTTTTTTAAAAAAGCTCTGGATTTACTTTATCATTTACCTGATTCCTTCTGATTTCTGTCGAAGAAATTCCATCGTCTTCGTATTCGTCCATCGGAACAATCTCGCAAAACTCAAGGATCTCAGGTTTGACGGACATTTCGACGGATTTCCTGTGAAACACCATGAACCGTATATTCTTTTCCTTGAAATGCCTTAAAATGGCGGATGTATCCACTTTGCCGTTATAGTATTTTGCGTCAAATAGCCTGTTGAAAGTGTCGGCCCCGATGATGAAGGTGCTGTTCGGGAAAAGGTCGGCTTTTTGCAGGAAAAGCGGTGCATTGGTCAGGCAAACCCCACCCATGAAAGCTTCGTCTTTGTATTTCCTTAAAGAATCAAGCCTCTGATTCAACGAGATAAAATCTATGGGCGGCTTGTCTACGTTCGTCAAAGATATTTCAAAGTGAACGGGCTCACCAAGTTTCTCCGAAGCCAGTTTTGCCATAAAAACATGATTCCTGTGGCAGGGGTCAAAAGAACCGGGGAACACAAGCCTGATCTTTTCGGGCTCTTCTGGCTCTCCAGGCTCTCTGGGCTCTCCTGTTTCTCTGTTTTCTCCTTGGGTTTTTGCTTCTTTTGTTTTTGCCTCATTTAAATCGATTCTTGCCATGCCCGGGGTTTCATTAGAACCTTCCTGGCTGCACGTTTTCTGTTTCAGGAGATCCCCTGCAGGCCCGGAAGCTGATTCATATTTTTCAATAACCTCTTCCGTTCTTCCTTCTCCAGGCTCAACTCTATCCAGTAAATCAACTTCAGGAACGCCGCAGTGGCGGGCAAGTACATTGAAAATCAGGAGCAAAGCAATCCTTTCTTCCTCTTCCCTTGTCCTGTCCGCTGTCAGTTCAAGTGTACTCACTCCTGTTTGACAGGCTGCCTGGATGGCAACATGGACCTCGTGCTTCCTGCCTTCCCGCTCGTTTGCCGCCTTAAGCTTGCAGGTCGCTCCAATTCCGATTACTTCCTGGGCTGCAAACCCGTCGCTTTTCGAAAGATCCAGAGCTCGCTGGTAGGCGACCATCGCCATCAATCTCGCAGTTTTTTCCGAGCAGTATTTTTCAGGCTTCCTGCCGAGGAACCGGTCCATTGCATCTGTACTGTACGGAACAACCGCATCAAGTACTGTTGCAGAGCCGCTGCCGTGGCGGAGCAGTTCCCCAATTATTTCTGCCCCGCCTCCGGTTATTGCAAGAACGATTTTGCAGGGAGATTCGTGGATCTGGAAAATGCGTTCAACAGGCACACTGTATTTATCTGCAGCCGGATTGTCTACCATCAATCCTCTGGATACACGCAATGAGATTATAAGTATTATTATTCACGTTAGCCTGCACTCGAAATTTAAGGCGTCAAATATTCAGGGTCCAGGTTCCCGGTAGTCTGCAAAACAGCAAGGGTTCAGGTCCTGGACGTCTTTTTTTCTCCGCTGCTGGCCAGGTTAGTATTCCTGCGCAGGTTAAAAAATAAGGTTAAGGACAAAAATAAGGTTAAGGAATAAATTATCTTTTCTCGATGACCCCACAGACAATCCGGGCACCACTGTTGCCGGAAGGATTGGTTATCTGGTCGTCAGGATCGGCATGGATGACCAGTGAGGTGCCGTTTTCCGGAAATAGCGTGGTCTTTCCGGGTGACAGCGTCACAAGGTTAGTGGTGACATCCATATATCCCGTACCGTCCTGCTCCACGAAGAGATTGGGCAGATCACCGGCATGGGGGCCTTTCAGGTTGTCGAGCCCATGCTCTTTGCCCAGAGGGTTGTAGTGTCCGCCTGCAGAAGTGAACGACGGCCCGGTGCAGTTCGCTTTCTCGTGGATGTGGATGCCGTGCAGGCCCGGCGTCAGGTTGCTAGCAAAGACCTGAACCCGAACCATGCCAAAGGCGTCCTCGGTAAAGGTAGCAAACCCTACAGTACTGCCATTCGCGTCTTTCATGACAGCTGCAGCACTGTCTGTGGTATTTTCCTGGGCAGAGCCCGCAGTTGCAAACATCAGTACTGTCGAGATGACCATCAGTAATATCAGTCCAGTTTTCATCAGCTTATTCCCCCTTAAAAGTGACAGTTTTAATGTAAAAGAAGTCTGCCTGTTAACCCCTGGATGAGACAAATAATAATTCCCCATCCGGTAACTGGTCAAGTAAAATACTCCGTCTCCCCGTTCCAGACATACTCCTGGACAAATAAATGGCCAGATAATATAAAAGTGTTATTATATAACTAAATTTATGCTCTGGGGCCTAAATTAGCTCTTAAAATCCCTGATATAGAGTAAACCCATTGAGTCTTTCCTGTAAGTAGAGTTATTTGAAATCAGAAGATTGAAGCAAAAAATCGGAAGATTATCGGAAGATTTTCCATTATCTGATTTCGGCAAGTAATAAATTATTCATCGCACTTAATTCTGTATTTCTTGTTTTATCTCAGCATGGAATTCGCGTTGGAGCGGGTCTTTTATGGAACTAAAGCCAGGAAATGTGACCAGCTTAATTGTCGCCTCAGTGCGGCGACAATTTCCTCTTCAGGGAATACCTCGGCAAACTGGATCATCCGGCGCAGGTTTTTCTCTGAAAATCCATTACCGTATTCCGTTGTCAATTCTCGCCCCAGCGAAGCCCCTGCCTCTATAAATTCTGGGATGCTACGGATATTTGCCGCCCGAATTATCGGGTGTATCCGCGTTCATCACGGTAGAGTATGCGGACCTCTTCAGGCCTCAGAGCATTGACGAAAACTGGATTCTACGAAATGAAAAATAAAAGGGGTGCCTGAAAATTAGAATATGGAATCAAAAAGAGGTCTGAAATGTGACTAAATTTGAGAATTATCCCGGTTTCACACCCGGTTAAACTAGCAAGTCCTCAATCCCTGCTCCTCTCACGATATCAATCGCATCCGTCTGCTCTTCCAGAGTCAGGTGCCTTCCGAGATCAGGATATTCCATTGCCCGGTAGCAGGGCCTGTACTGGAACATCAGGTTGAACCTGATCTTCGGGGTGTGTTCTGCAACCCATTCGGCAATCGGCTTTGTGCAGCACTCGAGGTGGCCGGGGAGGACGAGGTGGCGGAGGAGGATTTCGGCAGTCTCGTAGGCGAACTCGAAGTTGGGCTGGACGACTTCCAGGTAGTTTTTCACCTTCGAAAATTTCAGGGCACACTCGTTATTTCCGTACTTGAAGTCCCCGAGGTAGACATCCACCACGCCTTCCAGGATTTCGGCGATTTCCTTTGAGTGGTACATGTTCGAGTTCCAGATGACCGGCGTGTTTGAAGACATTTCCCGCACGATTTTCAGGACTGTGTGCGGGTGCGGGGTAGGGGTTACGAAGTTTACGTTTTTTGCCCCGTGCAGCCTCCGGATGTCAACAAGTTTTGCAAGTTTTCGGGGGTCGACTTCGGTCCCGCATTCAGGGCAGGTGGAGATGTCCCAGTTCTGGCAGTAGACGCAGGCAAAGACGCAGCCGGTAAAAAAGATCGTGTGGGAAGGGACAAGTTCGGGCTCTTCTCCCATGTGCAGGAATTCCGAGGCGTAGCGGGAAACGTCGGTCAGCCGGCAGAAGCCTTTTTCACCCTCTTTCCTGTTTATCTCGCAGCGGCGCTCGCAGCAGGTGCAGTTTTCAAGCATCCGGTCCACGATTGCAACCTTGAGGTCAAGGAGGGAGGGGCTGGCTTTCGGGATCTCAAAGAAACTTTCGGTATACAACCTCAGCCTGTCCGAAATATCCGGGTAAGCAAGGGCTTCCACGGCTTCGAAATCAAGGCTTTCCCTCAGCTTCCTGTATTCTTTGATGCTTGCTTTATGGAGATCCCGGAGTTCTTCAAGTTCCATTTCCGGATCGAATTCGACTGCAATCCTCTCTGTAATCCTTGAGAGGGCAGGCATTTCATTTCCCTGCACCATTCTATAGCGTTTCAGGTACTTCGGGGCTGCCATATGGAAATATTCGTCTGCATTGGTTATAGGCTTATGGTAACTGTTCCGGTTTTTACTTCTAACTTTTACTTCTAACTTTTACTTCTAACTTTTACTTCTAACTTTTACTTCTAACTTTTACTTCTAATTTTTACTTCTAATTTTTACTTCTAATTTTTACTTCTAATTTTTACTTCTAATTTTTACTTCTAATTTTTACTTCTAATTTTTACTTCTAATTTTTACTTTTAACCTTTACTTCTAACCTTTAAAATGGGCTAATAATTAATAGATGGCAGGACAATGCTAATAAAGGGATTTAAGCCCGGGGGGTTGAATCGCACATTCCGGTTATCTTTAGCGGTGCCCGCGGGAAGTTTAAGGGGGAAGTTTTTCTGGCTACCGTTGACACTTCGACAATCAGTCTCTGGGATTTAATGTCTCTTTTTTTCGTACTTTTCTTCCTATACGCAGTAGTCTACCCGCAGTCGCAACTCAAAAGAATTCGGATACGGCGTATGGCAAAACTAAAAGCTATGGAAAAAAGCCACGCCTGTAAAGTGCTCACAATGATTCACAGGCGAGAAGCGGTCTCTTTTTTCGGGATGCCTGTTTACCAGTACATAGACGAAGAGGATGCCGAGCAGATTCTGCGCTGGATAAGGCAGTACAAAGACCACCCTCTTGAACTCATCCTGCACACCCCCGGAGGCCAGCTCCATGCCAGCATTCAGATTGCCCGCGCCCTCAGGAAGCACCCCAAAAAGACCAGGGTCATTATCCCCCATTATTCTATGTCAGGAGGCACGGTCATCGCCCTTGCAGCAAGTGAAATCGTGATGGATAAGGATGCGGTTATAGGGCCCATCGAGCCGCAGATAGGAGACTTCCTGCACGGTACTTATCCTGCTCCTTCCTGGATATATGCTGCAGAAATGAAAAAAGAGAACGCAGATGATACCACTCTTGTTATGAGTGACGTCTCAAGAAAAGCCCTCAAACTCATCAGGCAGATTTCAGAGGAGCTACTGGAAGGCAAAATCGAACCTGGCCCCGGCGGGGAAAGCAGACTCGACGATGTGGTTGAAAAACTGGTCAGCGGAGAAATGATCCACAGCACTCCCCTCTCAGCCGGAGAGGCTAAAGAACTCGGGCTTCCCGTAAGTACGGATTTTCCCGAAGATGTGCACGAGTTCATGAAACTCTTCCGGCCTGTGAAAAAGAATGTGGAATACGTGGAATAAATTCCCATCGTGGGATTAACTTCCCTGTAAGTGAGAAAGGTACGTGGCTTAAGAAGGCACATGGTTTGAAGAAGGTTCGTCATGAGAAAGCTCATTGTGTAAGAGCTCGTTGTATAAGGAGAGGAGGAGCTGGAAGGAATTCTTAAATGGATGTCAGCAGAGTTACCCGCTCAAAAAAGGAAGCTAAAAGCAGCTATAACCGGCTGAGCAAATGGTATGATTTGTTTGCCAGCCCTTTTGAGAGCCGGTTCATAGATGCCGGGCTGCAGAAGCTTCATTCTGCTCCCGGAGAAATAATACTTGAAATCGGATTCGGGACTGGTCAGGGTATCCTCAAACTCGCCCGGGCGGTCGGAAATTCCGGAAGAGTCTACGGAATTGACTTCTCTGAAAAAATGTGTGAAATCACCCGATCGAAGGTAGAAAAAGCAGGATTTTCAGAGAGGGTGCAGCTGGTAAATGGGGATGCCCTGAATCTTCCTTTTCCAGGCTCTTCCTTTAATGCGATTTTTATGAGTTTCACACTTGAGCTTTTTGATACTCCTGAGATACCTCTGGTATTGAAAGAATGCCAGCGGGTGCTTAAAAAAGAAGGGAAGCTCTGTGTTGTAGCCATGAAACAGAAACATGACCCGACTCCGGTCCTGAAGCTCTACGAATGGGCTCACAGAAAATTTCCGAATTATATTGACTGCAGGCCCATTTTCGTAAGGGAAATGCTGGAAGACGCCGGTTTTCGTATCCTTGACTCCTCCGAGATTAGCAGCTGGGGGCTGCCAGTTGAAGTTGTTGTTTGCGGAAAAGTGAAGAACTAATCAGTTTAAGCAGCCGGGCGGTAGGAAGTATTGACCTGAAAACTCAATGAGCAATACTCTGAAATTCAGATACTTATTTCTGAAATTTACATTTTTAAGACTCTCATTGTAAATTTTATTGTCCAAATTGTGAAAATTTGTTGAGTTTTACTCCAGCTTTTTTCCACTTTTTATCAACATTTTTTTAAAATAGTGAACCTGTCTACTAACTCATATTTTTTACCACAGTTTAAAATTCACAAAAGTAATTATATTTAAATATATTGCTTATTTTCCTTTAAATAATGCCTTTTGATATCTTTTTTATACAGAATAAGTATTTATACAATTATAACGATTATACTATTGGTAAAATATGATACCATTAAACAACAACAGGCCGGTGGTTGCTGGGGGCAATACGCCATTTCAAATCGGAAGAATATTTCAATTGATAGTATAGCTTTCACAGCAAGCACCGGTAATATGGGAAGGGTAAGAGGATACAGGTCACGTAATTCCTGCCTGTCCGTGGGTGTAAGAAATCTTTGTATTTCCGAATGAATCCACGAAAACAGGGTTTGAATTAAGACCGGAGTAACTAAAAAACAGTGTTTAAAAAACAGTGTTAAGATTGAAAAACGGTGTTATGATTAAAGAAAAGTGTCGGGATTACAAAATCGTAGTGGGATTACAAAATCGTAGTGGGATTACAAAATCGTAGTGGGATTACAAAATCGTAGTGGGATTACAAAATCGTAGTGGGATTACAAAATAGTTGAAATCAATACAAAAATATATTTTAGGGAGTGGTGTTTGATGGCTCTTTCGAACCTGACTGAAGTTGAAAAAACGATCTTGATGGATGAAACCGTCACCGATTTAAAACATTCTTTGGAAACGGTTATCAAGAACCTGCTTGCAGAATACGAGGCGGACCTTGAATCTAACCTCAATGTTTCTAAAGTTGAGGTAAACTTCATTGTGAAAATGGATGGGGTTGAGGTATAAGTTTATTTAATTACAGCAGGCAAATGAGCAGAGTTTTCGTGAAGAGGGTCGGAATACTTTGAAATAATTTTAGTTACCTCGGGTTAGAGGCCAAAAACGCCTTTATCTTGAGGGCCCGGACAGTATAATGGATTAAGTGAACTCCAGCCGGCTTTTCTTCCTGTTCCTTTAATCTGCGAAAGAATCGCTTTTTTCTAACCGTTGATTGTTTTTATAACCATCACTACATATGATGCCGTTAACCTGTGGTCTGGATCTGATAAAAGCCGGAATTAAAGCTGGAATTGAATAGTCTTAGCCACGGAGATGGCCGGGTCATTTTTCACCTTCTCGTATCGTGTCGATTTTTTGTACACGAATCAGTTTACTTTTTTGTTTTGTTCCTGATGCTTCTGAGGTTTTCATAATATCCAGTCAATTTTATATAAGGATGGAAATGATATACTTGGTGGGGAAAAATGTCAGGTACATGGGAGATGGCATCCGGGAGATCTGATAGAATTGCAAATTTGACAAAATTGCAGGGTTGAATAATTCAAATCAGTTCAATTAACAGCAGTTTTGCAGGGTTGAATTACTCAAATCAGTCCAATTAACAGCAGTTTTCCAGATGATTGATTGATTGATGCTTAAGACCATCGTATTGACCATCGTATTGACCATTGAATGGTTGCTGAGTAACAGGTTGAATAGCCAATAGGAAACAAGAAAGCTGTAATGTCCCGAATCATGCTTAAAAGTTATCTGGACCAGGAGGAGTAATTGCTATGAGTAAAACCTCACCGAGAACATATATTACATCCGGGCACAGTGCCTGCCCGGGTTGCTGTGATATTTTTGCTGCAAAATTTACACTTATGGGAGCTGGTCCCAACTGCATTATCGTCAACCCTACCGGCTGTCTGGAAGTCACATCCACGCCTTACCCGAAATCTTCCTGGCAGGTTCCCTGGATCCATTCCCTTTTTGAAAATGCCGGTGCAGTGGCATCAGGTGTCGAAGCTGCCTTAAAAGCCCTTGGCAAAAAGGATGATATCAAGGTCATAGCTATCGGAGGAGATGGAGCTACAATGGATATAGGGGTTCGATCGCTTTCAGGCGCTTTTGAGCGGGGTCATGATTTTACTTACATCTGTATGGACAATGAAGCCTACATGAACACCGGAGTCCAGCGCAGTAGCGGAACTCCTTTTGATGCCTCTACCACAACAAGCCCTCCCGGAAAATTTTCCTTCGGAAACCCGCTTCCAAAAAAGAACATGCCTGCCATTATGGCAGCTCACGGTTCTCCTTACGTAGCTACGACCACAATAGGCTACCCGAGAGATATGATACGTAAAGTTAAAAAAGCCACCGAAATCGTGGGCCCGACTTACATCCACGCCCATGCCCCCTGTACCACAGGCTGGGGCTTTGATACCTCCAAAACCCTGGAAGTTGCCAGGCTTGCAGTCGAGACCTGCCTCTGGCCTTTGTACGAGATGGAAAACGGGCAAATCACGCAGGTCCGGAAGATCAAAAACCCAAGGCCCGTTGAAGAGTACCTGAGAGCTCAAAAAAGGTTCAGACACCTTTTTACCATGGAAGGCGGCGAAGAAGAAATCAAGAAGATCCAGGCCATGGCGGACTGGAATATAGAATACTACGGGCTTCAGTGAAAACCCGGGTTTTAATTTATAATTTTAATTTTTACCTTAAATTTGATTTTCAGGTAGTCTTTGATTAGCTGTTTGATCTATCCCTAAACCGGGATAGAATCTTTCGTTTTTTCCCTCCCTGCGCCGCAATAGCCTGGTCCAGCTTGTTAGCCAGATAATAAGCGACTCAAAAGCCGCAACGCAATTAAGAGATGTACGTATTGAAAGAAATAGCCCGGACTTAGAGAACACTTTTCTTTATCCCGAAAAATGCTTTTCAATTAACAGGGAATATAGCGCTTCCGCCAGCCTGTCTGGCGGTCCTGCAAAAAAAGAAAGAAGTGTAGATTTGAAAGAGAGAGAAGATCTAAATTTGTGCCGGTTTGATCTGTTCAGTTCTTTTTCTAACTCAAAAAAAGTCTTCGCTAACCTTTACTTTCCGGCTTTTATTTCATTTATTCTCTTCTTTCTGTCCTTTTCTCTTCGTTTTCGCGGGATAGACCGCTCTCCTGCGTCGAGCGTGGCAAGAACGACATGATAAAGCGAATATGGTTGTATGGATCAGAAAAATCTGTAATTTAGTCCTCTTGACTTACTGCTTGTGTGGTTCAGCCCGGTTATTTCCTAACTTTTTTAACTTTAGCGTCCTCTTCACTCAACCCTGCCCAGCTAACCTTATACCCGAGTTCTTCCAGCACGGGATAATAGAGGCTGCTGTCAAGCCCGAAGCCCTCAAAGACTTTTACCGCATCTGCATATGTCTCCACGACCCCGGGTTTTTCAAGTTCCGTATCTATTTTCTCAAGCAATTGTTTGTGGATTACAAAGTTTTCAAGGAGCACATAATCCCTGTACTTCTCCAGTTCTTCGGATTCCTCGAATTTTCCGGCTTTTTCAGCTTCCCCTGACTTTTTAAGCCTGGCTGCAATCACTTCTTTTAAAGCATCGAGCAGGACTCCTTTTTCAGCTGCGATTTCATCGAGGCTTATCAGTTCCCCGGAAAGCGGAAGTTCCATCTCCTGCAGCATCGACTTCTCTTCACGAAGTTTCTTTTCCTCGTATTTTCTGAGTACTTTCATGACTTCGTTTGCGGGGATTTTCTTGTCAAAGAAAATTACTTCCTGGGCAGGGAAGTCTTTTTCGGAACATTTCAGTTTTCTGTCAATCAGGAGAATAAGGGGCTCCTTCACTTCCTTGAGTTTCTCAACTTTCTTTTCAAGGTATTCCGGAGTCCAGAAGCCTACGATTTCCAGATATACCTTCAGACTATTCCTTTGCAGAGAAAAGTCCGGGACAAAAGCATGTGTTCCGGCTTTGAGAATTGTGGGCTCCCTTTTTGCCTTCCAGCTCCCTAAACTAAGGCTACCGAATGCCTGTTCAAGTGTGCTGTCATAGGTTGCTTCTTCGGCGGCTATTTCCTGAATCTCGGCTTCCTCTTCCGCAAATCCGATTTCAACTTCTCCCCCGATTTTACCTTCTTCTCCGATTCCGCCTTTTTTTTCGGTTTTGTATCTTTCCCGTGCTTCTTCAAGTTGAAGTCCGGAATAGAGGGCTTCCGAATATCTGATTGCTTCGAATGAGGGTTTAAAAGCTTCTTCCGAGTTGTCAAGGGTAAACTCGAGGATGCGTTTTCCCTGAAAACCTTTGTGGAGAATGCCTGCTTTCAATCTCCAGCCTTTTGTTCGCAGGAGAGCCGGGAAGAGTTTTGCAAAGGAATTCCCGTACCTTTCCGACATCCGGAAAAGGGAAGCCGGCCCTTCGAGATGGAGGTGGACAGCCTTCAGCTCCTCAGTTTCTTCTTTTTCGCCTGCTTTCTCCTCAGCGTCTTCCAGGGAATACATAAGCCCGGACCTGAGTATCTTCCAGAGGACTTTCTGGAAATCGCCTGTTATCCATATATCCAGGTCAACAGCGCGGAAAAGGAGGGTCTGGGTCAGGGAGATGTTGTACTGCCTGAGGAGTTCTGCAGGGGAAAAAGGGTTGAATTCTTTAAGGACCTGATTTTCCTCAAGGTCGGCCCAGAGGGATTTTTCAAGCTCAGGGACTGAAATCGAGAGATTTTTCGCGGCTTTTGTCAAAGCCTCTTTTCTCTCGGCAGGAGAAAGCGCCATCCCGCCGCAGGCTTCAAAAATCGCTTCCCTGGCTCTGGAAGGGTCAACAGCTGAAGAGGTTTCAACCACAGCCCGCCTG
>Ga0209270_1002227_pt1 | contig 21489 bp, 17 predicted proteins | sample MTBAKSrepl1MetaG_FD_187456 | JGI IMG/M metagenome (GOLD analysis project Ga0209270, IMG submission 187456) | Enrichment culture microbial communities from Arthur Kill intertidal strait, New Jersey, USA, that are MTBE-degrading - MTBE-AKS1... | ecosystem: Environmental > Aquatic > Marine >...
ATGGTATAATGTCTGCAAGGCTTTTCAGGAGGCCTGTATGGATATAACTGAAAGAATAAAAAAGATTATACAGGAACGCATAGTGCAAAAGCGTGATTTAATAAAGGCTGTCTATTTATATGGATCTTTTGCAAGAGGGGAAGAAAGGGAAAAATCAGATATAGACCTTGCTTTTGTCTTCAATGAAGATTTTTATAAAGAAAATCCTTTCAGGGCGCTTCAGGAAGCTGAACTATTAGGCGCTGAGATAAGCAAAGGCATCCACAGGGCAGTTGATGTGGTCATCCTGAATGGATCTTCTTTAAGTTTTGCCTATTACACCGTAAGAAGAGGAATATGCGTTTATGAAAGCAGCCCTGCTGACAGAATCCTCTATGAGGTAATCCTGGACAGCAAATATCAGGATTTTATGCCTTTTATCAGAGAACTAAGAGATATAAAGAGGAGAACCCTGATTGGAAGAGATTAAGGCAAAAATTGCAGTTGTTCAGGAAAGGGCAAGAAGGTTGTCGATGTTTCAAGGGCTTTCATTTGAATCATATCTCAAAGACCTGACCGCCAGAGATGCTGTTGAGAGAAACATCGAGGTCGCTATTCAGGCGTGTATTGACATTGCCAGAATAATAATCAAAAAGGATGGCTTAAGAGAGCCTGAAGATAACAGAGGTGTATTTATTGTCCTCGCTGAAAATGGCATCATCAGTGAAGATTCCCTGAAATTCCTTATCCCTATGGCCGGCGCCAGGAATATACTTGTTCATGGCTATGATAAAATAGATGACGCTATTATCTTCGGTGTTCTTAAGGAGCATTTATCTGATTTCTCTTCCTTTTTAAAAGAAATAGAAGAAAGATATATAAAAGACAAGTGAGCTAAGAGTAAAGACCAATCAACAGATTTTTTCTTATACCTGAAATACTGCATGAAAAGAACAATAGAAAATCCAAAGGGACTCCCCTATTACGGAAAGGATTCACAGCACTCCTGAAAGAGATTACATCTTGAAAATAATGAAGGAGCATAAGCCGTTAGTAACGGTTGTCGTTGTTACGGTAAACAACCTCAATCTCCTGAGGAACTGCCTGAATAGTCTCAACGCCCAGGATTACGAGCCTCTTGAGATTATCGTCGTTGATAACGGTTCTGAAGAAGACATTCAGGGAATGTTATCACGGGAATTCCCGGATATTCAAAAAATCAGGCTGGACAGAAATTACGGCTTTGCCGGGGGGAATAACAGAGGAATCGAAAAAGCACAAGGTAAATACGTAGCGTTAATAAATAATGATGCAGTTGCGACACCTCAATGGATCAGATCCATGGTATCAACTGCCGAGTCAGATGATAAGATCGGGGCAGTAGCATCCATTATCATCGACGGCAATAAACAAGGGGTATTGGATTCGTTCGGGGTCGGCATAACGCTCGACGGAATGTCCAGGCAGGCTATGCGCGGCATGCCTGTCCCGGATATAAAGCAAACAGAAGAAGTTTTACTGTTCAGCGGCTGTGCCTGTTTACTGAGAAGCGAAGCTTTAAAAGAGGTTGGCTTTTTTGATGAGGATTTTTTTGCATATTGCGAAGACACGGATCTGGGGCTCCGTTTGCGATGGGCCGGCTGGAAAATAGTTATTGCACCGAATGCCTATGTCCATCATTTCTATTCTATGACCGCCGGCAAATTCTCTTTCCAGAAAATCTTCTTTGTTGAGAGAAACCATCTATGGGTAGCGATAAAGAATTTCCCCTGGTTCCTGCTGTTCGTACTTCCTTTGGTCACTGCCTGGCGCTACCTCGTACAGTCATATTTTCTCTTTGCCGGAAAAAGTGAACTGACCAAATTCACTGAGAGCAACAGTCTCCTTTCGCTCTTTTCAATTTATCTCAGATCCTACCTGAGCATGGCTCTGAAAATACCCGCAATGTTTGCAAAAAGATGGGCTTTGTGCAGCAAGCGGCGCATTAAAACTAACAACATGTTTAACCTGCTATTGAAATATCGTTTATCCATGGCTGAACTCTTGGGATACTAAGAACGGCCATGACTACACAGATGCATGAATTTTTTCGTATACCTTCATAATCTCATTCGAGATAATTTCCCACCTGAGATGGTGCTGTATAAATTCCTTTCCTTTCTCAACCTTTACCTGAGCTTCTTCTCTATTGTTGAGCACATCAAGAATCTTGTCCTTCAGTCCTTCAACATCTCCATATTGCACAATGTCTCCTGCTCCAATTTTGCCTATAATCTCCCCGCATCCGCAATCGTCTGTAACGATAACAGGGGTTCCGCACATTATCGCCTCAAAAGGAACAAGGCCGAATATCTCATAGATAGCAGGATATACAAGGACATCTGCATCAACAAAAGCAGAAAGTTTCTCTGAGTTTACAAGCAATCCTGTGAAAATAACCCTCTCCTGTAAACCAAGTTCGTTTATCAGTTTATCAACTGTAGATTTAAAACCCATGTCATTTCCTGCGACAACAAGCACAGTATCGCTATGAGGTAATTCTGCCATAGCCTTAACAAGGACATCTACTCCCTTACGTGGGGTAATCTTTCCAAGATATAAAATGATTTTTTTATTCTTAAGGTCATATCTCTCGCTGAATGCTCCTCTTTCCGGAAGTTCGCGATAGGCTTCTACATCAATGCCGTTAAGGACAACAGAAATTTTTTCTCTGGGAATGCCCACCGATACATATTGCTTAGCCTCTTTTTCTGACACTGCAATAAAATGTGCAGCATGTTGTATTATCTTGTTACCCCAAAAGAAATCAAATATGCTTTTTAGAGCAATTCTCCTTTCGATTTTTAAAACGGTGCCATGTGCTGATAAAACATATGGAATCTGCTTTTTCATTAAAGATTCAAACGCTATATTATTCAAGAAATGCCTGTGACCATGGAGATGTGCAATATCAATATCTTTCAGACTATCTGAAAACCACTTTCGCATGCCTCTTGGTAAATACATCTGGTAATGATATGCAAGCGCATTATTGATATTTGGGAAATAGTGTGTTTCAATTCCATCAATACTATCCTCTTTCTTCTCATATCGCTTCTCTTTACTCAATACATCTGTAGTCAGTGTAACTACTTTATTGCCTGACCTGACAAGAGCCCTCGAAAGCTCGTAGACCACTCGTGGTATACCGCCATACGACCACGCAGGATAGAAATAAGGAGTTATTTGAAGAATTTTCATAGGGTTTGGTTTAAGAGTCTATAATAACCCCTTAATATATCTCCGTATCTGGGTTAGCTCAGAATTTACTTTTTAAGCCTAATTTTTTATACAGGTGACCTAGTGTATATATATGAAAAAATCTTAAGAATTTCAATCCTGCGGATGTAAAGTAATGGTAGAGCAATGTCATTAAAGAAGATAGCCAAGATATGTTATTAGCAATCTGGGCCTTGAACAATTCTGTACACACTGCAAATTTCTTAATATCACTAATACCGCCAAGTCTCATCACAGCGAGACCATCATCTATAAATAATGGCCGATAGAACCTGGTCGCTCTGAGAAAGTATTCATAATCCATTGCAAATTTATACTCTAACTTGAATAATCCGAAACGCTCAAAGACCTCCCTTTTTGTGAAGACAGACTGATGGGGCATGATATTTCTTTTTTTCATTTTCTCAGGCGTGAATACCTCTCCCATTACCCCGACAATATCAGAAGAATTTTCGGGGATATAATATGTCTTTCCATAGATGACTCCAGCTTCCGGATTGCTATGAAATACATCCACTATACTTTGAATAACATTATCGTTGATATAATAATCCTCTGAATTGAGAAACCCGACTATATCACCTGTCGAAGCCCTCAATCCTTTATTAAAAGCATCAGATATGCCCCTATCCTTTTCACTAACCCAGTAATCTATTTCTTTATCATGCCTTTGTAATAATTCAGTCGTGCCGTCCGTTGAGCCTCCGTCAATGACTATGTATTCAATATTCTTGTACGTCTGGCTACGAACACTGCGTATGGTATCTTCAATATGTTTCCTGGTGTTCAAGCAGACTGTGATTATGCTGACTTTTGGAGTAGCTAACATCGAACTGAATAATAAATAGACCTATGTAGACACAACGGATTTGATATGCATGAAAAAATGACTGCTAAACAGCTTCTACTTTTTAGTATTTCATTTTCTGACAATAAGCTCGTTATATAAATCAATATATCTTTGTGTCATAAGCTCCAGTTTGAAGTCTTTTTCAACCTTTTGCCGGGCCTGTTTTGATAATATATTCCTCCGCATTTCATCCTTTAGAATCCACTCTATTCCGACTGCAAGATCCTCTGGATCGAATGGTTTAGCCAGATATCCATTATTCTCATGCTCAATCATTTCCGGCATGCCGCCGATATTAAAAGCCACACACGGAGTGCCGCAAGATAGTGCTTCCATTACAGTATTTGAAAAATTTTCCTGAATAGACGGTGCAATAAAAACATCCACTGCTGAATAGAGAAGTGCTAAACTTATTTCATCCTTTAACTGCCCCACATAAGTGGCTTTTAATTCGAAATTAGGTTTGTTACGAGGCTCGGTTGCTCCAAAAACAATCAACTCAACCTTTTTATTCAGGCCATTCTTAGCAAGCATTTTTAATGAGGTATGCAGATAACTAAAACCCTTTCGCTTATCAGTCGTACTTTCCATTGCTCCGAATAGAATTATTTTTTTATCTTGAGGCAAGGACAATATGTCGCGTGCTACTTTTTTATCAACCGGCTTAAAACGCTTTGTATCGATTCCATTTGATATTACTACTATACGATTATTCTTAAACAACAAACTATTTTTAGCACACTCTGCAAGCCAACGACTTGGTGTGACAACAGTTATATTGAGATCTCTCCATGCTCTCTTTTTACGTTTCAATATCCAATAAGAAAGGTCATGTTCTCTTCCGCTTTTTAATAAGGGACAATTTCCGCATGAATCAGTATATCTCCCACAGGATTCATCATAATGGCAACCTCCTGTAAAAGCCCACATATCATGGAATGTCCAAACTATCGGTTTTTGAAACTTTCGGAGTGTTTCTATACGTAAAAAGCCTCCGGCAATCCAGTGGAGGTGAATTATGTCCGGATTTAGCAACGACACCCTTTTAGCTATATTTTCAGGTACACATGCCGGGGAGAATATGACACGATCTCTTTTTCGATATAACCCTAAAGGAATGATATCAAGTGTAAATGACATGAGAGCCATTCCTTTGCCTATTTTCGTTGCTGGATCAATGACATTAACATCATCGCTATGCTTAAGCCCCACCAGCATCCTGGAATCAATTCCTGAGAGTTTTAATCCCGTGTGCAGACGATAGGCAGCGCGTGCAGCACCACCTTCGATGTCTGTAGTACTGAGAAGAAGAGATTTCATTAAATAATTTTCTTCAATCTCTGGTAAAAAATATGAAGGATATTGAGAAAAGGGAATAACATTCGTGAAACTTTCTCATACTTTCTAAGCCGGTTCCAATTAAAAGACCCATCCCCTCTTTTTCGATAAATATTTGCATGACTACCCTTACAAGGACCTAATAATTCAAGGCCCATCAATCTAGCAAATATATTGAATGTATAGCGCAGATGGAATGTTGAGGGAAGATGACATTTAATTACAGGATAAAAATTATTCGCAATAATCAGATATCCATTCTTTTTAACCGACTCAATCATCTGGGAAAATATTTTCAGCGGATCAGGAACATGCTCAAGGACATCTATGCTCATGATACAGTCATAAAGCTTGCCCATTGAATTTACGTATTGAATATTACTATAATCAGCAATTCTTGAACTGGAATAATTACCCTGATAAGGCTCATAAATATCAATATTTATATTCGGATTTTTCTTAGCAATCAATCGGGGCAGTGTCCCAAAACCACCTCCGTAATCTAATACTTCTTCAAGTTTCTTTTTTGCTATCCAGTCAGATATTGCATTACGGTGCTGCATTGAAAGATCATGTTGTTCAATAAATAGACCATTCAATATCCAGACCGGATGATGATAAAATTCTTTAATCTTCTTTTGATCAAGATTCTTATTGTCGCAGCGTATTTCATCCCAAACTTTGTCCATCAACTGCCACATATCCTCAAGTTCTGGTGGATTATGTGATGATTGTGCAAGCAGCGACTCAATGGTTTTCAAATCTACGGAAGATAAGCCTTTGGTATTTAAATCTAGAATCATAGAAACAGGGAAAAATTATTTAAAAACTTGAAGATCTTTAATTGTTATCTGAAAAGGTAATTGATATAAAACAATGTACTAAATCAACCGCCTTTCATCTTCTTAGCCAGAAAAACATTGTCAAGGTATAAATCGTCATTTTTAGGCATTATTGTTGACAGCAACTCGCCAAAAATATTAAATGGCGATATGAGTATGAGAGTTATCAGCAGATTTAGATATACATTTCTCGTAACCGTTTTTTTGTAAATATAATTATTTATCAGCTGGAATATTATTCTTATATCATTCATGCTCTTCCTGTACTCTAATATTTGAAAATCGTATTTTTTTAAAAGGGACTCTAAACCGAAAGATGAGTATCTCAAATAGTCAAATGGCTGTTCATGTTCATCCCAGACAAATGGAGCTGTTATAAGGAAAGTTCCTTCAGCTTTTAATACCCTGTTAATTTCTTTCAGGAAATTATCTGGATTTGAAACATGTTCGAGTACCTGGTTTGTAATAACGCTGTCAAATTCCTTGTCCTGAAAAGGGAAGTTTCTCCCATCATAAAAAAGATCTGCTTTCTTATTTTGCCTATTTTTGCTTGTATCTATCTCAAGGCCTATATATTGAGTTGAATCAAATAATTTTTTATAGGGTTTTTGCCCACAACCTACATCAAGAATCTTGCCTTTTATATGTTTGGTGAAAGGGGCAATATTCTCAAATAAACCTTTTCTTGAAAAGTAAAAAGGGTTAAAAAATAATCCTAATATACTTGGCTCGAATTGTTCTTTGTGAAAGATCTGCTTTAATTTTTTGAACATTATTAAAACTTTTTTTTGATAATTACCTGAGAATCAATTTTGACAATTTATTCTTAATGCTACACTTAAATATTTTTCTAAACTCCCTTTCAATAATAGGATTAACTTTAATTTCCTCGGGATAAATAATTTCAAACGGTGTATCTTGGGGTATTACATCAAATCTATTGCTTTTTACACAATTTATTCCACTTCCATCTAATCCAATATTTTTTACTAAAGAATACATAGGATACAAACAAAAAGCATTATGTTTAAAGTGACTATAGCAAAATTTAATTGCCCATGAATGTATTCTTCCCTCTACTTGATCTTTTAGCATATCGACCAAATCATCCCCACCCTTTTTAAATATTTTCATTTTCTTTTCATCTTTGATAAAATCCATAAAATCCTTTATCTCAAAATCAATTATGCTCCATCTATCTTTCCATGTAGCCCAGCCCCATGAGCTACATCGATAACCAAAATATGTCGTACATTTGTAATTTTTAGGAATTTTCAAAAGATTACGTGGATAGTTATACCCGGTGATTGAAAAAACTCTTTTATTTGTCTCATACCGATTTAAAGCGTTATTCATAAAACTAAGAAAATATGGGGAAACTACTAAATCATCTTCCAATACAATAATCTTGCCATATTTACTGATTGTCTCTGTAACACCTGTCATGATAGATTGCGCCAAGCCAAGATTTTGCTCTCTTTCGAAAATGGTTACACTCTTAAAATCACGTACTTCCTTTATATACTCCCGAACAGCTTGGACATCTTTTTTATCATTTTCAGACTTTGGCCCATCCGAAAAAATAAAAAGCTCGCTTTCTTTCGCAAGCGTATTCTTCTGGAGTGATTCAACGGTCTGCCGAGTATGCAAGGGCCGGTTATATACAAATAAAACTATAGGTGCTAATTCCATGTATTGTTCCTGCTTATTTATTAGGTGGCTGCTCTCATAACATCGTGAACTGATTCTTAATGCTTTGGATTCTCATAACATCGTGAACTAAATCATGATTTTCTTTTTGTTTTTGCCAGCAATGGAGTAATAACATGACCCTTAAGAGCAAAAGTGAACGATTTAATATTTTTCTTGTCTTGTTTAACGACCAATCTCTTTCTCTGTGGAATAATAGTAGCCATCACATATTGTCCTTCAAGTTTTCTCCTGATGAAATACGAAGAGCCATTGACATCAATTCTCCCATGAGTATCAACCTTTCGAATAAAAGAAACCTTTCCTTTAGCAATAGGAATCTGAAGATGCCCAGAGGAGTCGATGTATGTATTAAGGATGAATCCTTTTGGCAGACGTCTGAGATGTTTCCAGGTTCGATCTCTAAGTATCCCTGGGAATCGCGTACCGTGTTCTTTTTGAGTAAGAGCCCTATGAGGTTTCTTGTAATGATAATAACGCAGAAAGCGTTCACTGGTTCTTCTAATAACAGTAAGAGTGGGACAGTTATGTCTTCGAAGTACCCGTTCCTGCCAGAGTTCATTAAAACTCTCAACCGAGGCATTTCTCCCCGGTTCTCCCTGTGGAATGAAAACCAGATGAATGCCCAGAAGCAAATGAAGCCGGATAACCTGGGAGAGGCTAAAGGGATAACGGCCTCCTCCTGTGGCAGCCATTTCATTATCCAACTGCGATACCCTGGGTATTCCCATCGATCTCCAAGCTTCAACCAGGTGTCTGCACAGAGAGATGGTCTGTTTATCAGAAAACTGGCTTGTAAACGCTGTGTGTCCTGCGACATCCACCGTATGAAAGGAATAGAATCTGGTAATACCTTTTGTCCCTCTAAGATATCTTGGTCCCACAAGGTCTGTCTGGTGGAGTTCTCCCATCTTCTGGGCTTGCATGTAGGGATAGGAAGTTTTTGTATTATTTCGTTGTATTTTCTTCCTTCCGGTCTTCCCGTGACGAAAGAGAATTCTGGAAATAGTCGAGATAGAAGGAATCTGTCGCACTCTCCTTTGTGTGAGTTCCCAATGGATTGCTTCAGCTCCAATTCCAGAAAAAGCAGAACGACGAGTCTTATGAGACTCCAATTCTTCTCTGATAGCAAGGATCTTCTTGACCAGGTGATCAGGGGTTTTTCTCCTAATTCGTTTGGGTACACGACATTTATCTTTAAGCCCTTGAAGGCCTTCTTCTTTGTATCGCTTAAGCCATTTGGAGAGCCAGCCTCTGCTTCTTTTAACCATTCTGAGGACATCTTCAAAACCATGTCCTTCTTCATAAAGGTGTATTGCTTTGCAGCGTATGTCGTATTCATTGTGATGTTTCATCGCCTTTCCTTCTCCAAAATTGTTTTTGGAAAAGTTTAGGCGATACAGAATTAGTTTACGATGTTATGATATAAACCCATTAGTTCTTTCTATAAAAATTAAGGTATTATAGGTTTTCGCAAAAAGAGAATAGTCTAATAAAGATAAATAATTGTATATTTTTGATTTTTGTGGGTCTGATAATACAAAATTATGACTTTCTACAAGTATTATTTTTGGTCGAAATCTATCCCAGTCATTAGATTGAAGAGCTCGAAGGTCTAAACTCTCGACATCGATATTTATAAAATCTATTTTTTTATCATTTTTAATATGACGGCTTAAAATGTCGGCAAGGGTGTAAACTATTACAGTTATTTTTTTTATTAATCTTCGACCCATTTGCATGTTTCGATTCGCTAATTCCTCTGAAAAAGTATTTAATGCAGTATCATCAAAAATATAATATATCAATTCGCCTGCTACATCAGATACCCCACATTCTAAATTTATATCTCTTGGTCTGCTCTTATTAAATAACCTCATACTGCCAGGCGATGGCTCAATATTTATCCCTCTCCATCCTCGTTTATAGAAAATATATGTATTAGAAAATCTTTTAGGATGATGTGCTCCTACGTCAACATAAAAACCTTCCCTTTGTCCCTCAAATATTCTTGAAAGTATTATGTCCTCCCCCTCTTGTGAATACGATTTGACCGCGTAACCATCAAAAAGGTCATTCTTAATCCTCAGAACATATTCGTGATATTTTTTGGGTATTATTTTTTTAAATATCTCTTTCATCTTGACAATAATTCCATAATTAATAATTTACCTTTTGAGATTCAATTACCAATTTTATTTATCTTTTCTAAGCATTATTACTCTTTTTAAAAAAAGGTAGCAATAAAAACGATTTAAACATCATAAATGATTGTTGTCGGGTGTTTTTTATAAAAACAATAAAAAAGATACCTACAAAATATGAAATTAATGTTGTTATCGCTGCTCCTTTAATGCCGTACTTCGGGATAAATACGATATTCAAAACAACATTAACTACAGCACCAAAAAACGTTCTGTAAAAGGCAATGCGGGTATAATTCTCTGCAAGCAAAAACTTGCCACTGGCAACCCCTAAGAATACAAAGATCCCAGCCCAGACATAGATTGATAATACAGGTGCAGCCTGAATATAATTTGTACCATAAACAATTCTTATAATATCATGAGACAGGAATGTTACTGGAATGGCTATGGAAATAGCAATCCATGTCATAAGGGTATAGAGTTTCTGTAATCTCTCGTTATAGAGAGTTTTGCTAATTTTTCTTGCCTCTATTATTGAAGGGAATACAGACATGGTTATGGCGATTGGTATGAAATACCAGGCCTCAGAAAGTCTCACAGCGACGGAATAGATTCCAACTTCACCATCTCCGAGCATCTCTCCTATCATAACCTGGTCTATCCTCATATATATCATTACAGTAATACCTGAAAGTATTAACGGCCAGCTGTCATTTATAAGTCTCTTGGCCTGTTCGAGGCTAAAACGCCACTGCCTTAAAAAATGCCCTTTTAAACGATACGCTATAACCAAACCTACAGCTCCCATTATAAATTCGCATAAAATAATAAAGGCAAAAACAATAATATGAGCCTTCAAAACAATGAGCAATACAGTAGCAATACTTACCAAAAGAAAAGCTGTACTTTTAGTGTAAACCGTATATTTTGATCTAACCTGTGACTGAAACCAGAAATCTATAACATCAAAGGCCTGGAAGATCATGCCGGCTGCGATAAGAGCTACCAGCCAGTGAATAAGGATATCATCTGGTCTTATTAGCAAAACTGTAGAAATAGCCATCAATAATGCAACTACTCCTCCAAACAGTTTAAGGACGAAGCTGGTTCCAAGTGTTTTTTCTTTATCAGCAGGTTCGTGCACGATATCTCTAACCACAATACCATCCAGCCCTAAAGTAGAAAATGCAGAGAACAAAGCCACAAATGCAATCGCGTAACTATAGATACCGAATTGTTCGGGACCCAAATAACGCGCCAGCCAGATGCTGACGAAGAGGCCTACTCCCATCCGAATAATCTTGTCAGCAAAAAGCCAGCCAGTATTAGAAATAGTCTTTTGTAAAATGTGGCGTCCCTCTATCCTTGTACGGATAAAGCCTGGAAGATATTTAATGACAGGATGATCCATTATGCTTTTACTATCTTTCCTCTCTTCGTACCACGAATCCCCTTCATGGCATTCCTCGTATCAACATTGAGGATGCTGTGTTGAGCTATAAAAAGTAACAACGCAGGCTACCGCCGTTCAGGTTCTTTATCCTGTTCAATAATTCGATATTTCCCATATTACAAAAACCCGAAAGTCAAGGACTTTCAGGGAACTGCGTCGTTATGTACTTTCAGATGACTGAGGGAAAATGCTCTTTATCCTTTCAGGTGGTATCCCGGATTCAACCAGCCTTTTAAGGATACTTTCCCTCTTCAAAAACGAGCTGATTATGACGAAATCAGCTTCAATTTCATGTATGCTTTCAAACGGCATAATCGTGTACTTGAAGAAATTCTTGCCCTCACGTTCATTGTCCACTATCCCTGCAAACTCGATATCAAACTCCTGGAGGGAAAGGTATGCAATCTCTGCCACCTCATCGGCGCCTGCAAAGACAACACACTTTACACCTTCCTGGTATAGTCTGGTAAATAGCTCCTTAAAGTCTCTCCGCGATTCCCTGTAAAGGTTTGTAAAATTCTGAAGGAGCTGATACGTTAAGCGTGTTTTTTCCGTAAAGCCTTTTGGCGTGAGATAGTAGGCGTATCGTTTGGCGGGAATGGCCTTTATTGTTATGTAGCCTTTTGAAACAAGATTTTTAATATAGGAGTTTACAAGGCCGAGCGCAATGTTTAGCTTTTTACTGAGATCACGCTGAGATAAGGCCTCTCCCTTTGAAATTTCATCAAGGAGAAGGAGGGACTTGTAAGAGTCTTCTTCATTACTCTTTTTAGTGTTCATTTTCTGAACGTTCATATTTTGAACATAACAAATTAGATTTTCCCTGTCAAGAGAAATACTCATTTATAGTTTCCTGAGTTTTTGAGTGCTCATTCCTGCTTGATTTGTCATTGCGGGCGGAGCAAGGCAATCTCCTGCTTGATAATAGACCGGTTTCCTCTTGAATATAAAAAAAGAATTTATGCGGAGTATTGTTTGAAAAAACTCAGGAAACTCCAATTGTTTTATGGACTATGGCGCTATTCCACATCATCCATAGAGCTTCTTTATAAGCCAGGTTCGGACTTCTGTTAAATGCTGCTACTTTTACTGTAATCTCCTCTTTTCTATACCGAAAGGCCGATTACCCTGATGATTTCATCGACTGTCGTGATTCCCTGAAGAAGTTTTTTAATGGCATTTTCACGGAGGGTATTCATTCCCTGGCTCTGGGCGACCTTCTTGATTTTTAGAGGAACGGCATTTTCATGGATCTCTTCTTTTATTTTTCTTGTTATTTCCATGATCTCAAAAATACTTGTCCTGCCGCGATATCCCGTGCCTCTGCATTCCGGGCATCCTCTTCCAATTGAAATCTTGTAGTTCTTTACTTTTTCGTAGTTTATCTTCAATAAAAAGCACTCGTCCTTTGAAATGTGATACTGTTCCCTGCAATACGGACAAACGATTCTTACAAGGCGCTGAGCCATGACGCCAAGCAATGTCGCATTGATAAGAAACGGTTGAACGCCGAGATCTATGAGACGGGTAATAGAGCTCGGTGCATCATTTGTGTGAAGGGTTGAGAGCACAAGATGTCCTGTAAGGGCTGCCTGAATGGCATTCTCTGCGGTCTCGAGGTCCCGTATCTCGCCGACCATGATAATATCGGGGTCTTGCCTGAGGAGTGTCCTCAACGTGCCTGCAAACGTGATCCCGATCTGTGGCTGCACGGCTGTCTGGTTAAACCCCTCATAGATGAGCTCGATAGGGTCCTCAATCGTCGATATATTGACATCAGACGTGGAAAGGATCTTCAAGATGGAATAGAGGGTGGTTGTTTTACCACATCCGGTCGGGCCCGTGACGAGTATGATGCCGTTGGTATGCGAGATGAATGATTTGACGAGCGATAACTCCTTTGGAAAAAATCCAATATCTCCTAAATCCTGCATGAGGATTTCAGGGTCAAATATCCTGATAACGACTTTTTCTCCGAATGCTACAGGAAGGGTAGAGATTCGGAGCTCGACCTCTTTCCCGTCGTACTCCGTCTTGATCCTTCCGTCCTGCGGACGTCTCTTTTCAGCGATATCCATTCTCGATAGCATTTTAATGCGCGATGTAATAGGCGGATGTACAGCCTTTGGTATTTTATGAACGTTATGCAGTATGCCGTCAATCCGGAACCGTATGAGACAGAAATCTCTCTTTGGTTCTATGTGGATATCGGAAGCCCTGCTCGCATATGCGTAGTGCAGCAGGTACTCTACGGCATTAATGATATGCTGGTCTGTTGCCTCGAGTTCTGTTATGGATTTCAGTTTTATGTATTGCTCGAGATTGCTGAGGTCGGTCCTTGTGTCGATTTCCTTATGGGCAGAGGTGATAGAGGATTTGAAACCATAGAATTCTGTTATGGTTTTCATGATATCGAGCTTTGTCGTAACCACGAGCTTTATCTGATGTCCGCTGATCCTCTGAATTCTGTCAATCGCCTCTGTTTCGAAGGGGTCTGCTGTAGCTACGGTCAGAGTGTTATTGGAGAGTTCAATCGGAACAAGCTGGTTTCTTATGGCATAGGGCCTGGAGATAATCTGCGTGACGACGTCGACATCCAGTTTTAACGGATCTATTTTCATGAACGGCAGGTTCAGGTGGTTTGCAACAGCCTCCATGATGACATCAGCAGTAAGGGGTCTCTGAGTTTTTGGAGACGTCAGTTTCAGTGATTCTATGACATCAATTAATGAAATGAATGAATGGTTTGTGTAGGAACGGCGCAATACAGGTGTCTGTGATTTCAGAATCCTTGATCTCTGCAAGCTCTCTTTTGACTTGATTAAACTGATCTGCTCTTCGTCCAGAAGACCAGCGGCAGCAAGGATATCAAAGAGTGACTCTTTACTCCGATCTTTCATGATACTATTATAGTATTATAATACCATCGTTTAAAATTACACCATACGGTTTTAAAAGCAAACGAATAACCGGGACCGGCAGCCTCAGTGACTCCTGTGAGGAGCATTTTCACATGCAGCGGGAAAATCTGTTAGAATAAAAGAGGAGTGAGAATATGAATGAATGGCTCATAGGATTAATCATTCTGGTCGTCTGGCTGGTCCTGCAATTTATCATATTCCCGAAGCTCGGCATTCAATCATGAATTCCGAAAAGAAAGGGGTCGGAGACTCCTAGAAAGAAATGCTGACAATCCTTACCGGGCTTCTCTTTTTCCTCCCGGATTCCAGGGGGTCGTATACGATCGGGAATCTTCCAGGCTGAAGCTTCTTATTTCACTTGCACCTGTGTTGCCTTCCGTGTCTGCCGCAAGCACCTGCCAATATACTATTCCGTTGCGCTGAACCATCATCTTTATAATTTGTAAATCTCTTCTGGTGAGGGTATAGTGCGTTTCAGACAACCAATGCCGTCCTTTCGGTATGTTCCACCGGTTACTCCCCCTGGTCCCTTTGAAATTTTTGTCAATGGAAAATTGTATTCTGAACCCGTCATAACCAACGCTTTCCCAGTCAAATGTTACCGGTCCTGACAGCATCTCACCATTTTTTGGACCAAGGAGTTTAATGAATTTCAAGCCACTGCTGGTAACCGTAATATCAGTCATGTTCTCTCCTGAAATGTTCCCTACGGGTTCGTCTCTGACCACAATGATTGTCTTCTCTCCGTCTGTAACCTTCAAGGTGTATGTATCTTCAGAATTTGCACCGGGCTCCGGAAATACTGAAAACGTATAGGTGCCATTCCGTCTGGGAACAATTATTTTATCGTCAGGACTCCCGTCAAGGTTGAAATCTTGTTCAAGATACTGAGCACCCCGTATTTCATTCCGGAACCTGTCCACAATCCTTCCAAGAGGGTCGACAATCTGGATATCTACGGGACATTCAGCAAGGAATTCAAGGTATGAAGGGCTGCCCTGATAACCGTACACCCTCAGTTCATCGATTCTCCCATCACAATAGCTATTCCCGCCCGAGGTCCTGTTGCCGATTTTAAAGTTGGCGGGCATCCCATCTACAGGGAGACCGCCTGTATAGCTGAGCCCATCGTTTACTGAATAAGTTGCCTCCCTATCACTTAAGTAGATATGCATGCCGTCCGGCCCCCAGGTGCAGACAATGTGGTACCAGTCCCAGTTAGTTAAGGAAGTAGTCCTCAATGTATGGTCGGTGCCGCTTTCCCTGATAGTGAAATTAAACGTGTTTTCATCTACCTTAATAAAGGCATTATTGTCGGCATCACAGGTATACCAAAACAGATGTTTCCGTGAATCCGTATTGTCCCCCATGGTGAAGTAAGGCCGGTACCAGAAGTCTATAGTGTCTTGTGCAGGATTAAGGTCTGATGTGGGAAATCTCACTACACCAGTGTACGTAGAAGTGAATTCCGTGGCTTTCCCATTTTGTCCGGTCATATAGTTCACAGCTCCTGCAATACTCCCGCTGTTTCCAATGATTGGGGAAGTTATCTCAGCACTTGAGCCCATCTTGCTGAACAGGGATAGACCGTTTTCGAAATTTTCATATTGGTAACCGTACATCTTGAAATCGTCAATTATTCCGTTGGCAGGGTTGGTTCCATCATTCTTAATGCCTATATACAGGTCGGTAGGGATTTTATCTATTCCCTCAAAGTAACTCAGTCCATCGTTAATGGTGTAAGAGGGTTCATATCTGTCCAGATACATGCGCATACCCATTGCCGGGCCCCATGTACAGACAATATGATGGGGTGTGCCTGCGCCCCAGTTTAAATCATCACTTGCAAGCGTATGAACAGTTCCGCCTTTCTTTATCTCAAAATAGATCTGACTGTTAACAACGCGGATTTTTAACCAGTTAGCAGCGCCGTAATGGTAATGAAACAGGAATCGTGTAGCTGTGTTACCGGAAAAGTTAAAATTCGGGACATACCAGAAATCAATGGTCTCGCCGTAAAGATCGTTGTCAATGCTGAGATTCGTGGCAGGAAACATACAGCCTTCAGCGTTATTGACAACATTGAGCCCCGTTTCCGTTACCCCATATTTGTCGTACGTAGCGAATGCCCCTCCCTGGAGTGACCCGCCTGTGCCATAGGTCGGGTTTGTAACATCAGTGACTGAATCGAGTTTTGTCCAGAATCCGGGGTCCTGAGGAACGGGTGTCCCTAGACGGAAATAGTATGAATTCGTTGGACTGGCAGAGGCATGGCACATATTGAAACAGTGTAAATCTCCTCCGTTGCTTCCCCAATCGTTGTTTTCCATGTAACCAAACAGGCCCGTTGTATCTCTGTGATGGACAATGCCCATATCCTGCCTGGTCATGGATATGGTCGCACGACTATTGTAATCCTTCCCGTGCGGGTTATGACAGGCGGGGCATGATATGGCTGAATCTTTCATGCCGCCTGATTCGCCGCTTAGATCTGAATCCCAATATCTGTGTGTAAGAGTGAGATGATAATTATGGAGGTTTTTTTGGCTCGTATTTGGAATATCAGCAAAATCCGTTACTAGTGGATTTATCGTGAAGACCGCACTCTCATCGTGACAGGAATAGCACAGACGGAATTGATGAGCACTATAGTCACCAATTCTCGGGATGTCCATAGGATTATTTCCATTTATCTTTGTTAACCTGAATCCTTCTCTGTAGTTGCCCGTACTTGCATATGAATTATCGTGCCCGTCAAAATGTAAAAGCCGCGGGTCATGGCAGTCTGTGCACGATATATTGTATTTCCCGTGGCCGCTTGCAAAATATCCGTACGTGATATCATCCCCCGACACATTTTTTGCTGTTATACCGTTTATCGTCGGGGCCGCATCATCATGGCAGGTAACACACCACTGTTCCTTTCCTGCCGGGAGATATTCAAGATTATCGCCGGTATAAACGCCGCTGTCCCAATAAGCTTTCCCCATTGCCGCTCCGTCATAAGCGCCATGTTTACTATGACAATCATCGCAGACAGTTGTGTTTGCAAAATCCTGCATATCTGCAAATTGGTAAGGGTTGCCATGGTGTGGGGTCTCATCATAGTGACAATTTGTACACCCCTTTGGTGGATTTGGAAACGTGGTCCAGAACCTGGGGCCTCTGTCGTCCCACCAATGAGTTTCGTGAGACTGACCGAATGATGCTGGAAATGCCCTCGATGGCAACAACAGGCAGACGAGCACGGACATTATGAGAGCGAATGATAATACAATGCTGATACGCATGTCTCTTAAATCATCGGTTATTATTGTCATATTATTAATTATAAGCAAGATTTATACCAATCTGTTTCTATGAGAAAATTCTTTTTTATGAAGGTTTATTCTTTTTTAATGAATACAAAAGCAAAAAACATAAAGTTAAAAATTATAGGTCTTCGTGAAATCGAGCGGGGAGAAATTCCTATTAAAATGCGTGCATAAATATACCCGCTTTGTCCGGGATCGGTCCGGTCGCCCCGGCGACTCACTGAGGAAAGAATCTTTCCAGCCGAAAACTGCTATTGATTGTTAAATCGGAGGCACAGCCGCCTTCAACGTCTTTTGATTCCAACATGATGTTGTCATATGCTCTGATGCAATTCTCAAACGTTTTCTCTTCTTTTGATTCTTTGCGAATTTTTATGATACGATATCATCTCGCATTTTCCATGATGCCGGAGTGGCGGAATTGGTAGACGCAAGGGACTTAAAATCCCTCGGGGCTTGTCTCCGTACCGGTTCAAATCCGGTCTCCGGCACCAATATTCCGCATAAAAACGTGCAGTTACAGAAACAACACTCCTTGACAATAAGTGTCAGTAGGAGTCACTAGGTGTCAAAATTGTCTGCATAAAGAGTAGTAGTAGGGGTTGCTATGGTCGCGGACTTTAGGGAGTTATTGAGAACAGACCTAACGTGTAAAATGCCACTTCGCGCCGAGCCGCATACTATGAGGTGTACGATCCGAAATAAACGTCTTTGGCGAGAAGTCCGCACTGAAGGTGTATTCAAAACTTAGAATACGGACTGGAAAGAATCAAAGAAAGCATAAGATGTTGCTTTCTGGCAAAAATGCAATGATACTATGATAGAAGTGTAAAGAAGCAGCGAAAGCTCAAAAATAGTGCAGAAATGGCAAACGAAAATGGATGAAGTGTAAGAAAGGAAGTGTAAAGTAGCTTTTTGCCAAGCGAACAAATTGGCAAAATAAAAGATATCGAGCAGATTAATCACTCATGTACATCGCTATCTTGTGCCTCTTTTATTATCTGCGGGAATACTGTTTCAACAAACTCAGACGGGCTAACTATCCTAAGGTTATACTTTTTGACATTTTTTAATCTACCAAAATCCTTCTTGTCTCCGGTGATAAGATATTCTGCGCCGCATGCGATTGCCGAAGCGAGGACAGGGGCATCCTTCTCAGCAATATCCCCTGCCATGCTTATGACTGTTGATCGGGAAGGCATCGCAACGATTTCAAGGCCAAGCTTGGGCAAATACCTTTGATATAACGGCATGGCCTCCGGCATTTTCTTCTTAAGATTCCGTTCAATTTCTATAAGGTTATAACGTCCGGTTGCTGCTGCAAGCATTGGCAAGTTAAGCGTTAGGAGATCAAGAATAATTTTGGGAGATCCCTTGTCCGAGAACAGTCCAGACAGGAGCACGTTAGAATCGAGAAACACCTTACATCTTCTTTTTCGCGCCATAGGTCTCTTTGAACAGATTTTCTCTTTCCTCTTTGAGCCCCTCGACAAGTTCTTCTATTGTGAGGTTTGATGTCTTAAGCAGCCTCTTTAGTTGTCTTCGCGCCTCGTCAAGTTCCAGTCGCTTTGGGGTAATTATTAGAGAATCACCGACCGGCAAGATAGAAACAACATCGCCTTCTTCCATGTGGCTCTTTTCACGTATCTTCTTTGGAATTGTGAGCTGCCCTCGGGCCTTTATCTCTGCGACTGCCGTTTTTGCTTCTTCCATACTGTACCTCCAGATTCTAATATTCTGATTTCAGTATATCAGAATTCAGAATATATTTCAAAAAAGGAATCGCCCTATCCCGTGTGTATGTGTCTCTTTAACCTGGTCGGGCCCGCAGGTCCTATTTTCCCAAGGGTGTTACTATAGTTCGGTCCGAAACAGATGCCTCTTTTTATTTGTTTTTACTTCAAGTATTGAATTTGCAATGTTGTAGTAGTAGGGGACGTTTCAGCAAGCCAGGAAAGAAATCCGAGGCTCAGACAAGTATTTGATCGTCGGTATCGATGTATCCAAAGAAGATGGGGTTAAAAGGTCTTTCTGTTTTTAAATAGGCCTTTTACCACTATGGGTATGGCATTCATCACAGTAATCTTTCCATTTATAGTGATCCTCATTTACATTTTCATGGCATGCAAAGCACCAATTTCCCGGCTCAGACCTGCTCGGTCGAGTATATACTAAATCAGAAAAGTTATTTGCTTCAGTCCTCAACAGATATTTATTTGTTGAACCATGAGGCTCATGGCAGTCCAGACAGGAAAGCACATAATCACCTTCAGCAGCCCAGGGTGGCCTGCAATCTCCATAATCTGCTCCACCTGAATTTGTACCTTCTCCATGGGCCTGTGGATAATTATTAACAAGTGTGCCATCCCAGTATATTCCATCACGTTCTTCATGACAATCCTTGCAAAAAGTAACATAGTCAGGATGTCTGCTGCCATCGGTAGAAGAAGTGCCGCCAGGCTCCCGGCTGCCGGTACCACTAAAATAGGGGGCTATGTACTTTGCAGTTACTGAATTCATTCTCTCATTAGTATCATCTCCCCAGAGATTATCAGGATTGGTTGAATACTCGCTCGGCAGTCTTAAGACTGTATAGGCAGGGTCTTGTGGAAAACGATTGTTTGCTTTGAGTTTATGAACATTAATGTGACAGACCAGGCATGCATTATTATCACCACTCGGTACAAATCCCCTGTACTTTGCATAAGAAAGAACAGAGGCAAGATCGTGGGTTGATCCAGATGCATTAAATGCATCATAAATACTTGTGATGCCATGATCTCCGCTTTCACCTCCAAAGGTCTTGCTGTACATATAATTGGTTATACCACCTTCTTGAACAGAGCCGCTTCCCCTGTGGCACTGCAGGCAAAAGTCAGCATTGTTCTCTGCAAAGAGCTGTCCACCGTGAGATGAGGTGCCTGATATGTTATCTGGCGCATGGCAATTTACACACTCCCCTACAGCATAACTTCGGCTGCTATTATTTACACCGTATGTCCCGCTTCCGTGAGCATTAAGATAATAACCATATGTTGAATTGTCACCAGCTATGTCAGGTGCCGTATTACCATCAACAACTGCCGGTACATCGTCATGACATCCTGCACACCATTTCTCATTTCCTGAAGCAAGATTACTGTCATCCTGATAAACACCATTTTTCCAATCGGTCTTTCCGCCAATAGAAGACCCTTGTGAAATACGTCCATTAAAACTGCCTCCCGGGCTGTGGCAGTCGTCACATACATCAGTCTCAGAAAGGTCGTATTTCCCATCACCATTGCTGTCGGTACCTGAATTGAAATACGGATAATTACTTGTGTCATGACAGTTATCACATGCCTTGAAGGGTCCTTTTACATCGTCATCGTCATCTTCAGTGTGCGTAGAGTGACTTATTTCCGTACCGCTATAATCCCTTCCCTCCCAACCATCCTCATGCCCGTGACATTGCGTACAATCGCCACCATGCCCGAAACCCCTCGCATGTTTGTGACAATATGAACAATTCGTCCCGCCTGCTCCACCTACATTTTCATGATCTTGATCTGGTGCACTGCCATCATTTCTGTAGTGGTCTGTAAGCGTATGACAGACCTCGCATACACCGTTGTAAACAGCATCCCCGTCAGAAAATGAGTTAGGTCCTGTTT
>Ga0209270_1002229_pt1 | contig 21467 bp, 24 predicted proteins | sample MTBAKSrepl1MetaG_FD_187456 | JGI IMG/M metagenome (GOLD analysis project Ga0209270, IMG submission 187456) | Enrichment culture microbial communities from Arthur Kill intertidal strait, New Jersey, USA, that are MTBE-degrading - MTBE-AKS1... | ecosystem: Environmental > Aquatic > Marine >...
ATGGGTGCTCCTCCTTTTGATATTTGTTATTGGTGTAACAAAATATTTTATAGGAGGTGCGCCCTTATTTTTACCCTCTCTTGTAATTCACACAATCAAGTTTACACTGCCGGAAACTGATACTGGATGCTGGATTCTCAAGGCTCGCATGGCGTAAGGCGCAAAGTGAAAAGCGTAAAGTGTACTTTACTGAGTTGCTATTTTAAAATGAAGGAGTATTATTGTATAAAAATCCTCAAGGTCCCTGAGGTTTTTAACAAGAATCGATTTTAAAATATCCTTATCAATCGTCTGATAGTCGTGTATAGCGATATTTCTGAATCCTACCATTGATTCCATCCTTTTCGTGAGATCTTCATTCAGTATTCCTGCGTTTTTAAGGAGTTTGAAATTATCCTTGATGGTATCTGACAGTCCGAGTCCCTCTGATGCAATAATATGCGTTGCAAGATCTATAGCAGATTGTATTGCTCTCTGGAGGTTCAGGATAAAAATATCCTGTTTGTCGATATCGTCAAGACTTGCCGCGTCCAACCGGGTAGTCTCCTTAATTCTTTTCAGACACCTCTGGATCGAAGCGACTTTTGCGAGCACAACATCCCTGTCAGGCATAGATCCTTCCCCTTAAGATCTTTTCTTCGATTTCTCTCCTGGTCATCTTCAGATCATCATATTCTTTTACTGTGGTTACAAAAAATTTATTATACGCCCGATGGTCTTTGACAAACAGTAACGCACCTTTTTTCAGAACCTGCATCTTTATAACCGGAGAGGCATGATTCAAAACTGCTATATCTGTCTCAACGCCGAACGTCTCTGACAGTTCCTCCCTGAGGTTTATTATCCTATGATAATCAACAGCATCTGAGAAATATATCGCTATGTCCAGATCGCTCCGGGAAGTCATATCTCCTGTCAGAAAAGATCCGAAGAGGAATCCAAAGACAATATCGCTCTGCATTGATAATGTTTTTTTTATTTTTTCAATCATGCCGCCTCTTTCAGGGATTTTCCCTGTCATGCTATCTCCTGATTCCAGTTTCAATCTCTCTGAAGCTTTCCGCTTGGTGCTCCATTATAGCGAAAAAGCTGATAAGCTAACAAGCTATCAAAAAAACTTGATACCCGATACCTTAAAAAACCGATTCTCGATTCCCGATACCTTAAAAGAATGATACTCGATGCTGGATACTTGATACCCGATAACGAATAAAGACCGATGCTGGATACTGGATACCGGATAAACGCATTGCGAATAAGCTATCAAGCTCGTAGCTCATAGTTCATAGCGCATAGCGTAAAAGCAAAGACCGTAAACTGTTAAAGACCGTAAAGTGCAGGGCTATGCTCCCTTCACCTGAGCCGTTCATCCCACTGTATTCTTTTACCCTTGTCAAGAAATTTGTATATAAACTTTTGGGCTTCCTCGAGCCATTCAAGCCTTGCCTGCGCCGGCATAAATCTGAATTCTTCAAGTTTTTCCCTTGTGAATTCATATGCAAAATCTTTTCCCATGTTCTTATTCCCGGCTTTCTTTTTCAAACCTGATTACCTCCCTCAGTGCCTTAATATCGGCAATGTCCTGAACTCTTCCTGATAGTTCCTTCAGCTTAATAAGATGTTTTGCAGAGATAACAGGAATTTTAATTCCTCCTGCCTTTATCCATTTTTGTTCCGCTTCCAATTTCCTATATTCGATTGGTTCATCAACAAAAACATCAACTAATACTATTGTTTTCCCGGGGTGATAAAAACTAAAAACACGCATCCCCTTTTCTTTTATCCATAGTTCCCTTTTCGCAGGATCAATGAATTCTTCGGCCTTTACAGGGACTCGAGGTTTATACCCCAGTTCCTTCATCACAGAAATGAATTTTGCAAGATTATCACTTTGAAGTTTCACGATAAGGTCAAGATCCGCGGTCAGTCTCACCACTCCGTGCAATACAAGAGCTATTCCGCCAACAACAAGATACTTTACTTTTCTCTTGTTCAGTTTTGTGAAAATGTCTTCATAAACCATTTAACAAACTCCTTTAAAAAGGCCTTCAATTTTTAGGGGACATCCTTTACTAATTCAACTTCTCAAGCCAGTAAAAAACCGATTCTCGATACTGGATTCCCGATACCCGATAAACAGAAACAAACAAACTGATACTGGATAACTAAAAAGACTGATACTTGATTCTCGATTCTCGATATCCGATAAAAACAAAAAAAGAAAACTGATAATGGATTCTCGCGTTATTGCGTTTATTGCGTTTATCGTGTTTATTAAATTTTCAATACCCCACAGCCTCTGCGGCGGGGTTGCCATATACTTCCCTCCCCCTTGACGGGGGGGGATATTTCAGGATACTCCGCCGTCTCTGCGGCGGAGAGTTTCATTGGGATGGTTTAGTTTTTCTGGTTTCTGGGGATTATATGTTCAAGGATATGAGAACAATCTCTCCGCTATTGTACATCTTCTCAATAAATGTCTTCTTCGGGATCTAACCACTCTGAAAAAAGCTGATTCAGATGCTCCCATCATCATAGATGTCTCAATATATCTGTGGATTTCCTTGTCTATCTCTATAATTTGATCTTTAGAAAGTTTTGTTATAGCGTTTTTTATATCTTCTACAGTTAGTTGAGCAGTTCGCGCCATGTAATCTTTCTCCATAAAATTATTCTATAGTTATTTTAACCTATTCCTCAATCAAATCAAAAGAGTCATTGAAGCACTAACTTCCGGCTATCAAGCGAGCAGGCACTCAAGCTCACAGGCCAACAAGCTGACAAGCAAATATCGTAAAAAGTAGAGTGTAAAACGTGAAACGTAAATAGCTCATAGCTCATGGCGCAACTACAACGGCGCAAAGCGTCAACTTTGGATTCCGGACTTTTCTTCAGTGCTGTTGTGATGTTCGTGGTTTTCCTGCCTGAGTATCTCGATCTCCTCTTTCAGCCTTTCATACTCCACTGTCTTTCTCTGGAGGAAGTGATAGGTCTGTTTTACCTTTTCAGTCATGCCTTTTGGTGTCAAGTAGTACATGTAGGCACTCTTGTTATTTGAATTTTTGAAACGCCTTGCCTTCACATACCCCTTTTTAAGAAGCTGATTTACGAGGTAATTTATCTTTCCAAGACTCACACCCATCCTCTTTGACAGCTGGCGCTGGGTAAGAGTCCCGTCTTTTGCTAATTCTCTTAGGGTTTTGAACTGGGATTCGTCCAATGAAGAAAAGGTTAAGGTTTAGGTAAAATACAAACAGGTTTAGGTTAAGGTTAAGGTAAAGGCTTTCTTTCTAATGAACTGATTAAGGCAGGCTTTTATTTTGCTCAGCCTCAGCCTAGTCTTTTAGGTCGTGCTACCGCCGTTACCTAACAAGCATCAGGCCGGAAAGCCCAGAAAGAAGCTCGTTCAAGCACTGAACTAAGTATAGAAAAACTACAAATGCCTGTCAAGCAATTTTGATGAAAGATATTATGTAACATGCTTTTTTAGGGGGTCATGCGGGTGTTAAATCTCGATTCTTGACAATTCTCATCCCTATCCACGTTCAAATACTTAGAGCTGAGGAAAAGCCTATCTTCATACCAAATTCATCCTCTCCTATTTTTATACCCACTTTATGCAACCTGAATTGAGCGATTCTATCAAAAAGGGCTTGTTTTGTTTGTCATCTCCGAACACCCGAAGGGCGTGAGGAGTCTTTATTAGAAAGCAGTAAGATTCCTCTCCCGAAGCACGTTCGGGATCGGAATGACACGAAAAAATATTTAGCTGACAGGACACTATTCAATACAGACTACCGGGAGCTTGCATTAAAAGAGCCTTTTTGGGGACGCAGGTGAATAAGTTGATTTTCATTTACTCAAGCACTTAAGCTCATAGCTCTTGTCTCTGAACGAAAGTTGCCATCAAAGTATTTTGCAGCAACTCCTCAGGTTTTTTCTCCCGTCATTCTGGAGCTGGCTAACAGAACACCGAGAACAAACGAAAACATAAGGGCGTTTGACGGTATGTGGAGGTTGAAGTCGAATATGCTGTGTACGAAAACAGTAATCAGTGAAGAGAACAGCGAAATCCTGACAATCCCGGTCCTTTCATCCCGGTTCCCCCTGACTATCAGACGGACATAGAAGAACAGAAATGAGAAGAGCAGCAGTGTTCCCGTTATCCCCATCTCGAGAAAAAATTCGAGGTAGTCGTTGTGAGCGTGGTCATACATGGTCATGGACTTTTCAGAGGAATAGAGCGGAAACACGTTTATGAACGTTCCGAGCCCGCTGCCGGTAAGAATAAAGTCCTTGCATGCACTGAGCGTATCCGACCATACGGCCAGCCGTGCTTCCTGCGTAATATCAGTCGCATAGAATCTGTCGATTACCGGATCGATTCCGAGATAGAGCAGATAAAGGAATACGATAAACAGGAAGGCTGCCAGAACCCATATCCTCCGTGTCCTGAATTTGTACCACGACAGGAACAGGGCAAAGAGCGTTATGCCTGCAAAAAAGCTGATTATACCGGCCCGTGAGAGCGTGAGGAATATCGATACAGCCATGATGACGGCAAAGAAACCGAAGAGCAGTCTCCGTTCTTTGCGTTTCTGAAGAAAAGAAAGCCCGAGGGTGAGGGGGAGAAGCATGCCGATGAATCCTGCATAGTGGTTTCTGTTCACAAAAGGGCCGAAGGGTGTGCCGGCTGTTATCTCCCGGAACCAGTAAATCTTGCCATTCCATGCTGCCTTCTGGAGTATGGCAAAGACAGCGAGTCCGAAACCGAAATAGCTCATAATGGTGAACATTCTTAGCAGTGTGTGCTCGTCTTTTACCTGAAATACGAGCATAACAAAAAACAGCGTATAGGCCAGTATCCTGAACAGCTCCCCTTCCGTTCTATAGGGGTAGAGACTGATGTACATGGCGGGGTTAGGGTCAACGGTAAAGTAAGAGTAGAGTTCAAAGGATCTGGGCGACACATGTTTCAGGATATACGGCGGGATCGGAATCATCTGGATCAGAACATATGCAACAAGAGAGAACAGCGCAATGAGCATGTATGTTTCTTCCCTGCTGATTTTTGTCCCGCCGGGGATGTCTCTGCCGGCCCCCGTGATCCATAACAGGAAACAGGTAAAAACAGAGACGCCGATGAGTGTTGACGCCCATATCTCTACGGCACCAAAAGACAGGACAGCGATTATCAAAATCACTGATGTCGTAACAGCTATCTTCTGATGAGGCTGATATCGTCTATCCATGCATTGCCGCTGATCTTGTTGTCGAGTTTATGTGATTTCTCCCTGCCGATATTTACCGATACTGCGTTGCATCCGTCAGGAATGTCTACGCCGAGCGTTACTTCACGCCAGAAGTTTGTGCCCGTTATAACCTCTGACCTTTTATTCAATCCCTTGCAGCCGTGTCCGGCGATTGAAAAGAAGATACCGTTTCTCGTTGTTAAAGAATCAGTCTTGATATATCCCCTGAACCTGTAGCGGGCAGCAGGGACAACCCTGACAACCTGGGATGCTATGATTATCCCGGGATTCTCCGTTCCGTCAAAGGTAATCCCGATCGAATTGTTTCCTGAAAGATGAATGTCCCGGTCAAGGAAGACGTCAACCCCCGGGGTTTCCCTGATCCTCCAGTCAAAGCCCCTGTTCTGTATTTCATACTCAAAACTTCCATTCCAGATAAGCGGTGTCTCCCCTTTGCCGGCTGCTTTGAACTTTCTGTCAATAAAAGCCTTCCATACGTCTCCGGCATCCTGATAGTGATGTTTCGAGATAAGAAAGTCTGCATATCGCAGGCATAATTCGTCTTCTGCACGAAAGCCTGTCATCCCGTTCCAGAGGTCCCTGGATTCATCTGTCCTGTTTGAAGCGATAAGATAGAGGAGGTACTGTTTGTAATAGGGGTATGAAGCAGGCATGAGGTTCTTCACCGTGGCATGCGAATGAACAGAGAGTTTCCAGACCAGGTCGTAGACATCATCCTGCCTGTCGGGCCTCAACAGTATAAATTCCCTGAAGTTCTGAACGGTTTTTTCCATGTTACCGCTTATTAGAAAGAATACCCCTGCTTCCCATCTGACACCGGGGTTTTTCGGAATGAGCGTTACAGCCCGTTCCAGTGCCTCGCCTGCTTCGGTCCTGAAGCCCGCTGTCTGATATGCCTTTGCCAGATCCAGCCAGCATCCTCCCTGAAGGGGACTCTGCCTGAGGGAATCCCTGTAGGAGCTGATCGCCTTTTTCAGGTCAGGCGTCCCGCCGGCGTTGTGATAGAACCTGCCGAGGACATACGAATACGTTGCATTGCCCGTATCGTATGCATGTGCTGCAAGAAAGCCCTTCTCCGTGCCTTTGCTGAAATATATCCAGGCGATAAACTGACTGGTGATAAAATAAATTAATAGGAGATAAACCGGAAGTGTTACTAATACTGTAATGATCCAGTGTTCATATCTCTTCATGCATATAGTATTGCCTGTAGTAGTTGTAGTAATAGCTGTATTTCATGAATGACTCGGGCATCGAGTTCAGTACCACGCCGATTATGTTTGCATTGACGTTCTGGAGCAATGTCCTTGCCTCCTGCACTGCTTCCTGTCCGGTCTTTCCGGACTTCACAACCAGTATAACTCCCTCTGCATGCGTGCTGGCGATGAGGGGATCTGAAACGCTCAGCACAGGAGGCGTATCAATTATAACAAAGTGGTAAAGCAATTTGAGGTCGCTGATGAATTGCCGGAACCTGTCCGAGCTGAGAAGTTCTGCCGGGTTCGCCGGCGTAGGTCCTGAGGTAATTATATTGAGATTTGGCACAGGAGCAGATTGTATGAGACCATTGTCAAGGGCAGCATCTCCTGAAAGATAGGTAGACAAACCGGCGGTATTATCAAGATTGAATATCTTGTGTATCTTCGGCTTCCGCATATCGGCATCGACGAGTGCGACTCTCGCGTTTGATTTCGTAAGCATGATGGCCGTATTTACGGCTGTTGTGGTTTTCCCTTCCTCCCTTCCCGTACTTGTGATCATCATGATCCGCGGAGGTTTGCTGCCTGTAGAAAGGAGGAGTAATGTCCGGATGGAACGGTACGCTTCTGCAATGGGACTCCTGCCGTCCATATGAGTCACATATTCGACCGGCATGAGCTCTTTATTGCTGTCATGGTGAGGAACAAATCCAAGAGGTGTCAGGCAGATCTTGTCCCTTATGTCCTTGGGTGTCTTTACCGTTTTATCGAGATACTCTGTGAAGAAAGCGAGGCCGATGCCGCCGAAAAGCCCGACAATAAGAGATAACACGATATTCAGACGCTTGTTCGGCTTGTAGGGCGTTCGCGGGACCTCTGCCTTGTCAAGCACCTGGATATTGCTTGCGGTCAGGCTTGAAGAGACACCTGTTTCTTTCAGTCTTTGAAGAAGGCCGTTATAGAGCTCTTTATTGGTGTCAGCCTCCCGCTTGAGTATCTGGTACTGTATAGACCTCTGGTTCAGGTCAAGCGCCTCTTTTTTCATGGCATCGAAGGCTGCGCTGAGTTTTTTCTCGCGTGTTAATGCTACTTCATAATCCTTCTTGACACTCAGGGTAACCTTTCTTGTCTCAACGGCACTTTTCTTCTTCAGCTGGTCGATGTTTTCTTTAAGCATGACCATCTTTGGATAATCAGGCTTGTATATCTTCAGGTTCTGATTATATTCGGATTCAAGGGCAGCGATGTCCTTGTTCAGCGAGGATACAAGCAGATTATTTATCACAACAGAGCTTGTTTCAGGGTTTCCTGTCCTCATCTCCCTGTAAAGCGCCTCTTTGTCAATTCTATCCGCGGTGGCTTCGGTAAGTTCGGTTGAGAGTTCTGAAAGCTTTTTTGTAATGATGTTTTCACTGTCGCTGCTTTTTCCGTCCATATCCTTCTGGAGAAAGACGATTCCATGCTGTGCAGCGTACTCGTTGAGTTTCTCTTCGGCATGCTCGACTTTCGCCTTCATAACCTCGAGCTGTTTTTCGAGCCATGTCCGCGCCTGATAGGTTGCCTCGAACTTCGATTCTATGTTCAGGCCGATAAACGATTCCCCGATTTTATTGGCAACCATTGCCGAGAGTTCCGGGTCGAATGCGGTAAAACTGACGTTAACAAGTCTTGATTTCTGGACAGGTTCGACATCGATCCTCTTCAGAAAGGTATCGATGAGACCGGGATGTATGCTTTCATCTTTCAGGGGGTCATTCCTCTCGAGAAGGGTGTCCCCGTGAGCAGCTTCTGCTCCCTTCGGCGCCGGAGCGAACTCCTGATGGGTATTGAGTTTAAGCGAGCGGATGACCCGTTTCGCAAGGTTCCTCGACTTCAGAATCTTGTACTGTGTCTGATAGTAGTCCTCCTCGGCCCGCTCGAGACCCATGACGTCCTTGAAGGCGAGGATATTCGGATTCTCTTTTTCAATCTTTAATGTGGCGGTTGCCCTGTATTTGGGCTTCATCATGAATGTCCCGATCGTAACCGTCGTGACGACCGCAACAAGCATGGTGATAACGATCCATTTCCTTCTCATGATGACATGGAGGTAATCCTTGAGGTGTACTTCTTCTGCTTCACGTGAAGGGTAGGACGGCAGGGGAGGTGCCGGAGGATAGTGATGAGATATCTCCAGGGCATTGCCGTTGTTTTCTTTGTGGTTATTCTCCGTCAATCAATCCTCCCCGATATGCAGGTTCTTACAGACCAAGACCTAACCCCGGACTGAGACTGAAAAATCCACGGATATTGTTAAAGAAGCTCTTCACACCACTGCGCGGTACAATGATTATATCGTTCTCTGCGAGGAGGATATCAGGGGCCTCTCCCTTTCTGATAGCATCGTAGTCCACTTTTATAATGTCCCTGTCACCATTGCCGTTATCCCTGAATATCCTGATATCGCCGAGCCTGGCGTCTGTACTGATTCCCTGTGCCATTGAGATTGCCTTCATAAAGGTTGTATCACTCTTCATGGCGAATACCCCGGGTTTTCTCACTGCGCCGTCCACAAAGATGGCGCCGCATTGAGGAACGTTTATCACATCTCCTGCAAAAACAGGCACGTTCAGGCCGAAATTGCCGTTTACGAGGAGTTCCTTGAGATCGATTGCGATCGTGCTGGCAGAGCTGTCAGGCGAATCACCGTACGACGGCCGTATTATATAACAGATGTTTCCTGCATCTTCCCGCAGCCCTCCGGCCGTCATGAGCATGTCTATAAGATACCGTTGACCGGTCACCGCGTATATCTGTGGGCTATTGACTGCTCCAAGAACCGATATTCTCTGACTCCGGTATTCTTTGACAAAGACATTGACGACCGTTTCCTGGACATATCGGTCGAGCCTTTTTTCTATCTCCTGCTCGAGCTCCTGAGTTGACATGCCTTCCACCCTGATAATACCGGCAAGGGGCAGGGCAATTTCTCCCTGCGAGTTAACCCGTACGGTTTTTTTTACCTCTTCGACGTTATACGCATCTATCTCCAGAATATCTTCCGGACCTATGCGGTAATCATCCGTTGCACTCTGTTTGTTGGCAGCACTCGTCATGAGCACTTCATTTAACTTTTCAGAATCCTTTTTCATCGCAAGATCAACAGTAGGCGGGGTCTTTGCTATATGGTTCGTGCTGCATCCACAGAAGAGAAAAAGAACAACCGGAATGAGTAATAAAAGTTTCTTGTGCATTTCTACCATGTCATTTTGCACAGAATTAAAAACCCGAGGGACTCGCTACGTCTTTGCTGCGAAAGGCTTCAAAGGCAATAATTGTACCGGCGGTAACAAACGTACCAATAAGCAGAGCCTGACCGATTTGTGCTGATCGTGCTGCTGATGTTTCTTCGCCACCTGCCATCGGTGGCGTACATTCACCGCTTACGAACAGCCTTTCGCCCGCATCCAGTACTTTCTGATCTTTATCGTTCTGACCTGCACCAATCGCTCCGGAGATACTCCTGACATCCGTTCCCTTCTCAGTGCCTGTAACCATTCCCTGCATATTCGATGTGGCGCCCCCGATGGTTGAAATGAGAGCCTGCGAAGTATTTACATGAAGCAGGGCTGAAGGACTCATATTGAAAGAAATGGTACCGGTGCAACTTAGGAGGTCAATATGATAGCTTGAATCCGTTGCGGTAATAGCAATTTCCGTATTTTGTGAAATATCGATTTTTGAACCGTCTTTTGTCGTAATAGAAACAATTCCGTTATTTGTTCTGAGCTTTGTACCGGACAGCAGCGGATACGTATCAGGCATGCCGATCCATCTTCCCGTTGAAGATTCAATCTGGACATTACCGGCACCCTTTATTTCTCCGAAGGCTGCTGGTTGCAGGGCACAGACCTCAACAGCAGGAAAAACATGCGTCAGAATAAAAACCACTATAATAACCAGAGAGAAAAATGTACGTTTTTTTACCGTAACGACTCCTTGTATCCCTTACAGGTTTATATTATAGAGACATCCTATCATTTCTTGATAACATATACCCTTCTACATAACATATAAATTTCAAACTGTCAAGTTTTATATACATTGGTGTCATATACATTGGAGTTTCCTGAGTTTATTCAAACAATACTCCGCGTAAAATCTTTTTCATACAGCAACATTGTATCATGTGTTTCCTTTAACTGTACCACACATAAGTCTGCATGTCTGTCAGGAGAACTTGACAGGCCAAAAACATTCACCTCCGGGGGGCAAGGCAAGGCTGTCCGACAATGTAGCCGCAGGCTCGAGCCCTGTGGAATGTCATTATAATTATTTAACAGGGTAGCCTGCGTACATAGAGCGCAACTTAAAAGTTGCGGCTACAATATAGTGCTCTATGACTTTGAAATTTTATAATTGCCGGACAGCCTGTCAAGGGAGGGGAGATTTCATGATACTCCGCCGTCTCTGCGCGGAGAGGTTTATTTTCTCAACAGCAAAGCTACAGAAAAAAGTTGACAGAAAATAATGCGAATATTTAGAATAACAGTGTTTTATTTTTTTAACACTGTTAGAAATGGGACTAAAGGAAAAAAGGCAACGGTACAAAGAGGAATTCCGCAGGGAGATTCTTAGTTCAGCCCGGGACCTTTTTATTGATATTGGTTATGAAAAATTCTCCATGCGCAGACTCGCCGGAAAAATCGACTATTCACCAACGACCATCTATCACTATTTTAAGAACAAGGATGATTTACTTTTTGCTGTCTGTGAAGAAGTTGCCGAACAATTTCTTGCCAAGCTGCGCTCTCTCAGGTCGGTACAGAATAAACCTTACGAAGCCTTGCGTCAGTCCATGCTTTATCTTATAGAGTTCGCGTTCGACAATCCAAATCAATATAAAGTATTTTTTTTAACGAGGCCTAATGTCTATGGTACGCAAGAAGAATTTATGAAAAGAGAATCGATGGCGCGGAATTCATATTTTGAATTCAGGGAAATAGTACAGGCTTGTATCAAAGCAGGAACCCTCCGGCGCATGGATACCGATTTAATTACGCAGGTGCTCGCAACAGCACCTCACGGTTTGATAGTGATGGCACTCTATAGCAATAGTTTTCCATGGGCTGACAGAAAAGTCCTTGCTACTACACTGGTTGACGGTTTATTGAGGGGGTTCCGGAAGTAAATTTTTTTATTCATAAAGGCAACTCAAGTCTTTGTAGTATAATAAAAGGTTTTTATCTGTCCGTTGCTTAGATCCGGCTTCTCTTTTTCTTCGGAGAAATGCAGCGGAATTACCCTTGAGGGGCTTATAAAAAAGTAAGAAGCGACCAGAAATGTACATAGAAAATTCGATCCAGATAGAGGTATTATTATGAAAGAAAATTATAGAATTTTGAATGTTGCTGCCGCGGTAATTCTCCTGCTCGGGCTTATTGGGGGCGGCTGTGACCGCCGGCAAAAATCTCCGCCTCCTCTCATTGCAGAGGTATCTACGGTAACTGTTCAGCCACAACAGGTCGTGCTCACCACTGAATTGCCGGGCCGCACGTCTGCCTACCTTGTTGCGGAAATCCGGCCCCAGGTCAGCGGCCTCTTACAGAAACGCCTGTTTACGGAAGGTTCCTCCGTCAAGGCCGGAGAAGTGCTCTACCGGATTGACCCGGCGCCATTTCAGGCAGCACTGGACAATGCAAGCGCCTCCCTCGCCAGGGCGGAGGCACATCTGCCCGCAATCAGGTCGAGGGCCGAACGCTTTAAAGAATTGCTTGCTGACAAGGCTGTCAGCCGGCAGGATTACGATGATGCGGCAGCCGCCCTGAAACAGGCCGGGGCCGACGTTCAATACTGGAAGGCAATGGTTGAAACGGCACGCATCAATCTTGGATACACCCGCATAACCGCCCCGATTTCAGGTCGCATCGGCATATCCAGCGTGACAGAGGGGGCGCTGGTGACGGCGCATCAGCCAACAGCCCTGGCCACCATTCAACAACTTGATCCCATTTATGTAGATGTACCGCAATCTACCACAGAGGTGCTGAGATTACAGCGGCGCCTGGAGGAAGGACGCATCAAATATGAAGCAGCAGCCCAGAACAAGGTCAGGCTCATCCTGGAAGACGGCACAGAATATCCGTGGGAAGGAACCTTGCAGTTTCGCGACGTCTCTGTAGATCCTTCGACCGGTTCCGTTATCCTGAGAATTATCTTTCCCAATCCGAAAGGCATTTTGCTGCCGGGCATGTTTGTCCGGGCCGTGATAAAGGAGGGAGTCAATAAACAGGCTCTTCTGATCCCCCAGCAGGCTGTGTCACGGGATCCAAAGGGGAATCCTGTCGCTCTCATTGTGGACACTGACGGAAAAGTACAACAGCGCATGCTTACGGCAGACCGAACCATCGGAGATACATGGCTGGTTTCATCGGGCATTGCCGAGGGTGACCGCGTGATCATAGAGGGGATACAAAAAGTGAGACCCGGAGCTTCTGTTAAAGTTGTTCCTTTTGACAAAGGCCGGAACAATGTAGCTGAGCCTGAGAATACGGCCCTGCCGGCCGGAAAATCCAAATAACGGAGGAGCGGGATGTTATCAAGATTCTTCCTGGATCGTCCGGTCTTCGCCTGGGTCATTGCCATCATCCTGATGATAGCGGGCTTGCTGGCGATCTATAACCTGCCAATTTCACAGTACCCTCCCATCGCTCCTCCCTCAATCGCTATCACTGCGTTTTATCCGGGGGCATCGGCGGAAACTGTCGAAAACAGCGTGACGCAGATCATCGAGCAGAAGATGACCGGCTTCGACAATATGCTGTATCTCTCGGCCAGCAGTGATTCGTCAGGAGCTTCCCGCGTTGAGCTGACCTTTACCCCGGGGACCGACCCGGACCTCGCATGGGCCCAGGTACAGAACAAGCTTCAGCTCGCCATGGCGAGCCTGCCTGAGGTAGTACAGCGCCAGGGCGTGAAGGTGAGCAAGTCTACCCGGAACTACCTGTTGCTCGTGGGCCTGATCTCTGAGGACGGGAGCATGGACGGGAGTGATTTGCGGGATTATGCCCAATCCAACCTGGAGAAGGTGCTCTCGCGCGTACCGGGGGTAGGTGAGGTTGAAGTATTCGGCGGCCAGTATGCCATGCGGGTCTGGCTGAACCCCGACAAGCTGAACGATTACCAGATGACGGTTCAGGATGTGGTCATGGCGCTACAGGCTTACAACGTTGAAGTGTCTGCGGGCCAGTTCGGCGGTGCACCGGCGGTTGAAGGCCAGCGCCTGAATGCCAGCATCAATGTTCAGAGCCTGCTCAGGACGCCCGATGAATTTGCCGCCGTCCCTATCCGCACCAACACTGACGGATCAATCGTGCGGGTGAGGGATGTGGGGCGGACTGAACTCGGGACCGAAACCTACGATGTCGAAGCCTATTATAACGGCAAGCCCGCCGCCGCGCTGGCTGTCCGGCAGGCGGCCGGAGCCAATGCCCTGGATACGGCTGATGCCATCAGGGACAAGATGGAAGAGATGAGCCATTTCTTCCCTGCCGGCATGAAGGTCATTTATCCCTACGACACGACGCCTTTTGTCAGGGTAGCCATCAATGAAGTGGTAAAGACCCTTTTCGAAGCGATCCTGCTGGTTTTCTTCGTGATGTTCCTGTTTCTGGGAAACATGCGTGCCACTCTGATCCCGACCATTGCGGTGCCCGTGGTGATCCTTGGAACATTTGCAGTGCTGGGGCTTTTCGGTTTCTCCATCAACATGCTGACCATGTTCGCCATGGTGCTGGCCATCGGCCTGCTGGTAGACGACGCCATCGTCGTGGTGGAGAACGTGGAAAGGATCATGAGAGAGGAAGGGCTTTCCCCCAAAGAGGCCACCCGCAAGTCAATGGATCAGATCACCAGTGCACTGATCGGCATCGGACTGGTGCTCTCGGCGGTCTTCGGACCGATGGCGTTTTTCGCCGGGTCAACAGGGGTCATCTACCGCCAGTTCTCCGTGACAATTATTGCCGCCATGCTCCTTTCAGTGGCTGTGGCCCTTATCCTGACACCGGTGTTATGCGCATCATTTCTCAAACCAGTGCCCAAGGGTCATGCAGCATCGGATGTTGGGATAAGGTTCCTGCGACCGTTCTTCCGGCGGTTTAACCGCGTCTTTTTCCGGGCCAGGGACCACTATATGCTCCTTGTTGGCCGTACCCTGTCCAAAAAAATCCGCTACATAGCAATTTTTCTTTTGATCATCGCAGGGATGGGATTCCTCTTTCAACGAATGCCCACAGCCTATCTTCCGGATGAGGACCAGGGAATCCTGCTGGTGCAGGCCCTGCTTCCGGGGAACTCTACACTGGAGCAGACCAAGAAGGTCATGGAAGGGGTCAAAGATTATTTTCTTAAGTATGAAAAGGATGCTGTAGAGTCCTGCATGGCGGTTTCCGGCGTAAATTTCTCCGGCCGCGGGCAGAATGCAGGAATGGCATTTGTCAAGCTCAAGGACTGGGAACTCCGCGACCGGCCGGACCTGAAGGTAGATGCCGTAGCCGGAAGGGCAATGGGGGAGTTTTCCAGGATACGCGAAGCCATGGTGTTTGCCTTTCCGCCGCCTGCTGTTGTTGAACTCGGCATGGCAAAGGGGTTCGATTTCCAGTTGCTTGACCGTGGCGGTCTGGGCCACGCAGAGCTTATGGCAGCCCGTAACAAGCTCCTTGGCATGGCCGCTCAGGATCCGGTATTGACAAATGTCCGGCCAAACGGTCTGGAAGACGTACCCGAATACAAGATTGATGTGGATTGGGAAAAGGCCGGCGCATTGGGGATCCCTATTACCTCAATCCACCATACAATCTCGGCTGCCTTCGGCAGCGCGTACGTCAATGACTTCATCCAGGGCGGCAGGGTGAAACGTGTCTATACCCAGGCCGATGCCCCTTACCGCATGCTGCCCCATGACCTGGAAAAACTCTATTTACGCAATAATGCGGGAAAAATGGTTCCCTTTTCTTCCTTTGCGTCGGGACACTGGACGTTAGGTTCTCCCAGGCTGGAGCGTTACAACGGCTTTCCGTCCATGAACATCCAGGGTGAAGCTGCTCCGCGGAGGAGTTCCGGTGAAGCAATGCAAACTATGGAAGGTTTTGTCAGGAAGTTGCCGCAGGGGATCGGCTTTGACTGGACCGGGCTTTCCTACCAGGAGCGGCAGGCTGGCGCCCAGACCGCCCCGCTCTATGCCTTTTCCATTCTGGTGATTTTCCTCTGCCTGGCAGCGCTGTATGAAAGCTGGCCCATACCCATCTCGATTCTGCTGGGCCTGCCGCTGGGTGCAATAGGCGGGGTGATCGCCTCGTCGCTGCGCGGAATGCCCAACGACATCTATTTCCAGATCGGATTGTTGGCAATCCTCGGACTGACCACAAAGAACGCCATACTGATCGTCCAGTTCGCCAAGGCAAGGCTGGAACAGGGCATGGATCTGATCGAGGCGACCCTGGAAGGAGCAAAGCTGAGATTGCGTCCGATCGTTATGACCTCTCTTGCCTTTGGCTTTGGCGTGTTGCCGCTGGCGCTGGCCAGCGGTGCCGGTGCAGGCGCACAAAAGGCCATAGGCACCGCAGTCGTGGGAGGCGTGGTGACCTCGACCTTCCTGGTGACCATATTTGCGCCGCTCTTCTATGTGCTGATCGAAAAAACCTTTGGCAAACAGAAAAAGCGTGAAGCAACCAAAGGCGCTGAGATAAATCCGTCAGGAGATCAACGAGATGAATAAAAACCTTTTTCTTCTCATCGTTGGGATTGTCATATTTATGGAAGGATGCACGCTGGCCCCTGAATACAAGAGGCCTGCATCGCCCATCCCCGAAGTCTGGCCGAGCGGTGAGGCGTATAATGAAACCAGAGACATGGCCGGCGCACCGACAGCATCTGAGCTCAGGTGGCAGGACTTTTTCACCGACACAAAGCTGCAACAGGTCATTGAGATGGCATTGAACAACAACAGGGATCTGAGGCTTGCTGCCTTGAATGTTGAAATGTCCCGCGCAGTATACGGCATTAAGCGGGCTGAGCTTTTACCGGTAGTCGATGCTGAAGCCGGCGGGAGCAAACAGCGTATTCCTGCCAATGTTATGGGGTTTCCGGAACCGCTGACGATTGAGCGGTACGATGTAGGTCTCGGCATCAGCTCATGGGAGATTGACTTTTTCGGCCGGATTCGCAGTCTGAAAGAGGCTGCGCTTCAGGAATATTTAGCGACGGAGCAGGCCCGTCGCAGCGTGCAGATCAGCCTGGTGGCAGGGGTTGCGAATACCTATCTGACACTGGCTGCTGACCGCGAGTTACTGAAGCTTGCGCAGGAGACCCTGAAGACCCAGGAGGCACGTTACAATCTGATAAAACGCCGCTATGAAGTCGGGGCCTCGTCAGAGCTTGATCTCCGGCAGGCACAAACCCGCGTGGATGCGGCACGGGTGGATGCAGCCCGGTATACCAGCATAGTGGCCATGGACGAGAACGCACTGGCGCTGCTGGCCGGCTCACCGGTGCCGGTCGGGCTTCTGCCAGCTGAGCTGAATACTATAGCGCTGCCTGAGGATATCTCTCCCGGATTGCCTTCAGATGTTCTGCAACGGCGGCCCGACATCCTTCAGGCAGAGAACCAGCTCAGGGCGGCAAACGCCAATATCGGTGCGGCGCGCGCTGCATTCTTCCCCCGGATTAGTCTTACAGGCGCAATTGGAACTGCGAGCAACGAGCTGTCCGGCTTATTCGATTCCGGCTCGGGCACGTGGAGTTTCGCGCCGCAGATACGTATGCCGGTTTTTGATCCCCGCACATGGTCTGCCCTGGATGCGAGTAAAGTGGACTGGGAGATCGTATTGACCCGGTATGAGAAGGCGATCCAGGCGGCTTTCAGAGAGGTTGCCGACGCCCTGGCGCAGCGGGGAACCCTGGGGGATCAAATGGCGGCGCAACAGTCATTGTTGGAAGCTGCTGCCGAGAGCTATCGCCTCTCAGAGCTGCGCTATAAAAACGGGATTGACAGCTACCTGAGCGTTCTGGATGCGCAGCGCTCGCTCTACGGCGCACAGCAGGGTCTCATCTCCGTTCGGCTTTCCCGTCTTACCAACCTGGTGACGCTCTATAAGGTGCTGGGCGGAGGTGCCGGCGAGTGAAGTCCGGAAGCACAACAAACAATGACATGAGGTACATGCAATTTCCTGGTTGATTATCTAACCCAGATTATTCATGAAGCGCTCAATAGCAGAGCAGATGCGCTATCATCGCTCATTCTAGTCCCGCTTTTGCGGACCTCCGAGGAATCCCGATATTCATCGGGATAAAGCCGCTCCGATACAGCATCTGCTCTGGTTGATCTGGAAATTTGTGAATAATAGAGGCTAAAGATATAAAGCACTGGCGGAGAGGCAGGGATTCGAACCCTGGGTGGAGTTGCCTCCACAACGGTTTTCGAGACCGCCCCGTTCAACCACTCCGGCACCTCTCCACGGTCTTATTTCAAAGCAATTAAATGGTATCGTATCTGACTTGAAAAATCATATCATAATCTTCTATCTCATTTTGTTGAACCGTTTCAGCAAAAATTATAATGCAAATCAGATTTTTTATCAGGATTACCCCCGTTGCGCGTCATTGCAAGTGGCCCCGAAAGCATCCGGGGCGACGTTGCCTCCGGTACATGCAGGTTTTCGGTTAACCCTAAAATGCATTTAAAGAAATCATACGGAGGGCGTATATGCCCGACAGTAATTGCAGTTTTCCGGTTAATTGTGATTCTAATCACTGCTATTACCATATGTATCTGTTAAGTTTTTTTAGAGGATCTGCTTCATGTATTGTAGTTCTGATAGAAATGAGAGGCATATATGACCTATATAGTTCATCGTAAGGCAGGAGAAATATTTACCATTGAAAAACAAAAAAGGAATAACGATAGAATACAGATCTCCGTGCCTGTAATTTTCGCATACCCCGGTAAAGAAAAGGTTATTACCAAAAACGGGACCACCTTTGATCTCAGTGAAGGGGGGATGGGTTTTTATACTGGAAAGCCACTCCAAAAGGGTCTTGAACTTCAGGTCCACCTGCCCGACCTCTGGAATTTTCCTAAGTCTAGTCTCGTCCGCTGGTGCAGCATGAAAAAATACAATCTCTACAGGGTAGGCGTTTCTTTTCAATAGAACAAGTTCAGGGTCTTGCAGGTACTCTCCTTGATTGAAAGAATCTCTGTAATATCTCCGCGCATTCCTTTTCGAGAACCCCCGAGGCAACCTCTACCCGGTGGTTCAGCCTTCTATCTGAAAGCAAAGGATAGAGACTATTAACGGCACCGCCTTTTTCATCCGTGCACCCATAGACAAGCCTCCCGAGCCTTGCATTCAGCATTGCGCCGGCACACATGATGCACGGCTCTTTTGTCACATAGAGCTCTGCATCCGTCAAGCGCCAGCTCGTATATTCACTGACTCCGGCCCTGAGAACGATAATCTCTGCATGGGCGGTCGGGTCTTTTGAGGTCTCCCTGTTGTTATGTGCTTTTGCGATAACAGTCCCGTCCTTTACAAGCACTGCGCCTACAGGGATTTCTCCTTTATCAAAGGCACGTTGGGCCTCCACGAGGGCAATCTTCATGAAATAGACGTCTTTTTCATCATCCGGCATTGTTTTTTATTTTACAGGAAGGTCACCCAAAAATCATTGACCCTAAAATGCATTTAAAGAAATCATACGGAGGGCGTATATGCCCGACAGTAATTGCAGTTTTTAGGCTGAGCATATTGAGGCAGGATATTATATTTGTGCTGTTTCTTTTGCAGATATGCTGTAAAAATCAGAAACTCGGGAAGATACCACCCCCTCTTCCAAAAAACGAGCCATACATTCATGATGATGCAGCGCAAAAGGTGACGTGGACTTTGAGCTTAATAGAGGAACTTGATATTATACCTTCGCACGTTATATTTCAAGAAGCTCGTTGGCACCGAAGAGATATGGGAATGTAGGATTCAGGTTGCCTCTAATGCTTATCGGATATTCTGTTTCTTCGAGGGCAGGTCAGTTGTTGTTCTTACCCATGGTCTTGTTAAGAAGACACAAAAGACTCCGCGCCGGGAGATAGAGAAGGCAGAGTCCTATATGAGAGATTATTTAAAAAGGAGGGTAAGAAAATGAGTGATTTAAAAAGATACATTCGCAAAAGAAAGAAAAGGGATAAGAGATTTTCTGAGGGATATGATGATGGCTATGAACAGTTTAAGATTGGTTTAATACTGAGGCAAGCCCGTGAGTCTGCAGGTTTGACCCAGGAAGAACTTGCAGTTCGATTAAAGACTAAAAAAACTGCTATTTCGAGGATTGAAAATCATGCAGAGGATATAAAGCTCTCAACCTTGAAAAAAACTGCTGCTGCTCTTGGGAAAAAGCTCAAAATAAAAATTGCCTGAGAGATTCTTGATTTCTAATTTGATTTTCCTATCAATGCACCGTAAAGGCCCCGATTTAACGCATCGAATAGCAATTATATTCATCACACTTATGTCAAGGTTCCAAACCGTTTAGTCCAGGAAGGAGATGAGATCCGGATTGCTCTTACGTAATAGTTTATTCCCCTGCATGGAGTATTTCTTTTTCGACGCCCTTAGCAAGAAGAAGACGTATATAGGCATTGTATGATACTCCTCTTTTCCGTGCCAGCATCTTCAGTTTTTTCAGGACAAGCGGATCGAATTTCAATGTCACAGGGGTAAGTCGCGGTCTTTCGAAAGTATCAGTGCTTTCCTCAAGTTCTTCCCAATATTCTGATATCGAATGCTTCTTCCAAAATCTTATCTCTTCTTCCTTTGTCTTAAACGTCGGCAGTTTCTTCATTACTTGCCTCTCCTTTTGTAAAGTCTTCGTGTTTTTTCATCCATATCCATTGCCGTTATAACCCTTGCCCTCCCTTTGCCCTTCAATACATAAACGACAAAAAGATACCTTCCGGCAACTGTATATCCGAGCATATATCGAGTTTCCCCATGCCCCCTCTTTACCCATGGTTCGTCATCAAAAGCGACAGCCTCAACTTCATCCGGAGATACATGATGTCTTACCACGTGTTCGATATTGTCATCATCCCATTCAAATTCAGTAGTTTCCATATTCTATTTTCTTTAAAAGATATTGCTTTTGTCAATACCTTTAACCCAGTTATACATACTGTGATGTTCGAAGAATTCAGTCTTACTACAATTCTCTTCGTTTCGCGTCAGGAAGATGCTTTGTTTACTTGAAATGGGAATAAATATTCCTAATTTCCAGTCTGGCAAGGCTTGACAGGAAGATATTCAGCATTAAGGACGCAAGGTCTCTTATCGCGAATGATACCAAGAAAGTGATGTCATCTCTGATCAGGAAGAAGTGGGTTCTTCCACTGAAGAGAGGTCTCTATGCCATAGTTCCTTTGGACGTGGGAGTAAAGGGTTTGACGTTTAAGGGAGGGACTGCTCTTTCGAAAATCTATTTCCCCCAGATTTGGAGGCTGTCGGAAGATCTGGATTTTGTCTACAAAGAAGATTTTAAAGGCATTACCGACGTAATACCCATAAAATATTTGCAGGAACAGAAAAGTTAAGCGGTATAAGATTTGTGTTGAAGGCGTTCTTATAGAAAATCCTTTCAAGCCGAGAAAACACCAGTAAACCAAATTACCTTATCAATCAAGGAGTATAGGGGATCAACTTATGCGATATCAAAGGCAATGAAATAATGCAATTCAACTCATTCAACAACATTATTCCCTACAGTAAAATAAAAAAAAGAAACTGTAAATAACAAGCAAGTATGATAAGATTTTTAGAGATATGCAGAAACTATATAATCACTGGTTGGCCTTCAGTGCAAACAAGATATGCAAAACCAGAATCGGAGACACAAGAGCGCGCCTCACGGCGAGAAGTTGACTGACAACAAGAAAGGGTACATAAAATGGGTGACAAAGGCGGCAAGAAGG
>Ga0209270_1002235_pt1 | contig 21411 bp, 30 predicted proteins | sample MTBAKSrepl1MetaG_FD_187456 | JGI IMG/M metagenome (GOLD analysis project Ga0209270, IMG submission 187456) | Enrichment culture microbial communities from Arthur Kill intertidal strait, New Jersey, USA, that are MTBE-degrading - MTBE-AKS1... | ecosystem: Environmental > Aquatic > Marine >...
AAAAGAAACGTTCAGCCCATTGAAGGTATGTTCGCTCAGTGCTATAAGAATAATGCTTCAATCTTATTAAGCGCTGCATCTCCTTCAATATACCGGAAGTATCTGCAATCTTGAGAATGCCTCCCTCTTTTCCGCTGGTTTTACCGAGAAAATTGAAAAAATAGAGCACTATTGCGTTATTCGCCTGTCTCGGCTGCCAATCAAGAATTCGCTTGTCCGTTCGCAAGGTCTCAATAAACTCCTGCACAATTGTTTCATTATATTCAGTAGAAGTGTACTCATGTTTTCGTGCAAATCCTAAAAAACGGCTTACCCAGTAAGCAAGAAACGGCACGTTTTTTTCAGGAGCAAGCTTTTTTTCTATAAGGAACTTTTGAAACTCGGGAAGGATATTTTTGTTAGTGTCTGGCAGATTTTCCATATTTTCCACTATTTCGTTTTTTATCCATAATATCATAATTTACGAAATAGTTAAAATATCATTCAATTGATTTATTTGAGATTTTTCTATTTAATAAAGCTTCCGGATTTGCTATAGTTTAAATAGTTTTAGGTAAGTACGACAGTTCGTATAATTATTGTTGTACGCAAATATAATTAAAATAATCGCCTGCGTTGGTGGGGGCGAATTCTGGCCTATTGACTTCAAGACAACTAAGCATAAAGGGAGGAAACTTAAATGGAAGATTTAAAGAAAGAAGTGAAGAAGATTGTGGAGATCACCAAAGAATGTCCTGAAAATCTTCAACTGGCTTGTTTCGAAATTCTCCTGCGTGATTTTCTCGAAAGTCGAAAGTATGATGAAGGAAAAAATAAGGAACTGCACAGAACCGTCACAAAAGTTTCAAAAGAATCCCCTTCCGAAGACAAGGGGTCAATCACGCCAAAAGCGGCTACCGGACAGGGCTCTGACCTAACGGCCACTGAACTTCACGTTAAGGCGCGCAAATTTATGGAGAAATACAATATTACAATCGAACACCTCAATCAGTTGTTTTACAAAGAAGATGATAAAATTCTTTCTCTTTTTGATGATCTTAAAACTACACGGACTTCAGAATCTCAAATTCGGGTCGCTTTATTAAAGGCTTTGGTTAATGCTCTATCGACCGGTGAATTTGAGGCGAATGTGGAAGATATTAGATCTGAGTGTCAAGATAGGAAATGTTACGACAAGAATAATTTTGGTGGCAATTTTCAGAACAATGCAAGCCTCTTTGATTTTGACAAGTACAAAAAAGGATTAAAAACTATTCGCCTGTCTGAAGCCGGCAAAAAAGAACTCTCGGAACTTATTGAGGAGTTGCAATAGTCTATGCACTCAAAACTCAAGCAATTCTTAATTGAGCTTCGCGATTTCCAGAGCAATCTTAGAAATGAGAATGTCAATAGAATCTCCAAAAAAGAACTGAAAGTCACGGCTGAGAAGTTAGCCGGGAAGTGGTTTTCAGATATCAAGCCAGAAGTTACTACGACAGGTATTGTTGCTGCAGAGATTGTCAGCACTTATGATGTCGCATTTGAGAATTTACTCAAATTAGCTGGCTCGAACAATCTGCGATCGAGCTACTTAACAACTCTTGGCGATATCACTAAGCCTTTTAGAGGAAACCTTTTGACACCTTTTATTAAACAACCACAAACGGCTACATCGTTAATCCTCTTAAATCAGATTCTATCCGCTATTCCTGATCCAAACGAAAATGAATACATCCAAGAGGCTATCCGGAGTGCTCAAAGAAGCTGCCCACGTGGGGCAGTCATTCTGGGGTGGTGCGCAGCTGTAAACCGTATTCATAAAAAGATTGAAAACACAGGCTTTGCACGGTTCACCGTCACATCTTCTCAGATTGCGGCACAAAAGACTGGCAGATTCAAGAAATTTAACTCACCACAAAATGTTAGCAGCATTGGCGAATTACGAGAAGTATTCGACAATGTGCTTCTCTGGATTATTGAAGGAATGGGCCTAATAGATTCAAACCAACATACACGCTTGCGAAGCTGCTTTGATATGCGGTGCCAATGCGCGCATCCTGGAGAGGCCCCAATCACAGAATGGAATTTACTATCATTCTTTTCTGATATCACCGAAATTGTATTTAAAAATGAAACATTCAAAATATAAAAAATTAAGAGACCCACGTACAACAACAAAATCAAGGCGACAGGAATTAGCCTCTGTGGTTTTTTGCAATGGCTGGTTGCCCTGCGCCTTATTTAGATCGTTAAGTGTGCAAAATTAATAATAATGAAAATCAAATCTCCTATATCTGAAAAGTTTTCCGATTTTTTAAATGAACTTCTTAGTACTACCCACAAGCCCTGCAAAGACATAACCTATCAGCTTTTTTATGACTTATTTAAAATTCGCTCTTATCAATGGAAGTATAAGGTCTTGTTTAGGCGTGAGGTTGATTTTTCAGTATCTGATATTTTTCAAGACTTGTTGATTCATTATTTTAGAATTTTGCTTCCTCAAGATTATGTAATCTTCTGTGAACATAAAAAAGGTAAAGTAAGACCAGATATTTTGATTCAGAGAAATGAGAAGGACTGGGCGATTATAGAAGTCAAAACTACTATTGGATGGAACAGAGATTTGATCAAAAATGATAATTATTTGAAAAGATTAAAACTTTTAAGCGAATCATTCAATGTATCTTTAAAACGGACTTTTTTTATTTTTGAAGCAGCAAGGAATGTTAATAAACACTTTTACGAAATATTTAAAGAGAATAAGAGACATGAAGTACGTAGTTATATATATCCATTGTTTCTAAACAACGCTCATCCATTTTTTCTATCCAATAAAAAAGATAAAAAAAATAACTATGAAGAATTTGATGATGTAGAAATTTACAAATTATATAAGGACAATGTTATAACACCAATTGAAGATATTATTAAAAGAAAAATATTATTCACTTAACGAGTCACTCAAGCCGACCCGGAATAACGCTGGTTTGGTTTTGGCAAAGGTCTGTGGCCGGTCGGCTTAGTTTAGCGTTGTGCATAAAATATAACGGCATAATTAACGGCAATTGAAGACCATTCGCCAATAATGGTAAGCTATAGCGACATGGCAAATAGTAACACTGGAAATAACAACGGCAAGAATGGAAAAGCTATAAGATTCATTGATTTATTTTGTGGGATTGGCGGCTTCCGTATCGCTATTGAACAATTAGCCTGTGAGTTAGGAACGCCCGTCAAATGCGTTTTTTCTTGCGATATTGATGACGCCTGCAAAGAGGCATATGAGGCAAATTTTGGAGAAAAACCAGCGGGGGACATAACAGCAATAAGAGCTAATGATATCCCTGACCACGATATTCTTCTTGCTGGATTCCCCTGCCAGCCATTCAGCATAATCGGGCATAGAAAAGGTTTTGAGGACACTCGCGGCACTCTTTTTTTTGAAATCGCCCGCATACTTGAAGCAAAAAAACCAAAGGCATTTGTTTTAGAAAATGTGAAATTATTGGCAGGTCATAATAACGGCAAAACTCTTAAGCGCATCATGACGGCTTTGAAAGAATTAGGCTATCATGCGGATTTCCGTATTTTCAACGCATTAGATTTCGGTTTGCCTCAAAAGCGAGAGCGCATCTTTATTGTTGGGTTTAAGAAAGCATGTTCATTTGATTGGCCGAAAGGCGGCATCCCAATGACGCCGCTAAAAGATATTTTAGAAAAAAATGTGCCGGAGCAATACTACGCATCCGACTATATAAAGAAGAATAGACTAAAAAAACAAAAGCCCACTAAAGAGCCGACAATATGGCATGAAAATAAAGCAGGCCATATTAGCGCATATCCTTTTTCGTGCGCTTTGCGCGCAGGCGCTTCATATAATTATTTATTGGTCAATGGCGAAAGGCGTCTCACTATGCGCGAGATGTTGCGTTTGCAGGGATTTCCCGACAGTTATCAAATTGTTTGCAATTATAGTCAAACCCGTAAACAAGCCGGCAATAGCCTGCCAGTGCCTGTAGCGAAAGCAATTCTTAAAAATCTGTTTATCGCGCAGCGTTGGCACAGCGACCATGTCGAATATGAGCTCAATAATTATGAGTATCAAATGATTGATGGGCAGATGAGAATTTTTGAAAGAGGGGAAAGGTATGGCAGAAGGGCCAAGGCTACGAACGGTAGAGAAATACAAGCCACCGTATCCGTTAAATAAATTCCCCAAAGACTTTGCGCTGAATTTGGGACGCGAACTCGTTTATTTGCTTGCTTCTCGGGGAACGGCTCGGCTTGAAGGTCCAGACTGGGAAGAAATCTTTGCGAGACTGGTGGGTGCGAAATGGAAGCCCTCAAATGTTGGCCTTGACGATATAGTTCTTCAACAAACGGCGTGGGGCGCAAAAACAGTTAAGAACAGGCGACCTTCAACTGTTTCTAAAATCCGGTTGATATCAGGCCGGAATTCTCCTGTCTATTCTTTCGGCGACCGAGAAATCAGCGAAGTTGACCCGAACGAGCTTGGTGAGAAAGTTCTATCAATTTGGAATGAGCGAGTCGCCGGAATCCGCAAACTCTATAAACACGTTCGAACTGTTGTCCTGATTAAATCCGATGATCTTTTAGAAGCAGCTGTTTTTGAGTTTGAAACAATTCTGTATACAAGCAAAGATTTTTGGTGGCAATGGAACGAAAGAAATAATTTAGAAGGCTTCAGCAAAGGAAGCAATCAGCACATTTTTACATGGCAACCTCATGGGTCTCAGTTTACCATAGTAGAGGATGTCCCCGACGATAGGCTTGCCATAAGAATCAAACAACCTCCAGCTGTAGACCGAAACGAGATTCTCAAAGCTATAAAGTTTGATGAGTCTTGGATAGAAATCATTAAGTGAGCAGTGGATACTTTTTCAAAGATGGAACGCTCAAGAATCATGGCGAGCATCAAGTCCAGAGATACGAAATCCACGGAAATTAAATTTCTTTCTCTCCTCAAAAAAAAGCATATTACCGGATGGCGACGCAATTATCCCTTAACTGGTAAGCCTGACTTTGTTTTCCCACATTTTAAAATAGTGGTGTTCATTGACGGCTGTTTTTGGCATGGTTGCCCCAACCATTGCCGTATGCCTGCATCAAATGTAAATTACTGGGAAACCAAAATTGATAAAAATAAAATTAGAGACAAGAAAATTACAAAGGCTCTGAAAATGAAAGGCTGGCAAGTAATCCGAATATGGGAACATGAAATTAAGACCGGAAAAATCAATACCAAACTGAACAGAATAAAGAAACTTGCACAACAAATCGCTTCACGGGATAGCGGCTTACCAGCCGCGTCCCCGTGAGCTTCGGCATTCCCTCCCTCGCTCCGCTCGGGAGGGAATGCGGCGGTAAGCGGTGACTGCCTGTGCCCTCGCTTCGCTCGGGCAGGGAACCAGGCAGTCAAGACGGACACGCCCTTCGGGCGGCCGCTTACCGCCGCATTCGGCATAAATAATTAAGGAGACCATTATGAAGGCAATTAAAATGGCTATTGCCGTCTTTCTGTTTCTCACTATTCTGTATCAACCTGCATTTGCAAAGGACAATACTGCAAAGAAGTCTATCAATAATTCCAAACCATTTGATATCTCATTGACCCATCTGCCGCCACAATATTCAGGCAATAATCCAGCGGCCGTATATGGAAAGGTAAAACATGAACTCGTAGAAAAAAATGAATTTGAAACGAATGAAGAATATCAAACGCGAGTGAACAAAGCAAGGGAGTCACTCGGCTTGTATGCATTTCTAAGGCTTCAAGATTCAGAGTTCAGTGATGAATATGAAAAAGTAAGCTATGATGCCGAAGCAGAAGCATTCATTGTAACCATTCCGGTCATTGGAGGGTTGGACAGCGTTGTCTATCTCACCAGGTACAGCGGTGAAAAAGGTTCATATATAGGTCAAAATGCCTTTGGCGCAAAAGTCCGCGTCTCAAAAAGAGACGCAACACGATATATCGTGCGCTTTTCGAGCGATTTGGAGCCCCTTTCAAAGTTCAGCTTAAAAGTGCCAATGCCACGTCCTGAAGCAAAACGGTTGAAAGATAGCATAAGAGTTTTGTACATAGGCTCACCTCTCCATGCCACGAGAGATACTACTCGCTGGACACCTGAAATAAAAGACCCATATGACACCAATGTAGTTATTTATAGCATAGAGATGCAGCTCAAACAGATATGGATATACAATTATAAAACTGGACAAATTTTAACAAAGAAGACCAGCCAACCAGAGCCGAAGTGAAATGGCGATAGTACTGTGCTTTCAAAAATAAAAGGAATGAAGACGCCGAACAACCGCGTCAACCCGACGCCAATTATGCGCGGCAGGTTTTCGCAAAGGTTGCTGCCTGCGCGGGTTACGCACCTCGTTCCCTCCCTCGCTCCGCTCGGGAGGGAATGCGGCGGTAAGCGGTGACTGCCTGTGCCCTCGCTTCGCTCGGGCAGGGAACCAGGCAGTCAAGACGGACACGCCCTTCGGGCGGCCGCTTACCGCCGCATTATGCCTCAATAATAAATATTGACAACTCCACATTTAAGTTGTACAATTAAACCATGGAAATTGTTTCGGATGCGAGCGTATTTTTATCAATTGCCCTTGACGAGAATGATCGTGGATGGATTATTGAAAAGACATCCGGATATAACATAATTTCTCCGGAAGTCTTGCCCTATGAGATTGGCAATGCTTTAATCGCTGTGAGAAGAAAAGGGCGTCTCAACGATCGTGAAGTCCTTCGGGCATTCGATATCTCACAGAAAATACCTGTTAGACTAGTGCCAGTGAAGATATTTGATGCTATGAAAATTGCCGTTAGGTTCAATATATACGCATATGATGCTTATTATGTGCAGTGTTGTATTGAAAACAAATTGCCGCTTATTACCCTTGATACCCGCATGTGTGATGTGGCAAAACATCTTGGAATAAAGGTGGTGGAATAATTTGTGAAGATATATACGTATTCTAAAGCACGGCAGAAGCTGGCGGATATTCTTGAAGAGTCAAAGAAAGAAGAAGTGGTAATTCGTCGCCGTAAGGGTGATATGTTTTCTATTGTACCTAAATCTAAGCGTATACGGTCTCCGTTTGACGTTCCGGGCTTAAGCAAAAAGATTACCCGAAAGGAAATATTAGAAGCATTACGCGAATCCAGAGAACAGGCATAACAAACCACTCGTTCGGATGGCGTTCTGCCACCGCACAGTTTTGTCGTTAGACCAAAAAAAATAAAATGAACAATCCACTTTACGACATAATCAGAAAAGCGCATGAGCTAAAATGGTGCATGAAGCCTTACTGTACAACATGCGGTGCACATGACTATCGTAATTCGCTGAAGGAATTAGCTGGTTCTCTGGGCGGTGGGCTTGTAGATGCTCTTGCTGACATTAACCCTCAGGACATTGCTTCGATACCTAACTGGCAAGATGCGCTTCTTGTCGCAATTATTGACTTGCCTTTTCCCCTGCAAGTTGAAGGTGTCTTAAAGGTTTGGCTTCCGAAAACAACTGACAATATATTTTTTGCTGATTGCGCTATTTATAAAATCGTGCGCCATTTGCCAAAAGATAATGAAACAAGAAGAAGATGGATCGAACACTGTATGACTATGGCTTTAAATACGAAGAACTTCTCTTTGATAGAGTCGCTAATTCTTGTATTGCGGCAAGATGCGTTGAACCATTCAGAATTAATCGCAATAGCTAAGGAATTTGCTAAAACTTCAGCACAGATGAAAAGAGTATTGCTTAATGCCTGCAATTTGAAAGTGTAGGAGACCCCCCTAAAGAAAAGACAATCAAATAATGATAAAATAGCTTATGGAATTTGGATGGGATCCCAACAAATCAGATGCTAATCTCAAAAAACATGGCATCTCTTTTCATGAGGCGGCAACAGTATTTGGTGATCCACTGGCGATAACCTTTAACGATCCTGACCATTCCATTCTTGAGCATAGGTTCTTGACTTTTGGATACTCCAGAATGAATCAATTATTGGTTGTTATTCATACGGAACGGCGCGGAAAAACAAGAATAATAAGCGCAAGGCGCGCAACAAAACAGGAAAGGAAAATATATGAAGAAGGTTAAACACGAGGAAATGCGAAAAGAGTATAAGCGGGAAGATTTAGGAAAAGGGATAAGAGGCAAATATTTTGAGGAATACAAAAAAGGAACGAATCTTGTTCTTCTCAGTCCTGATGTGGCAAAAGCGTTTCCAGATGATACGTCGGTTAATGAAGCACTGCGTAATTTGCTAAAAATAGCACGTCAAGTAACAGGTCTAACAAGGCGCTCCACCTGAACGCCTACGGCGTCAGGTGAGCTCCGCCGATTGGCCGGAATAATGACAATAAATAAAGAAGAACATTAAATGGCACAGATAATCGTCGGCGATAAGTCACCTATACAAGATTTTCCTTTCGAGGATGAGATTCACGATATGGGAGACTTCATTGTTGCTCATCCCGAAATTCTAGGCCCAGAGGTTGCAATATTAGCCCGTGAACTTCAGGTGCCGACGATTGCGGGGTTAAAGAGATTAGATTTCCTCGCATTTGATTTTGAGTTTATTCAATTACAAAGATTTAAAGATGCCGTAGGCAAAGTTTATGCTGTTACTGACCGTGTTGAACCCGAAGTTATCGAACCCGTTCCGACAAGATCACAAGGTATCTACGATATAAAGTGGTACACTGAGCACTCTGTTCGGGAACAGCAAATTCAAGACCTTCAAAAAGCAATCGATCAATTAAGCTCTGTCTGCGAGCGTAATTTATGGAATTTAGGAGTAATATATGTTAAGTGGTCTGTCAGGTTCCAAACTCCAGCCGGTCGCAATGCCTTCTTCCTTCGTGTCCGAAAAACACAGAATCATCAGTTGCTTTTTTGTTTAGGGCAGGATTTTGACCTTTCAAAAGTTGGTATTTCAGACAAGATAAAAAAGGTAATCCAACACAAGAAAGGAAGCCGATGGTGGAAAATTGTTCTGGCAGTGGACGAGATAAAGGACCTTCTCCCCCTCTTAGAAATAGCATATCAAAATATTACAAAATGAGGCCAACAAATTCATCGAGCCGACCCCGAATAGCCTTTTTTCTTTTTCTTTCCAGCGTCTGTGGCGGGGTCGGCTGATGATAGCAGTTGGGAATAAATATACAAAGTTAAAAATGTTATCATTAAATTAGTTTCAAGAAAGGAGGCAGGCTATGCGTGTCATAGATATTCCAGAAATTGAGAAATTGAGCATACCGGAAAAGATCCTTCTGGTCGAAGATCTGTGGGATAAAATATCTTCTGAAGAAGCTGCTGTCCCAGTCCCTGAGAGCCACATGACAGAATTGGACAGAAGACTTGCAAGATATAAGTCCAGTCCGGGAGAACTTTTATCTCTGGATGAGCTTCGGAAAAGAATAGAATCAAGGAAATGACTTACACTCTGCGGTTTCTTCCTGAAGTTGAAAAAGATATCGTTAACGGTTATGTTTGGTATGAAACGAAAGCCAAAGGGCTTGGTGAAGAGTTTCTTCGTATGTTTTATGCTTGTGCAAATGAAATTCTCTGGAACCCACTGCTTTACTCGAAAGTTTTTCAGGACTTTCGACGACGTTTGCTCAGGCGATTTCCGTACGCTGCCTATTTTACAATAGAGAATGACCAGATTATTGTTTTTGGGCTCTTTCATTGTGCGCGCAATCCACAAACTATAAATGCAGAACCTGATTAAGAGCATTTTGCCCTATCCTCCATTTTTACGGCGCAATCCACAAACTATAAATGCAGAACTCCAAAATAGAGAAAAATAGAGACCCCATAACTAATCGCTCCACAGGATGCGGCGATACGACCGCCGCACCTGCGACCTCAGGCGTTATATAAATAATTTCCAACCATACATTGTCAAACCCATTTACGCAAGCTATAATAATCCAAAGATGAGGGGATATGTTTTTATTTGAATGGGATTCAGACAAAGCAAGAAAGAATATCGAAATTCATGACGTATCTTTTGATGAAGCAAGCACAGCTTTCGGAGATGCTTTATCATTGACAATTCATGATCCTCTGCATTCTGATGAAGAAGACAGATTCATTTTAATTGGAAATTCTTACAAAAGTCGTCTTCTGGTAGTTGTGCATACAGAAAGAGGAAATAAAATCAGGATAATAAGTGCAAGAAAAGCAACTAAAAAAGAAAGGAAGCAATATGAAGAGAATGCCAAAAGATAAAGACATGCTCGAAGAATATGATTTCAGCAAAGGCATTCAGGGGAAGTATGCAAAAAGGTATGCAGAAGGCACAAATGTTGTAGTTATTGAACCTGACGTTGCAAAATATTTCCCGGATCATGAATCTGTAAATCAGGCATTGAGATCATTAGCTGAAATTATTAAAAAGCAAAAAAAGACTGCATAACAACCGCATTGATCCGACACGGTTTTAACGTGTTTTTACACAGGCATGTCCCGTGCGGCTCATGCGAAACGTTAGGTCAAAGAAAGGATAAAAAATGGCCAGACACGATGTTTCTTTCAATATTCCGCAATTCCGCAGCTAGCACTCGGGAAAGCAGATGTCGAATTCCAAGTGAAACGAGATGGAATAGTATTGGGTACACTTGCCGTTTCAAATGGTTCAATAGTCTGGTTTCCAAGAGGAACTTCATATGGGTATAAGATGGGATGGACAAAGTTTGACCAGTTGATGCAGGAGCAGGCTTCAAGATTCGAGAAAAGATAACCTCGGGTGAAATACGATATCGCCATGAATCTACCTCTTTTGTGCTATCATAACTTTATTGAATATGCATTGTGAGGTGAAGAAATGAAAACAAAATTAAAAATGATCTACTGGAAAGGTGATAAATTCTGGGTTGGCAAACTCATTGAGCATCCCGAAATAATGACACAGGGTGAAACATTGGAAGAACTTGAGGAAAACATGAAAGATGCATATATGCTTATAACGATGGAGGACGTTCCAGAGAAACATAAAGTTAAAGAACTTACCTTTGCTGTGTGAAAAGAAAAGACCTTATCAAAAAGCTGACTGATTCAGGATGTGTTCTGGTTAGACATGGTAGCCGACATGACCTCTATAAAAATCCAACCACCGGTAAAAAACAGCCCGTCCCGAGGCTTCGCGAGATAGACGAAAAACTTGCAAAACACATATTAAAGGAATTGACATAACAACCGGCTCGACACCCGACCGGGAATAAACGTGGTTTGGTTTTGCATTAAGGTTGTTACCCCGGCGTGTCAGCCGGAGCGTTAGCATTAAAATAATTGACTACAGGTATATTTAAGGTATAATAAATATACTATGGAGTTTGAATTTGATCCCGCCAAAAGCAATAGCAGCAAGAAAAAGCATGGGATCGATTTTTATGAAGCTCAGGCATTATGGGATGATGCGGACTTTATTGAGATTCCGTTGAGAACCATCGATGAGCCAAGGTTTTTGGTAATCGGCAGGATTTCAGAAAAGCACTGGTCGGCAATGATTACTTATCGGAGCGAAAAGGTCCGGATTATTTCAGTGCGACGATCCAGAAAAGAGGAGGTTGAGATATATGAAAGCTAAAGAGCTTGATAGAAAATTTGATGAAGGTGAGGACATCTCCAAATACCTTGATATAAGAAAAGCAAGGAGACCTGCACAGGAACAAAAACGGGTGAATGTCGATTTCCCCTTGTGGATGATCCAGTTATTGGATAAAGAAGCAAGGCGTTTGGGTGTGCCACGGCAATCCATAATCAAAGTGTGGGTCGCAGAGCGACTTGAAAAAGCATCTTAAATACACCTGATGCTAACAATTCACTCCACAGGATGCGGTAAAACGACCGCCGCAAGGCGTTATGCTGATAAATCAAAGTGGGCAACTTATAGACAACTCTAACTGTTGCTGGGTGAAAAAAAGTGAATATGTGCGGTCTAACAGAAGGGTCATTATGTTAAAATATATAAGAATAGAGGTGACCTATGACAACAAAGACAAATGAATTGATTTCAATGGTTGAGTCTTTGCCGGTAGATATAAAAACTAAATTTGGTTGAAAAGATCCTTGATAGCCTGCATCCATCACAAAAAGAAATAGATGCATTATGGGCAAAGGAAGCAGAAAAGCGAGTCAAGGAAATTAAAACTGGAAAAGTCAAAACCATTCCTGGCGATAATGTTTTTAAGGAAATTCAAGAAAAATATTATAGATGAAATACTCCTTCCATCCCGAAGCAAGGGAAGAACTGTTTGACCGATAAGTTATTTTGAAGAATGCAGAACGGGGCTCGGCTTGGAATTCTCAAAGGAAATTTTTTCAACTATTCAGCGGATACTTCATTTTCCCTTGGCATGGTCTAAATTCTCGGACAATACGAGAAGATGTTTAGCAAATCGTTTCCCATACGGTGTTATTTATCAAATTATTGAAGAAGAAATCATCTAACTATTCTCACTACTAAACGGACGCTAAAAGAAAAAATAATATACGGCTCAACACATCTTATGTTGCCAAAAAGCACACAATGTGTTAAATTATCAATAAGTGAAACATATAAATTGGGATACTGAAAAGAGTTTGAAGCTCAAAGAATTAAGAGGCATTTGTTTCGAGGATATTGTTTTTTATATTGAAAAAGGCGAGATTTTGGATGACTATCTACATCAAAATCAGAAAAGGTATCCAAAACAGCGGATAATGGTAATCGGGATAAATAATTATGCATACCTTGTTCCTTATGTCGAGGATGCGGAAGAAATATTCCTGAAAACCATTATTCCGAGCAGAAAGGCAACAGACATTTATTTTGGAGGAGAAAAATGAAAGTTAAATTAACTAAAGAAGAACAGGAAATATTGGACAGTTTTGAAAAAGGCGAATGGGTCCCGGTTAAAAACCTTTCAAAAAGAAAAGCTGAACTAATGAAGTATGCACGGAATACCCTAAAAAAAGATAAAAGACTGAACATAAGAATTTCTGAAAGAGACCTAATTGAGTTACAGAAAAAGGCAGTGAGCGAGGGCTTGCCCTATCAAACGTATATTTCCAGCATAATTCACAAATTTGTAAATGGGAAACTGGTAGAGGCAAAAAATTAAGCTGCCAACAAATCACTCGTGCAGATGGCGTTCCGCTACCGCACAGGTTAGGCGTTATGCCATAAACAAACAATTGACACCAATACAAACCCATGGGTATGATATAAAGTAATACCGGAGGTGCTTTAATGAGCAAAACAAAAATTGCGATTACATTGGATGAACAATACATTGATCAGCTGGACACATTTGTTAATAAACGTATTTTTCAGAATCGCAGTCAGGCTATTCAGGAGGCAGTGAAGGAAAAACTTGCACGGATGAAACGCACCCGTTTGGCAAAAGAATGTGCGAAGCTTGATCCCACCTTTGAAAAGGCGATGGCGGATGAAGGATTGACTGAGGATTTAAGCCAATGGCCCGAATACTAAGGGGAGACATTAGATGGGCTGATCTAAATCCGGTTCGGGGTCATGAGCAAGCAGGCTTAAGACCTGTTTTGATTTTAAGTCAGGATATTTTCAATGAACGGTCCGGGACGGTTATTGCCGTAGCGTTAACCAGTCAGCCCCAGAAAGCAGGATTCCCTCTCACCCTAGAATTAAAAAATTTATCCAAAGCGTCATGGGTAAAAATAAGCCAGATTCGGACGCTTTCTGTTGAGAGAATTGGGAAAATAATCGGCAGAGTTTCTCCTGAGGAAATAGAACAGGTTGTTGAAGGACTGAATGAGATAATAGGGGCATAACAACTTACTCCAGTGAACGGCTTATAGCCGACGCTGATTTCAGGCGTTATAAGTCGAGCTGATGTCAGGGTATGATTGCGTACTTTATTCCCTCACCTCTTGCCAGTTTATCAAACACTCTTTGTATTTTGGTAAGCGGATAACGGCCTGATATCAGACGCGAAACACCTAATTTTTGACTGCAAAGGAGTTTGTATGCTTTTCTTGCATCGGAAGGGTTGAAATGGAAAGAGCCTCTTAAGGTTATTTCATCATAATGGATTCTCCCGGTGTCATAGGTTACTCTTGTTCTAGGTTTGCATCCGCCGAAGAGCACGACGGTCCCACCCCGCCGCACATAGTCAATAGAAGATTCCCAGACATCTGGCGTTCCGGTACATTCGAAGGCATAATCGAAGCCAAGAAAATCAATCCCATTTATTTTTCTGAAAATCCCCCCTTGCCCCCCTTTTGCAAAAGGGGGGACACTAAGCTCACGGTTCCCTTTTCTATAGAGGGGGGGGCCTGTTCCATGGTCCCCTGCGATGAATACGAAGTCTGCACCGAGCTCCTTTGCCATGTGAAGTTTCTTGTTATGTTTATCCGATACGGCAACTTTTGCTCCTTCCTGTTTCAGCAAGAGGACATGAAGGAGACCTATAGGCCCTGCTCCTATAACGAGCACAGAGTCATCCTTTTTTACCTTGAGGGAAGACATGCCGTGCAAAACACAGGAAAGAGGTTCAAGAAAAGCCCCTTCTTCAAAGGAAAGATGGTTAGGCTTATGAAATATATTCTGCCTGACAATATGGGCTGGAAGGAGAAGATATTCTGAAAAGGCGCCGAGAACCTTTGTTTTCATAATATCCACGCACAAATTCCGAGCACCTTTTTTACAGTACCAGCAGGTAAGACATGGTGCGCTGTGTACTGACATGATATGGTCACCCTCTTTAAATTTTCTTACTCCTTTGCCGGCAGATGCAACTGTTCCGGAGAATTCATGCCCGAACACGCCCGGCATGGGCATGACATGGTGACCGCGACGGAACGCCTTTACATCAGTACCACATGTAAGAGCAGCCTTAATGCGGATAACTATTTCTCCGCTGGAAGGAGAAGGCGGTTTTAACTGTTCAAGGGTAATTACCCCCGGTTTTTGAAGAATAGCAGTCAGCAAACCTAGAGCTCCAGTTTGCCGCCTACTATCTGTCCAATAAGAGCGGCAAGGGCCAGGAAGGGAATGTACTTTAGATCTATGTGAGAGAGTATCCTCGCAATGAAAATAAAGGGAATGGGAATATGGATACACAGGAACCAGCGAAAAGAAAATCTTCTTGTCCTGGCCCTTGCATATCCAAATGGAAGGTTGAGGAGCAGGGTAATCGCCGTGAGCATAATAACCATGGTTAATTTACTCTGAAAATCCATAGCTGGAAAATACATGAAAAAGGTGATTCAAGTCAAATCCTTTCTCGGGTATGTATATCCGATAGCCTGATATGGCATACAATAACAAACTCTACCGAAAATGCGCTCGTGGTGGTAAAATAATCATTATAACGAAGGAGTATATGCTGTGAAGATAGCATACTTTGATTGTTTTTCAGGTATCAGTGGCGACATGTGCCTTGGTGCCCTTGTCGGTGCTGGCGTATCAATAAAAACCTTGGAAAAGGCTTTGAAGAAGATCCCCATAGAGGGTTATAGACTCACCTCGAGAACGGTGCAAAGAAATCATGTTGCCTCCAGGAAAGTTGACGTTGTTATTGCAGCCGGGAGTAAGGACAAGGGACCGAAGAGATGGAAAGATATTGAAAAACTGATCCGGAAATCTTCACTTTCTGAAGAGATTAAACGGAAAGGGCACGGGGTCTTCAAGAGACTTTTCGAAGCAGAGGCAAAGGTCCATGGGGAATCTTTTGATACGGTCCACCTCCATGAGCTTGGTGCCGTCGACACGATCGTAGATATATTTGGAACAATCATCGGGCTCACGTATCTTGGGATAGACAGGATATACGTTTCTCCTGTAAATCTCGGGAGTGGTTACATAGAGCTCGAAAATAATGTTTTGCCTGTTCCGGCACCTGCAACCGCTGAAATTTTGAAGAATGTACCTGTTTATTCCGGAAACATCCCTCATGAACTTACAACGCCAACAGGCGCAGCTATCATTAAGGAACTCTCATCAGGTTTTGGAGATATACCGGCAATGAAGATTGAGAAAATAGGGGTTGGAGCGGGAAGGAAAGATTTTGAAGTCAGCCCGAACGTCCTGCGTCTTTTCGTCGGTGAAAAGATGGGGTCTTCGGAGAAGAAAGCTGAGCAGGTAACAGTTATCGAAGCAAATATTGATGATATGAATCCTCAAGTATACGAATACGTCATGGAAAAACTTTTCAATGCCGGTGCACTGGATGTTTTCCTCACACAGGTGATTATGAAGAAGGGAAGGCCCGGTGTGAAGCTAACGGTCATGGGTAATGAGGAGCGGAGAGAAGACCTGATAGGAATTATGCTGCAAGAGACGAGTACGACCGGGATCAGATTTACCGAGATGAAGAGAAGTGTTCTTCAGCGCGAGATGAAGATTATAGATACTGACTTCGGCAAAATGAGGATAAAATTATCGCATAAGAGCGATGGCACTGTAAAAATAACCCCTGAATATGAAGATTGTAAACGAATTGCGAAGCAACTGGGTATCCCGCTTATAGACATTATGAAAAAGATCACCTGATCCCGTCTTAACAGCTCCCTCCCCAGAAAGGAGAGGGAGCTGCTGTTTATCTTATTTTACCGAAAGTGTAATAAAGAGCGACGAACCATTTCTGTATATGAGGAGGAGAATGTCATCGTGATGATTTAATTGCGACACAATATTGTCATAATCTTTCGTATTCTGTATGCCCTGCCTGTTTATTTCCATGATGACGTCGCCCTGCATGAGGATGCTGTAGGCAGGGCTGTCGGCGCTCACATCGGATACGAGCACTCCTTTCAGCTTATCGGGAAGTTTGAAACGGTTCATGATTTCCGGAGTAAGATCCTGAACGGTAACTCCCTTAAGGGAATTATCATATGTGCCTTGAGAAAGTTTTTTCATATCAACGGGGAGTTCTCCTATGGTGAGGTGCTTTGTTTCCACTTTATTTTCGCGTATGATTTTTACATCGACGTTCTTACCGGGAGGGGTATTTGCCACCATGTTCCTGAGCTGGACAGGATCATCTATCTCCTTCCCTTCATACTCAACAATGACATCACCCCGTAACAGGCCGGCTTTTTCAGCAGGGCTGTTCTCGATAACGTCTCCAACAAGAACTCCTTTATCGTCTTTCAGGTTGAACTGCCTGGCAAGTTCCGGTGTCAGAGTTTGAATACTAACCCCGAACCATCCCCTGATTACCTTGCCTTTATCGATCAGGCTGTCCATGACGTTTTTAGCCATGTTTGTCGGCACAGCAAACCCGATTCCCTGATAACCACCAGTTGTGCTGAATATGGCAGTATTGATACCGACGAGCTCTCCTTTAACATTGACGAGGGCTCCGCCGGAATTCCCGGGATTTATGGCTGCGTCTGTCTGGATAAAATCCTCATAGTCTGCTATGCCGACATTGGCCCTTCCGACAGCACTTACAATCCCCATGGTCACAGTCTGACTGAGTCCGTAAGGGCTGCCGATTGCAAGAACTGTCTCTCCGACTCGCAAGGAATCCGAATTGCCCCATGTTATTGCAGGAAGATTGTCGGTATCTATTTTTATAATACCTATGTCAGTCATCGGATCGTTGCCGATAATTGTTCCTTTAAATTCCCTCTTGTCCGGTAAGGTAACGTTGATTTCCTCGGCACCTTGAATGACATGGCTGCTCGTCAGAATATAGCCGTCGGATGTTACGATAACGCCGGAACCAAGGCTTGGTGTTTTCCGTTCCTTTGGCATGTCAAACTGGTCTCCGAAAAACCTCCTGAAGAATGGATCATTGAAAAATGGATTTATCCGACCTTTCATCTGGACGGTCCGTGTAGCCGAGATATTGACAATCGAGGGTTTGACGGCTTCGGCAATCTCTGCCATAGCCTGTCCGAGGTCGGTTAAAAGATTCATCGACTTCCGGGATATTTTCGGCTCACTCGCATATGTTGGTGTCCAGCATGCGAGATTTAAAGAAACAATAAGCACTGCAAGAAACCATGATCTGAGGAATATCTGCATCGTGATAAACCGTTTTTTCATTAGCAACATTCCTGCCTCCTGTTTTTTCATGAAAATGTTTTCAATATCTAATTTAACACAAGTAAGCAAAACAAGTTTCAACCACGTTTATGAATCAACAGCCTTGCCCGTATCTACAAGGTGTACAATGTAATAGACCATGTAATTGACATCGCGCCACTGTCATTGCGGCCTGTCTGCAATCATTCTTGAACAAAATCCGTCCTCACTTTTCCAAAAAGAACTTCGGAAAGATTCCCGACAAGCGGGAATGACAACGGAGCTGTAATGAATTTTTATTTAAAATTAATATCTTGAAAGAGAATTCGGTACTCATGAGAACGTTATATTATAATACGTTAAAAGGGAGGTACGTAGTGAAAGTAGGAATTATTGGCTTGTCAAATACCGGGAAGACCACGGTCTTTAATGCCCTGACCGGACAGAACCTGGATGCCCCGATTTATGCAGCAACAGCAGGAGAACCGCATAGGGGTGTTGTCAAGGTGCCTGACGAACGGCTTGGCAGACTTTCAGAGATATTCAAACCAAAAAAAACGACTTACGCAACGATCGAATATATAGATTATATTGGCATATCAAAAGGTGATCCGGATCAAAACAGAAAAGTTTTTGATCTCATAAAGGACGCTGATGCATCGGTTCATGTTATAAGGGAATTTGCAGATGATATGGTTTTCCATCCATTGGGTTCCATTAATCCTTTGAGAGATATAGAAACCGTTGAGCTTGAATTAATTTTCGGAGACCTTGAATTTTTAGAAAAACGTCTTGAAAGAATGGAACAGAGTGTAAAACGGGGAAAAAAGATAGATGAATCAGAAAAGAAACTGATTCTGAAATGCAAAGAAGAACTCGAAAAAGAAGTTGCCCTCAGACATGTTGCGTTCAGCGAGCAGGAGTTACTGGCAATGAGACATATGCAGTTTCTCTCCACAAAGCCGGAGGTGTTGTTATTGAATGTAGGGGAGAAAAACCTCCATGCGGACTCCATGAAAGGCCTTCAATCCTCGATACATGCCAGCTATCCTTCACTGCCAGTTCTGACGATGTGCGGCAAGTTAGAAATGGAAATCACCCAGCTTCCTCCAGCTGATGCAAATTTATTTCTCAAAGAGCTCGGGGTTGAAGAGCCTGCATCGCATAAGGTTATCCGAACGTGTTACGAACTTCTTGGCCTGATCTCTTTTTTTACGTATGCAGGAGACGAGGTTCGTGCATGGACCATAACAAAAGGTACACATGCACAGAGAGCGGCCGGCAAGGTTCATACCGATATCGAAAGGGGTTTTATAAGGGCAGAGGTCATATCATTTGAAGACTTCCTGTCGGTTGGCACCATGCACCATGCAAAAGAGAAGGGACTTTTAAGGCTCGAAGGGAAGACGTATGAGGTGAAGGATGGGGATATTATCAATTTCCGGTTCAATGTGTAGAGCCTGCTAACCTGTCTTATCGTTCCAGGAGTTCCCGGTGAATAAACGGCTTTGTGCTTGACGGGACTTCAGGAGTAGCATGGAGTTTCTTCAGATCAGTTGTTTTCATCTTTTTTAAAAAATTTACCACACAGGATAGCGGCGTATAATTATTAAGAATAAGAGCCCACTGTATCTGGTACCTGGACGACCATTTTGGATGATGAGCTATCTGGCGGATAACGTGAGAAGCAGTCTTTTTCAAGCTCACAATCTTATAAATATCTCCTTCTGTCAAGTTCGGACTATCAAGACATATGGAAACAACATCTTTCATCCCATCCTCAATGAGTTTCATGAGGACAGTACTGCTTGCCTTTCTCGCGAGTGTCTTTTTTATGCCAAGCGGCATGGGAAGAATCTTTTCAATGATAGCAGATTCAGCTTTTATGCGCACATTGATCGGTACGTGCTGGTTCCTTGTTATGTCGGCAAGATCCAATACGCGGAGTGATTTGATAATCGAAAGGGAGATTTTCTGTGGTGTCTTCCGGTTTTTGCAGAGTGCGAGCATGACGCGATAGCTTTCCTTCCACCGGATGTCGTGGTAGAGATTCTCAAGTGTATCAGCGCTGAGATTTTTTCTGTTTGCGATGATGATCGCAAGTTCTTCCGTGAGATTTTCGTTGAGGAGCAGCCGGGATATGACAGGAGGCGAAGGATGGTATACAAGCAGTCTGAGTTCCTCTTCATTTCCGGTAGATGCCCGTTGGAGAGCTTTTTCAATATCCTTCATAATAGAGTACATATTGTAACTGAAATGGAGCCTCTTCCGGCAGACTGTTGCAATCTATTTCTTTATTTGATACTATTCTGCATTAATCTATAAAAGGGAAAGACATCATGCTTGAAATAGACATACCGGGTTTTGGAACGGTTAAACTTGAACACCTTGTTTCTGATTTTACGGGAACGCTCTCTGTTGATGGCAATCTATCGGCTGGTGTGAGGGAACAACTGAATAAGATCGCTGAGTTTTTGAAGATTCATATATTGACCGCAGATACCTTTGGCAAGGCAGGGGCTGCACTCGAGGGGATACCGTGCGAGATACACATTCTTAACGGTAAAGACCATGATATTCAGAAAGAAAAGTATGTGAAGAAACTCGGCGCCGTTCATGTAGTTGCCTTTGGAAATGGCAACAATGACAGAAAGATGCTCAAAATTGCCCGTATCGGCATTGCTGTCTCTCAGGAAGAGGGCTGTGCCGTTGACGCACTCTGTGCTGCTGATATTCATGTAACAAGTGCACAGCATGGTCTTGGTCTTCTTCTGAACACAAAGCGATGCAAGGCAACACTGAGGTTTTAATACGCTCCTTTTCCCTTGTGGTGAGCATATAGTATGCGGTAGTCAGTCTTCAGCGTTCTTAGGCAAACGGATTACATATCGCAGCAGTATCATTGCGATTCCGATCCGGGCTGGAGAAGCAATCTTTATCATCGCAGTGGGAGTGCTTCGCTTCGCTTGCAATGACAACCCTTCCTTGTACATTTAAATGTATAGCGAGCGTATTCCCCGTGGTCTTGCCACGGGGTTAGCGAGCGAATAGAAATAATAAAGAATTCCTTACATTAATCCCGAAAAGATTCGGGACTGTGGTCTTGCCACAGGGAGTCTTCAATATCATTGTTCAATTTTCATTTGTCATTTATCCAGTAGTAAGTGTCCAGCGGCGGGCATCTCGTGTCTATATAGAGTCTGTGTATAAACTATTTAACCCCCTCACCCTCACCCTCTCCCGCCAGGGGAGAGGGTAGTAAATATACCCCTCCCTTGACGGGAGCTTGCTATATTACAGAGAGGATGGGACAGCATAAAAAAGGCTATACTCTTTCTTACGTATACCAAGTTGGTAAAAACCAACTGGAAGAAAGGAGTATAGCCATGAGAA
>Ga0209270_1002244_pt1 | contig 21359 bp, 18 predicted proteins | sample MTBAKSrepl1MetaG_FD_187456 | JGI IMG/M metagenome (GOLD analysis project Ga0209270, IMG submission 187456) | Enrichment culture microbial communities from Arthur Kill intertidal strait, New Jersey, USA, that are MTBE-degrading - MTBE-AKS1... | ecosystem: Environmental > Aquatic > Marine >...
GAAAGGCTGATCAATGTTGATCGTCCGGCCAACGTCAAAGCCATCGAGGAGGCTCGTTCCCACGGCGATCTTTCGGAAAACGCCGAGTACCATGCGGCCAAGGAGCGCCAGAGTTTCATCGAGGGCCGTATCCAGGAGCTCCAGGTGGCTTTGGGGGAATGTCAGATCATCGAGGTAGCCGGTCCTTACAAAAAGGCCGTTTTCGGGGCCACGGTCACGGTCGAAAACAGCGAGACCGGAGAACAAAGCACCTATACCCTGCTTGGTCCCTATGAGTCGGCGCCGGAAAAGGGCCGCATCTCCGTAACTTCACCTTTGGGCCGGGCCTTGATCGGAAAAGAGGAAGGGGACGAAATCCAGGTCAAAACCCCCAAGGGCGTGCAACATCTGGCAGTAGTCGAGGTTTCCTGATCAAGAATCTTTCTTCTCGGTCTTTTCATAAGGGGGTGAAGAGACTTGTCTTGGATTTTATCTAAAATAATCTTCGCTTCCCCTCATGACCCCGGCCAACGACCCGGACTTTCTCTCTTGGCCTAGCCGGGCTTTTTCTGGTAAATTCTCCCGATATGGAAAGCCGTCCGGGTGGGAAACGTTCATTCTCTTAAGGAGGGGAAAAAGTGAAAAATTACGTTATCGTCGGCAATGGAGTGGCCGGGGTCACCGCCGCAGAAAAAATCAGGGCCGCCGATCCAGAGGGAGAGATCACCGTTTTTTCTCAGGAGCCGGAACCGTTTTATTACCGGGTCAGGCTGCCGGAGGTGGTTTCCGGGCAGGTCGAGCCTTCCCGCATCGTCATTCATCCCGCTGATTGGTACAAAGACAACAAGATCAATCTGCTTTTAGGCGAGACGGTGGTTAAGGGCGACGTTTCCGCCAAGAAAGTCCAAAGCGACCAGGGCACGGTAATGAATTACGACGAACTGCTGCTGGCCGTGGGGGCCAGAAGCTTTATCCCGCCGGTGCCGGGCGCGGAAAAAAAAGGCGTTTTCGGCCTGCGCAGCCTGGCCGACGCCCGGGCCGTAGCCGCCCAGGCCGAAAAAACCAAGAAGGCCGTACTGATCGGCGGCGGGCTCTTGGGTCTGGAAGCCGGTTACGGCTTGACCCGCCGAGGTTTGACGGTCCAGGTGGTCGAATTTTTCGACCGCCTCCTGCCCAGACAGATGGACCCGGCCGGCGCGGCCAAACTCCAAAAAATCCTCGAAGGCCTGGGCTTCTCTTTCTACCTGGGGGCCAAAGCCAAGCAGATTTTGGGACAATCCGAAGCCGAAGGCCTGGCCTTGGAGGACGGCCGGGAGATTGAGGGCGGCCTGGTCCTGTTTTCGGCCGGCATCCGGCCTAACCTGGACTTGGCCCGAAACATGGGGCTGGACGTGGACAAGGGCGTCAAAGTCGACGACCGGCTGCAGACCAGCCGGCCGAGCGTCTGGGCGGCCGGCGACCTGATCGAACATCGGGGCCGGATTTACGGCATCTGGCCGGCGGCCCGGGCCCAGGGCGAGACGGCCGGGATCAACATGGCCGGCGGTCAGGCCGTTTATGAAGGCACGGTCCTGTCCAATTCCTTGAAAGTGGTCGGCGTGGACCTGACCGCCGCCGGCGATATAGACGCCGACGGTAAGCATCAATCAATAATTTTTCAAGATGATTCCACCTACCGCAAGATCGTCCTGGACCAGGGACGGATAATCGGATTCATCTTTTTCGGCCTGACCCAAGGCGTCAAGGAATGCCAGGCCGCTTTGGAAAAAGGCCTCGATGTTTCCCCATACGCTCAGGCCATGAAAGAGAAGGATTTTGATTTTTCCAAGTTGGTTTGATCGCCAGGGGGGCCGTCCTGACCACCCTTAAAGACATAGACCAGGCTCGAACCGTTTTGACCCAGGTTATAACCAGGACGCCCCTGGTCTTTTCCCATAATCTGAGCCGACTGGTCGGGGCTGAGATTTATCTCAAGCTGGAGAATCTCCAGCGCACCGGGTCCTTTAAAATCCGCGGCGCTTATAACTGCCTTCACCGTTTGGCCCAGGCCGGAGCGGCCACCGCCGTGGCTGCGGCCTCGGCCGGCAATCACGCCCAAGGCGTGGCTTGGGCCGCCCGCCTTCTGGGTTTGAAGGCCCTCATCTTCATGCCGGTCGGCGCTTCCCTGTCCAAGCGCCAAGCCGCGGCCGCTTACGGGGCTGAGGTTCGTCTGGCCGGAGAAACGGTGGAAGAGGCCGTCCAGGCCGCTCGCGGCCTGGAAGACTCTTTGACCTTCATTCACCCCTTTGCCAACCCGGACGTGATAGCCGGTCAAGGCGTCTTGGGACTGGAGATTCTCGAAGACCGGCCCGACCTGGAGGCCGTAGTCGTCCCCGTCGGCGGCGGGGGGCTTATCGGGGGCGTGGCTGCGGCCGTCAAGGCCAAAAAACCTCGGGTCATAGTGGCGGGCGTGGAACCAAGCCGGGCCGCTTCTGCCACCGCCGCCCTGGCCGCCGGAAACCCGGTCGAAACGGCTGCGGGGTCCACTCTGGCCGACGGGGCCAGGGTGGCTAAAGTCGGCGATCTGACCTTGCCTCTGATCCAAAAATTTGTTGATCGAGTGGTTCAGGTCGATGAAGAGCATATAGCTCAAGCCATGCTCCTGCTTTTGGAACGGCGGCGGATAGTGGCCGAAGGAGCCGGAGCCCTGGGCCTGGCCGCATTTTTGGCCGGGGCTTTTCCTGAATTGGAAGGCAAAAAGGTGGTCCTGATCATTTCCGGCGGCAACGTGGATGCCAATCTGATCGGCCGGATCATCGATCAGGGTTTGGTCCGCTCCGGCCGCATCTTCAAATTTTCCGTGATCCTGGACGACCGCCCCGGGGCTCTGGCCAAACTTCTCTCCTTGGTCGCCTCCGCTCAAGGCAACGTTTTGCACATATTTCACGACCGACTGGGGAAAAATCTGCCCCCGGACCAGACCAGGGTGGGCTTGGAACTCGAAACCCGCGGGCTCGACCATGGAGCGGAAATCGCCGCTCTTTTAAGAGCCGAAGGTTATCGGATCACTGAAGAATAGAAAAGGGAAGGCCGAAACAGCCCTCCCCTCAAGTTGAACCAAGCTTGGCCGCGCACCCTTTCTCGAGCCTCTCCAAAGAAGTCCCCGCTTCGACGAAAGGGAAGCCCGAACATCCGCGACACAAACCACCTTGCTTACCGCTGCTTCCTCCCGGACCTGACGGGGTTCGCAGGCGTTTGTTGCGCGGCGTCGAGCCTGTTTCGCCGAAAACCGGAAAAAACCTCCCGGAGTTAAACCCTCAAAAGGGGATTCAGCCCCGCTGAAGCGGATTTCGGGTTCAGGGCACCGCTAGCTCCCCGCCTAGCGCGACCAAGCTGAAACAATGGTTGTCAAATCACCGGCCGCCCCGCCGAATTCGTCAAGATGATTAACGGGGCCGGACTCGATCGTTCAAATGATACTTACACTTTTCCCCGGGAAAATGCAAGGCCGCCGGAGGTTTATTTCAGTGATCCGGGGGCCGGGGAATTAGAAGGATAATTGGATGCCGGTTAGCTTCTTTCGTTGGTGTCCGGGGCTGTTTTAACGTTCGGGGGACGTAAAATCCGCCGAACGTTTGAGACTGCCGGGCAGGAAGTCAGTCGGATCGGACCATGCCGCCGATCTTCGGAGTATACCCCGAAGGCCCCCCGAAAGAACGTTCGGCCGAACCCAAGCCTTTCCTCTGCATGAAGGGGGTAGAGGGCGACCCCCTGCTCAACTCAAATGACTCAACTGGCCGATTCGATTCAGCCGCGTTTCCGGCCCATCCTCTTCCGAAACAACCCAAGCCCGGCCAAACCCGAGCCCAGCAGCAGCGCCGCCCCCGGAACAGGCACGGGTGCGGGGGGTTGCCCCTGGCTGTTATGCGCCAGATTGTCGAGACTCATGGGCTGGACCACACCGCCCTTGTTGGGGCCGGAAACCAAAGTGACGGATAAAAACGGTGTGTCGCTGATCAAGCCGAAGAAGCCGCTGCCGGTTCCATGGGGCCAGGGCGCCACGTTGCCGTAACTGACGGTGAGCACATTGAGCGTGTAGGAGTCGGTCGAATCGATATCTTTCCAATCGAAGCCCAGCGCCGTGATCGGAGCATCAAATGTGATGTCGATCGTCGGACCGGTGTTGCCGCTCCCGGAGGGAATGCGGCCCCAGGCCAGATGCGCGGTGGCGTCGATCTGGGAAGATGCGCCACCGTCCAGAATGGCCACGCCATGGGTGTACAGGGCGGTGGCGGTGACAGTGAAGCCATCAAAGGACTCCCCCACACCCTGGCTGAAGTAGTGCAGTCAAAAAACTAGGAAAAAAGTAGTAATCCGCCTGGTCATCGATGGCGGGGGCCCCGGTGGGGCCCCTTGATCCACGCCCGGCCCCGTTGAGCCGGCCGGATTAACGAGGAGACCCCCTTAAATCGGCCCGTCATTATGGAACCAAATCTGAGTGATACTAAGTTGCCTTCAAACAAAGTTTAACCGCGGGTCATGGCGAGGAATCCCGCGGCGGCGGGATGACGGCGCCATCTCTTTTAATTTGAAGGGATTGCTTCGGTTCGTCCGGGACGAACCTCGCAATGACCTGATAGTTCCCTTATTTCATATTTGAAGGCAACTTGGTATGAACCCGGTCCAACTGAAAAATGATCCAGAGCGCCTTGAAAGGCTGTTGCTTTTTGTCCAGCCGTATTTTATAAAGCAAGCGGAGTTGATATGTATGTTTAAAGAATTGGTTTCCAAGGAATTACTATCCCTGACGCCTTATCCACCGGGCAAACCATTGGAAGAACTCGAAAGAGAGCTTGGCGTCTCCGGGGCGGTCAAACTGGCTTCCAACGAAAATCCCCTGGGGCCGTCGCCCAAGGCGGTGGCGGCCGTAACCGCGGCCCTGCCCAACCTTCATCGCTACCCGGACGGACGCGGGTATTACCTGAAAAAAGCCTTGGCCGAACGTCTGGGCCTGTCCATGTCCCAGGTGGTGCTCGGCAACGGTTCCAACGAGATAATCGAACTGAGCGTCAGAACCTTTTTAAGGCCGGGCGATGAGGCTGTTTTTTCCGACCCGACTTTTCTGGTCTATTCCAAAGTGGTTCAGGGCGCCGGCGGTCTGATCAAGCGGGTTCCTTTAAAAGGATTCCGGCACGATCTGCCGGGGTTAGCCGAAACGGTCGGCGACCGAACCAGGCTCCTTTTTCTGGATAACCCGAACAATCCCACGGGAAGCTTGATCGCCCCGGATGATTTGAAGTCATTTCTGGCCGACCTGCCCCCCAGGACCGTGGTCGTTCTGGATGAGGCCTACCGGGATTTCGTCCGCAACCAACCCCTGATTGATCCTCAAGAGTTGCTGGCCGGGAACAACCCGATCATCATGCTCCGCACCTTTTCCAAGGCTTACGGCTTGGCCGGGTTGCGCGTCGGGTACGGCCTGGCCCCGGCGGAGCTGGTTGATTACCTGGACCGGGTGCGCCAGCCTTTCAACGTCGGGACCCTGGCCCAAGTCGGGGCCCTGGCCGCTTTGGACGATGAAGAATTCTATCAAAAGACCAGGGAGGCGACTTGGTCCGGATTGGCCTGGCTCCAAGAGCAGCTCAAGCGATTGGGCCTGAAATGCCACCCGACTCAAACCAACTTTTTTTTAATCGAGCTTGACCGGACCGCAGACAGCGTGGCCGAGGCCATGCTCAGGGAGGGCGTCATCGTCAGGTCGATGAAGAGTTACGGTCTGATCAATTTCATACGAATCAACGTGGGGTTGCCCGAAGAGAACCGGCGATTCCTCAGCGCCCTGGCCAAGGTCCTGGGTCTGGCATGGCCTCCGGGCAACGCATCATAACCATCGACGGACCGGCCGGGGCGGGCAAAACCACTCTGGCCAAGGCCTTGGCCCGGCGTTTGGGCTGGGCTTATCTTGACACCGGGGCCATGTACCGGGCCGTCGCTTTGGCTGTGGCCGAAGCCGGTGTCGATGTTTCCGATGAGCCGGCCGTGGCCGGGGTCCTGGAGAACCTCCAACTGGAAGTGGTTCCGAACCAAGACGAAACCCAGGTCTTTTTAAACGGCCGCGAAGTCACCGCTGATATTCGGCAGCCTCATATCAGCGCTTTGGCCTCGGCCGCTTCGGCCTTGAGCGTGGTCCGGCGGGCCATGGTCGAGTATCAGCGGCGGCTGGGGGTCTCGGGCAACTTAGTGGCCGAAGGCCGGGACATGGGGACCGTGGTTTTCCCCCAGGCTTGGGTCAAATTTTTTCTCGACGCCGCTCCCGAGGAGAGAGCCAGGCGAAGATTTGAAGAACTCAAAACGACAGGGGAAAAGGTCAGTCCCGGTCAAGTGGCCGAAGACATGGCCAGGCGGGATCAGGCCGATTCCAGCCGGGTTTTGGCGCCCCTTAGACCGGCCGAAGACGCTATTATCATCGATTCCAGCCGATTGAGCATAAAGGACGTTCTTGATCGGATGCTGGCCGCGATAAAAAAGGAAAACAATTTTTCGTAATCCTTCAGTTATCGGCGGCCTGGATTCCCGTCGCCGGGGCGGTGTCCCAATTCGTTTTTCCCCCTCGTTCCCAGGTAGATACTTGGAACGAGAATTCATACGATTTTTCCTGAAAACCTATTGATTTGTTAAAATAGAATTGCTATAAAATGAAAGTTTGATAAAAAAGGCCGTCGGTTTATTTTAATTTAACTATTAAAGTAAATTGTAGGTTGGGCTTAGAAGCCCGCGGGCTTGCAGCACGATTTTTTGGGGGTATTTGGTAAACCATGGAAAACTTTCAAAGCCAAGATCAGGAACAAGTCAAAAACAATTTGAACGTCCAGGCCGAACACTCGGATTCGGAGGTCCAGCCGGACATGGGCGATCTTTATGAACAAAGTTTTAAAAAACTCCATGAAGGAGAGGTTCATAGAGGATTAGTCGTCCAGATCGACAAAGAAAGCGTGATGGTCGACATCGGGTCCAAGTCCGAAGGCCGCATCCCCTTGTCTGAATTCACCGACGAGGCGGGCCAGGTTCGGGTGGAAGTGGGCGATGAGGTCGAAGCCTTGCTGGTTCGTTGGGACGAAGAAGACGACGAGATCATCCTTTCCAAGGAAAAAGCGGCCAAGATCAAGGTCTGGGAGGAGATCAGCCGTATCTATAATGAAGACGGGACTATTGAAGGTCGGGTGACCGCCCGGGTCAAGGGGGGGTTATCGGTGGACATCGGCGTAACCGCTTTTTTACCCGGTTCCCAGGTCGACCTCAGACCGATCAAAAACCTCGAAAGCTTGGTGGGCCAGACTTTTCAATTCAAAATTTTGAAATATAACAAGCGCCGAGGCAATGTAGTCCTGTCGCGCCGAGCCATTCTTGAAGAGGAACGGGCCAGGCTCAAAAACACGACCATGGCCGGCCTGAGTGAAGGTTCGGTCATGGAAGGCGTGATCAAAAACATCACCGAATACGGGGTCTTTGTTGATCTTGGCGGCATTGACGGATTGCTCCATATTACTGATATGTCTTGGGGCCGCATCGGCCACCCCTCCGAACTTTTCAAAATCGGGGACAGAATCAAGGTCAAGGTTCTGAGTTTTGACCGTGACCGCGAACGCGTTTCCTTGGGACTCAAGCAACTGCAGGAAGACCCCTGGACCAAGGCTGAAGAGAAATATCCGGTCGGAACCAGGGTCCAAGGCCGAGTGGTTTCTCTGGCCGATTATGGGGCTTTTGTCGAGGTCGAAGAAGGCATCGAGGGCCTGATTCACGTTTCGGAGATGTCCTGGACGCGGAAGGTGAGAAATCCGGCCAGGCTTCTGTCGGTGGGCGACCTGGTCGAATGTGTCGTTCTGAATATTGACGCCTCCCAGAAACGCATTTCTTTGGGCATGAAACAGGTGGAGCCCAATCCCTGGGACGTGGTGGCCGAAAAGTATCCGGTCGGTACGATCATCGAGGGCAAAATAAAGAACATTACTGATTTCGGCATATTCATCGGCATTGACGAAGGCATCGACGGCTTGGTTCATATTTCGGATATCTCCTGGACCAAGCGTTACAAGCACCCTTCCGAAGCCTTCAAAAAGGGCGACCAGGTTCGGGCGGTCGTTTTAAACATAGAAAAAGAAAACGAACGTTTCTCTCTGGGGATCAAGCAGATCGAGCCGGACCCCTGGGAGCTGGTCCCGGCCAAGTATCCGGTGGGCGCCAGGGTGACCGGAACGGTGACCAACATCACGGACTTCGGCCTCTTCATTGAACTCGAGGAAGGCATCGAGGGCTTGGTTCATGTCTCTGAAGTGGGACGCCACAAGGGCAAAAGCCTCCGGGAACTCTACAGTCTGGGCGACGTTATTTCGGCTAAAGTCATCAATGCCAGTGTGGCGGAACGGAAGATCGGATTGAGCATACGCAGGATGAAAAAGGACGAGGAGCAAGCTCTTTACAGCGACTACCTCAGCAGTCGCCCGGGGGCTGCCACTTCGAGCCTGGGAGAACAGCTCCAGCAGGCTTTGAGTCGGGCCGCCCTGCAGGAGGCCGAGGCCAATAAAAAGCCGGAGGTTTTGAACTCGGATTCCCCCGCCGAAGAACAGGATGAAGATGAAAGAGCCGCCATGGAGGGTGAGGCCGAGGAGGACTAGGTCTGACCCGGGTCGTGTTCGAGTTCTGAAAAAATACCGTGCCGGACCAAATCGCGTCTTCAGACAGACCGCCTGAGAAGGGGGCGGGTCGCCATTCATGTCTGATAACCCTGCTGGTCATTCTGGCCGTAGTGGTCGTCTTGGCCGGAGGGCTGGTCGGTTTGGCCTTCCTGGTCGGGTCAAGCGGCGGGTTCGCCTGGGGCGAGGGTGTCGGAGTGCTGGAAATAGAAGGAGTTGTGGCCGACGCCCAGCCCATCCTTGAGACCCTGGTTAAATTTCGCCGTTCCGGCAAAGTCAAGGCCATAGTCATTCGAGTCGATTCCCCCGGCGGGGGAGTGGCCCCGACTCAGGAAATTTTCCGGGAGATTCAAAGGACCAAAAAAGAAAAGAGGGTCATAGCCTCCTTGGGTAATATCGCCGCCTCGGGTGGATTGTATTTGGCCGCACCCGCCGACAAGATTTTGGCCAACCCGGCCACGGTCACTGGAAGCATCGGCGTGATCATGCAGATGGTCAACGTTGAAGACCTGATGGGCAAGGTCGGTTTCCGTTCCATCGTGATTAAAAGCGGAAAATATAAAGACATCGGCTCGGCAACCAGAACCATGACCGATGATGAAAAACAACTGCTCCAACAGGTGGTTGACCAACTCCACCGGCAGTTCGTCCAAGACCTGGCTGAAAGCCGGAAGTTGGCCGTGGAAAAGGTGGCCGGACTGGCGGACGGCCGGATATTCACCGGCGAGGAGGCCTTGGCCCTGGGTTTGGTTGATTCGCTGGGCAATTTCCAGGATGCCGTGGCCCTAGCCGGGAAAATGGCCGGCCTGAAGGGACCGGTTCGCCTCATTCGGCCTGAAAAAAAGGATTCGTGGTGGAAAAATCTTCTGGCGGGCCAAAGCTCTCTGAGCCTCCTGCCCGAATGGTTGGAACGTCCCCTAAGATTCCAATACCTGTATCTCCCTAATCTCTGAGATCAAGCCCGGTTGAGCCCCTTTGGAAAACCGGGCCTGGAGTCCCGATTTATGGTTAAACGCGAGCTGATCGCCGCCTTGGCCCGGAGGCATAAAAACCTGAAAGCCAAGGATGTGGAATTCATGGCCCGGTTGATCTTCGACACCATGGCCGCGGCGTTGGAGCGAGGTGAGGAAATAGAATTCAGAGGCTTTGGGGCTTTCCGTCTCCGGGAATACGCGCCGCGGAGAGCCCGTAACCCCGGGTCCGGGGAAAACCTCCAATTGGAATCAAGACGCGGGATTCTCTTTCGGGCGGGCCGGGATATCAGGGAGCGGCTTAATGGAGAATGAACGGTCGATTGCGGCCCTTGGGTCGGATGGAAACCGACCGGGTTTTGTCCGAGGCCTTTTGACTCCATGGCGAGGTTTCCGTTTTCTTTTCGCCCACCCGCGCTTGCTTTCTTATGCCTTTTTGCCGCTGGTAATCAACACCGCTCTTTTCATGATTTTTTTCTTGATCGGCTTCAGATACTTCTCCCAATGGCTGGAAGCCTTGCTGCCCCAAGGCCAGGCCTGGTATTGGGTCATCCTGACTTACCTGCTCACGGTCGTGCTGGCGCTTCTTTTACTGCTGGTTATCGTCTTTACCTTCGCGGCGGTGGCCAACATCCTGGCCTCCCCCTTCAATGACGCCCTGTCCGCCAGGACCGAAGCCCTGGCGGCGGGTGAGCTTGCGGAGCCCCCTTTTTCCTTCACCGGCCTCTTCAAGGAAATCGGGCGAACCATCATCGAAGAGCTGAAAAAAATAGCCTTTTACCTGGCGGCGGTGGGGCTTCTTTTGCTCCTCAACCTGGTCCCGGCGGCCGGTCAGGCCTTGTACGGCCTTTTGTTCACCCTGCTGACCATAGTCTGGCTCGGTCTGAGTTTCCTCGATTACGCCCTGGCTCGGCACGGGTATCGCCTGGGCCAAAAGCTGAACTTTGTCCGGCGCAACTTCAGACCTGTTTTCGGCTTTGGTCTCGGCGTCTTCGCCGGTCTTCTCATCCCCGTTTTCAATCTGCTTTTCATTCCGGTGGCCGTGGTCGGTGGGACCCTGCTTTATGTGGACCTGGACGAAACCCAGGCCATCAGACCGACGGTCCGGAGTTCCACCCAGTTGCCTTCAAAGGGGCATTACCTATAGGTCAGGGCGAACCCGCGCGGCGCTGGGCCGCGGTAAGCGGATGACCCAGCAATTTCTTGATTTCCTAGAAAAAAGGATTAGAGAATAGTGGCGTCTCCCAGGCCTTGGCGCAGGACCTCGGGGAGATCGCCGATCAAGGAGACCACGGTGGACGGCTTCCCCGGCGCCGGCCCCCCGTCGATGACCAGGTCCAGGGAGCCCTTGAACAATCGGTCGATCTCCTCGGGATCGGAGACGGCTTGACCCGTTTCGTCGGTGGCCGTGGTGTTGATGACCGGATGCCCCAGACCTTGGACGATGGCCAGGCAGATGTTATGACCGGGCACGCGGATTCCCGCTTCCTTGCGCTTGTTGAGCATTATTTTAGGCACCAGACGGGTTCCTTCCAAAATGAAGGTGTACGGCCCGGGCAGGAGCCGCCGCATGGTCCGGTAGGCATAATTGGAGACCTTGGCGTATTCGCTGATGTCTTTGAGGTCGGCGCAAATAAAGGAGAAAGGCTGCCGCGGCGTCCTTTTTTTAAGTCGGTAGACCTTCTCGATGGCCCGCTTTTGGAAAAGGTCGCAGCCGATTCCATATTGGGTATCGGTGGGGTAAGCGATGATTCCGCCGTCGCGCAACACCGAAACCACGCGGTCGATCAGGCGGCCCTGGGGATTGTCCGGATTGATGCGCAATATCATAAATGCTTATAATCACCCCTGTTTTTATTTAAAATACCACGGGAGTCTAAAAAGTGTCAAGGACCTCGGCCTGGCTGGCCTGGCCGGGTATCAACTTTTTGTCGGCCGTGGTATAATTTTAAAAAGGAGAACCGCCGGTGGCCGAGATAATAGATTTTTCCAACAGAAAAAAACTAAAGGACGATCTGAGCCGGACGGATAAGTTGGAGGCCCTGCAGTCCTTGATTACCTGCGGCCGATGCGGGCGGCGGTGCGCCAAATGCGGAGCGTACAGTGAAAGCCTCAACCTGGTCGAACGGGTGGAAGAGGGTCTGAGTCTCCGGCTGTGTCCGCTGTGTCTGGAGGAGTACCGCGACCTGCTTTTTTATCTTCGAGATGGAAAGGGGCCGGATGACCCTCTGTGGCACAATCGGGAGTGGGTTCGTCTGTGGTTGGCCTGGCTGGAATATCAACTTGCCCTGGCCAATTTTTTAACTTCTCCTGAACTTATTGAAGTAATAGAAGAATTAACCGACAAGCCCGTTTAGAACGGGATGTCGTCGTCGGGCGGCGGGCCGCCGGAGTCGCCGCCGGGGTCGTTGAAGGCCGGACCTTTTTCCGAAGACGGGCTGGTCCTTGGGGGAGCTGAAGAGCGCGACCCGGTCCCGGAGGGGGGGCTACCCAGCATTTGCATGATGTTGGCGATGATTTCGGTGGTGGTCCGCTTGTTGCCGTCCCGGTCTTCCCAGTCCCGGGTCTGGATGCGCCCCTCGATGTAGACCTGGCGGCCCTTGGCCAGATACTCGCCGCAAATTTCCGCCAGCCGACCGAAAGCCACAATACGGTGCCATTCGGTTCGATCTTCCCGCCCCCCGTCCTTGGTGGAGATGGTTTCCGTGGTGGCCATCGTGAAATTGGCCACGGCGGTCCCATTGGGCGTATAACGAATTTCGGGGTCCCGGCCCAAGTTGCCTATCAAGATGGCCTTATTGATTCCAGCCATGACCATGCCTCGCTGATTTGAATTGTTTATCCCTAGCTAACATAGGGCCGAATCTAAATCAAGACCTTCAGGCCGGCGCGCGGCTGAAGGGAAAATATTTTTATCGGAGCTTATACCAACCCGACTTACGGGAAAAAGGTCCCAAGGGAAGGCGGACTTCCCTTGGGACCTCCCGGTTCGGCTGTTTTCAGCAGGTTATTTTAATGACGACTTCCGTCTGACCTTGGCCGGAAGGGGTAAAGGTGAGGTTTTCCATGGCTTTTTTGAAACAAGCCTCGATCCGGGGATCGCCGAAGGTGGACTTGATCAGGGTTACTTCCTTGAGCGTACCGTCGGCCTGAATCACAACCCGGTAAGTCGCTTCGCCGGAGGGCCGGGTCTGAGCCTGGCCGCTTGCGGTCAGCCGGCATTGTTCAAAAAGACTGATTTGATTTTTCAGGACCTTTTCCACTTCGGCCCGGCTCAGGTCGCCCCGGACTTCCGTTACGGCCAATTTCACTTCGACTTTTTTCTCTTCCTCAAGCGCCATCGGGGCCGCTTCGGGCTTCAAGGCCGAAGAGTCCCGCATCATGACGGCCGTTCCGGCCATTTTGAAACGCTGTTCGCCCACGGCCAGGTCCGAAACCCCCGCCGGCAAGGGCAGCGGCTGCTTGACCGTGACCAGTTGACCGTCGGCCCGCTTGATTTTATCCACGGCCACGAACGAGGTGTAGGGGGTCATCAGGCTGTATTTCAGCCCCAGGGCCGTAACTTCCTTGATCCGTTCGTCTTGTTCTTCCAGTTTGTTCAGGTCGGCCAGCCGCATGATCCGATGGCGGGCCCAAAGGCGCTGCAAGGCCGAATTTTCAGGTGACGGTTCGGCCGTGCTTACCGCCACCACTTTTTTAAAATCCCCTTGGGCTGTTTTTCCGGTGATCACGATCCGTCCGTCCGGCCGGCCCCGGTATTTGCCGAAAAGAATAATCGGGCGGGAGGCGAAGAGATCAGGCAGGGCGAGAGGTTCAACGCCGTAAGCCTCGAAACCTTCGAAAGCGGCCCGGATTCCAGTCAGGACCGGGTTTTCTATATATCGGCGGAAGCGCTCCGCTTGGGCGGGACCTTCGGCCTCGTTCAGCACCACGAAGGGCTCGCCCAGGCCGACCCTGGCCAGACCCTCGATCAAATGCCGGTTGACCGCACCACCGATGCCGAAGGCGAATAGGTTGGACTGGCCCAGATTCCGGCGAATCAATTCAAAGGCCTCGGGTTCGACGCTGACGTACCCGTCGGTGACTATCACGATGATGCGCGACACTTCATCGGTCTTGGGCAGGACCAGAGCCCTGGTCAAGGCCGGCAGTATTTCCGTGCCGCCCCCGCCCTGTTGGGACTCGATCCAAGATACGGCCTTGGCTTTATTGGCTTCGGTCCCCGGAAGGGACCGGTCCGGCGATAGGACGGCCGAACCCCCGGCGAACAAGAGCACGTTCATGAAATCGGACGGCCTGAGATTGGTGATGATGTCCCTCATCAACACCTTGGCCACCTTCAGGGGGAAGCCGCGCATGGAACCGGAGACGTCGACGATGAAGATATATTCACGGGGGAGAACGCTCTCCGGCTTGACCCTCTCCGGCGGTTCCATCATCATCAGGAAAAAATTCTCTTCCGGGCCGGGATAGAGCAACAAGCCGGTCTCTATTCGGTCCCCGGCCAGTCGGTAGCCCAGGACAAAATCCTTGGTGCCGGCTTGTTTGCCGTCCTTGATGGTCACGTGAGCTTGGGTTTGGCCGGAGTATTCCACGGCTATTTCGTGACTGGGGCTGGTCAATTGGGCCAAGGGCAGGCCGGTGTTCAGGTCCAGGCTCAGGCCGAAGTCATACGGGGCGGGTTGGCCCTCGTGCAGATAAGGATTTTCCACCCATTTTTGTGTGTCCGGGGCCCCCTGGGCCGGGAGGTTGGCGTAACGCGGCCCCACCACGGTGGGGAAGATAAATTCATAAATGTTTTCCCTGGGTTCGATCAACTCCGTGTAACGAAGTTCGACCTTGATTTGGTCGCCCGGCAGGATGTTGGCCACGTTCATCTGGAAGACGTTGGGCCGCTGCTGTTCCAGCAAGGAGGCGGTTCGACCTTCCTCCTTGGCCTGGTCATAGGCCTGTCGGGCCTTTTGCCGTTCCATGATCTCGGCCTCGATGATCCGCTCGCCGATGGTCATGCGCAGGGCGTAAACCGCGGCCCGGGTCGAGGCCGGAAAGATATAAACGGCTTCTAAAGTCCTTCGGCCTTCATTTTTATAAACCTGGGTTATGGTTACATCAGCCGTGACCCCGGCGATCTTGACTTCGGCCCTGGTGCTTTTGAGCGGCAGGCGGTCGACGGCCGGATCATCGCTTCGGACAAAAAAATAGGGCGAGAGGGTTTTATCCGTGTTCCCGCCCGGCTGGTTTTCGGTTTTCGCGCCGGCCGGCTGGGTTCCGGCGAACATTAGCAGCAAGGCGCACAGAGACAGTGTCTTCCAAAACCTTCCCATTTGCAGTTCCTCCAGGTAAGTGGTGAGTTGCTCAAAGCCGGCCTTGAACTATCATACGCACTGCCGCGGACGGATGTTTCAAGCCGAGGAAACAAAGTTCTCCCGACCCCGGTTTTTTCCGACCTGGTGGGGGAAGACTTTATTGCTTAGACCTAAATAAGGCTTGGTGGCGTATTGTTATTATAAATTAGTGAAGCCTGGTCCTGGAAACGATCAAGTTGACAGGCGGGCCGGAAAGTCAAGCCGGCGGCGGCCGATGAAGCTCGGAAATATGATTTTCATCCTGAGGGAAAAATTGAAATTTGACTGTGAATATGATAAGCTGAACCGCGCTCGGTCAGGCCGACCAGCACGTTCGCGACCGGCGCCATTACTCGCCAACAAAGGAATCGCCCCCGGTGACCGGCTCAGGTCTGAGGCTTCACGAACTGACCGACGAAGAATTGATGGTCCGCTACGTCCGGAACGAGGTCGAGGCCTTTGAAGTTCTTTTCTCTCGCTACCGTCAGCCCCTTTTCAGTTTCCTTTACCGCTACTTGGGACGGCCGGACAAGGCCGAGGACGTTTTCCAGGAAGTTTTTTTCGAGGTCGTCCGAGCCCGGAAAAGTTTTCGGCCCGAGGCCAAGTTTTCTTATTGGCTTTTCCGCATCGCCCGGAACCGGGCGGTGGACAGGCTGAGACGCAACGGATTTCGGGAAATGGAATCGCTCGACGCGCCCACCGATCTTCAGGAGCCTGAAGCCTCGACCAGGTTGAACCAACTCTCGGGGGAATGGCCCGATCCCGAGACCCTGGCCCAGGACCGGGAGACCGCGGCCGCCTTACAGGACGCCTTGGCCGACCTCCCGCCCGAGCAACGCGAAGTCTTTTGGCTCAAAGAGATGTCCGGTTTGACCTTGTCGGAAATCGCCGCCCTGACCGGCGTGTCCGAAAATACGGTCAAAAGCCGGCTGCGTTACGCCCTGAGCAAACTGCGCTCAGCCTTGAGTCTGAAAGGGTTGCAACCGTGAACTGCCGACAGGCGGAAGACCTTATTATAGACTACTTGTATGGTGAACTGAGCCCCGAGTCAACCGAGATTTTCCGGCGGCATTTGGACGGATGTCCGGAGTGCGCGGCCAGGGTGTCCGAACTCTCGCTGGTCCGCCGGACCACGGCGGCCCTGAACCAGGTCGAACCATCCCGGATGACCCTCAACCGGGTTCTGGCCCTGGCCCGGGAGGAAGCCGAGTCTTCGCGATCAGTTTGGGGATGGGGTTGGTTCAAGATTCTGGCCCCTTTGTGTCTGATGGCCGTGGTCGGCGGCCTGGTCCTCTTTCAGCTTCGCACCGGTCTGGTTTCCCAAGAAGCCATGCCGCCCGAATTCAAAAAAGACTCTTTCAAGGCCCTCTCGGCCGAGAACTCCAAAGATAAATCGATGAAAACGGCGGCCCGGTCTTCGGAAAGGGCCGATTCACCCCGCAACCTTACTGCCGTAACCAATGACAGCCCGCCCCTCTCCAACCCGTCTCCAGCCCCCGTCTTCCGTTCATCCGCCGACTCGGATGTGACAATCGCCGAGGTGTCCGAACCTTCTGTTTCATCGGTGCCGCCGAAAAACGAGGGCCGGGATTGGGTCGGAACTCAAACCGAGACGGCTCCCGCCGCCGGCCCATCCCCACCGGTCCGGGCGACCGGGTCTTCTCCGGCCGATCGATCCGCTTCGACGACCGACCGACCTTCTCCAGAGAAGCAACGGGAGCAAACCGGCTTTTCTTTTTCCGCCTTCATTTACTTCGAGGATAACCGTTTAAACGCCTCCAGGCCGACGACGGATAAAGCCGGGGCCGCGGCCGAGACAGCCGCCGACCGGTCCGCCGGCTCCTCCGGGACCTCGATGCGGGAACATGCCGAAAAACCATTAAGTCTTGACTCGGCTGAAAAGGCTCTTAAGGAAAAAGATTACGACCGGGCCGCGGTAATGTATTCCCGCATTTTGGAGACCCTCCCGGCCGGTCACCCTGACCGGCCCCAGGCCCTCTATGGCCTGGCCCAGGCCCATGAAGCCCTGGGTCATGCGGATAAAGCCCTGCGGGTGTATCAGGCCCTTGTGTCCGCCCCTCCGCCTTACCGCGAAATGGCTGAAAAAAAGGTGAAAGAACTCGGCCGGCCCGTGGATTAAGGTGGGGGCTTCGGCCGAAAACAGGTGCCGGTGAGCCCCCCAAGGACTCCGCCTCTTTTTTCCTTGACAACCAAAGGTTTTTTTCGGTAAAGCCAAACAGAGTCGCAATACGGAATTGCGCTTGGACTGAAAAAACAGACTGAGATAGAATCGGAAAAGCCAAGAAGGCTTCGCCGGACGAAAACCGGCGAGCTCTTGGCTTTTTTGTTTCATACTCATGGACGGCCCGGTATGCCGGAGTCGATGGCGCCGGAAATCCAAGATTTGAAAGGAGGGGATAACCGAAAGAGAGCCGATAAGCCATGGCTTGGGAGATTATCGGAAGAAGAAAAATACGATTGACAGGCAGCGGCCTTTCTGGCCGGACCGACCGCTGCCTGTCCCCGGAAGCTTCCCCGTGAAGGGAAGCTCAGTGGTTCTTTATCATTCGAGCTTCTTCTTCGTCAATGGGGAGACGGTGTTTTCTCTTTTTCCAGCAGGCAATTCTTATTTCCAAGACAGTTCGTCCTGTTGTCTTTTCTGATGTGAACCTAATGGAACAACATCTGGGTTGGAGGAATCGGATGATGAGGAAAAATTCTCTTTGGAAAAGCTGGTTTTTTATCGCGAGCGTTTCTTTGTTGATGGCTGCAACCTGCTGCCCCCCGGTTTTGGCCCAGGACTCCCAAGTTGCCCCGGGAACGGAAACCGAGGCCGAGCGGGAAAAGGTTTATATGAAAATCGGGACGATCACCGTGACCGAAAAAAATCCATATCTGGCCACGGCTGATTTGCCCACTTCGGTGGATGTTCTCGGCAGTAATGAGATCGAAAATGAAAACGTGGATTTCAGCATGGAACTGTTCAAGAAAATTCCCGGCACCTATTACGGCGATTGGAATCAAGGGGTGGTCTCCGGGACCTTTTCCGTCCGGGGGTTTGACGCCAATCACGATGTGCCCCTGGCCTTGATCGTGGACGGCATCCCCCACAACTTTGCTTACGGACGCATGGACATCCAGCCGATATTTCCCTTGGAGATCGAGCGGATTGAACTGGTCAAGGGGACCAATGACCCCCGTTACGGCCTCTCCAACATCGCCGGCAACGTGAACGTCTATACGAAACACGGGGGCAATTTCAATGAATTCCGCTTTCTCACCGGCAGTTTCAACACCTACGACGCCTCCATGATCACCGGTCGGGAACAAGGCAACTTTTCCCAGACTTACTTTGTGGGTTACCGCCAAACCGACGGCTATCGGGAGCACTCTGATTTGAAGAAGGGTGCGGCCTCGGGCAAGTGGTTTTATCATACCGACGACCAGCGCCTGAGTATAGGGGCCATCGCCCGGTTTTTCGGCATGGACGCCAATGCGCCGGGTTACTTGACCAAGGAAGAGGCGGAAACCAATCCCCAACAGGCCGCCGACTTCGCCCGCACCGACGGGGGCGAGCAAAAGAACAATCACCTCAGCCTGCATCTGGACTACAGATTCAACGACCATCTCAACTGGTCCTTCAAGGTTTACACCCAGCATCTCCAGCGGCTGCGCTGGTGCACCTGGCTCCCCGGCGGGGCGCAGCAGGAAAGGGTTTCCCGAGACGACCAGTCCGGGGCCGTTTCCACGCTCAGTTATGAGACCTCCAACCTGGTCTTTAAAAATTTAAAACTGGATTGGGGGGTCGATTACCAATATCAGGACAATCTTGATCAACGCTGGGCCAGTGAAGATCGGGTCAGAAACGGCCCGACCAGGGATTATGTTTTCGATCAATCTTATTGGGGCAGCTACATCCAGGCCGACGGCAAGATGACCGATTGGCTGCGGCTGATCGCGGCCTTGCGCGTGGATCGTTTCGACGGTAGTTTTGAAAACCGGCTGGCCAATCAGAAAACCGATATGATCGATTTCGATAATATTTGGCAGCCTAAATTCGGCCTGGTCGTCACCCCGGTCCAAGGGTACAACCTTTATGCCAACTGGGGACGAACCTTCCAGATACCTCTATCCGACAGCGTCCTTTACGGTCAGGCCGCCAACGGCCGGCTGCTGTCCCGAGACCTCGAGTATTCAAAAAACGACGGATGGGAGGCTGGAATCAAGATGTCGCCCACCAACTGGCTCTCGGCCAGGGCCGGGTACTGGACCCAGACCGCCACTGAGGAGATCAGGCTGAAGGCCGACGGTTCCGGAGATTATGTCAACGCCGGAGAGACTGAAAGAAAAGGTTGGGACTTATCCGTGAGCCTGCGCCCCCATCCCTGGGTTTCCCTCTGGGGTTCGTACTCCCTGGTTGAAGCGATCTACACTAATCCAGGACCGACCCTTCAGGACAGACTGAACAAAAACATTGAAAACATCCCCGAGAAAGTGGCCAAGGTGGGCGTCGATTTCGAACACCCCGGCGGTTTCTTCGCCAATTGCTGGCTGGAAAGCCAGGGCGATTACTACGTGGACCCCCAAAACCTGAAACCCAAGGAAGGAGGATACAACCTGGTTAATTTGAGCCTGGGTCATAAATTCGACGAAACTCTGACCGTAGGCTTCGACGTCAAGAACCTCACTGACGAAACTTACAACGCCTTCGTCTGGAACTACGACTGGGGATATGGACCGGGCGACGAAAGAAGCTTCTACGGCTGGGTGAAAATGTCTTTTTAACATGTGTTGTCCTGCAATGAAAATTTAAGGAAAGGAAACCGCAAATGATGAAGAAAATTATGGTTGCCGCCGTATTGGCAATATTGTTGATTATTTTTCATTCCCCCCTGGTTTGGCCCCACGACACCTGGCTGGAGGAATCCGAGGGCAGTGTGACCGTCCTGGTGGGGCACCAGGGGAAAATCGATCCTTATGAACCGCAAAGAGTGGTGGAGATCGTCGGGTACACCTCCAACGGGTGGCCGGTTCCGCTCGAGATCGAAAGGGCCAAGGAAGGGTGCTCGGCCCTCGTGGACGAACCTTTCCCCGCCTTTACCGCGATTCTGGATAACAAATACTGGCTGCAAACCACGGAGGGGTGGAAAAATCAAAGGGGAAAAGAGGGTCTGGAAATAATCATCGAAGGTCGGTCCTACAAGTACACCAAACACATCTCCAAGTGGGCGGATTTTTTGTCCAAACCCCTGGGACAGCGCTTTGAGCTGGTCCCCTTGAAGGACCCGACCGGCTTGAAAGAGGGGGACCGCCTGCCGATCAAAATTTATTTCGAAGGCCGACCGGCGGCCAAGGCCGGTCTGTCCAAAAGCAGCAACATGAAAGACACTCATGAATTGGAGCAAGTCGAAGGGGAAGGTCCTTTTACCATAACCATCGGCCCGCCGGGACCGCAGCTCGTCAACGCCAAGTACGTCCTGCCGGTCAAGGGGGAAAAACAGGTGGTCTGGCTAGCGGGTTCCTTGACCTTCAGCACCGCCAGGTGATGAACCTGGGGACGGATGGGTCAGGCCCGTCCGTCCCCCATCGGAAAGGATTATTCCTTGAAGGCGATTCTATCCATCCTTTTGCTGTTCATCTCGGCCGCTTTTTTATGGCCCGGACCTCTGTCCGCCCATGGCGTTCAAGGCCAGGTCGCTCCGGGCGGGCTGGTGGTCAGCGCCGCCTACAGCGACGGCGAGCCGATGAGTTACGCCCTGGTCAAGGTCTTCGCTCCCGAGGCGGAGCTCACCTTCCAAACCGGTCGGACCGATCGGAACGGGCGGTTCTGCTTTTTCCCGGACCGGGCCGGAAGCTGGCGGATGTTGGTGGACGACGAAATGGGCCACTTGTTGGCGATGGAAATGCCGGTCACGGAGACTCTTCATCTGGAGCGGCCCGAGCACGCTGTTTCCGGAACCGGCATTACGTCCAGGTTCCAAGGGATTCTGGTCGGAATTTCCATTATCTTTGGAATTTTCGGTATAGTCTGTTGGCTCAAATCCAGAGGAAAAAGTGCCGGCTTGAATTAGATCAATTTCGACTGTATAAATAGCCGAAGATTGAGGTTTCGGCTGAATATGACTCATCATCGTCTCAGCTTTTTGCTCGTTCTAGGTATGATCTGCTTGATGTTCCGCCCGGGCGGCGTCTCGGCCGAGGCCGGACGGACCATCGAGCGGGATACCAACAACGACGGCCGGACCGATCAGATCGGTCACCTGGACCAGCAGGGACGCCTGATCAAGCTGGAGGTCGACACCAACGCGGACGGGGTCATGGACCGCTTCCAGTCCTACCAGAATGAGCAGCTTGTCAAAGTCGAGACCGACAGTAATCATGACGGGAAAATAGAC
>Ga0209270_1002248_pt1 | contig 21333 bp, 15 predicted proteins | sample MTBAKSrepl1MetaG_FD_187456 | JGI IMG/M metagenome (GOLD analysis project Ga0209270, IMG submission 187456) | Enrichment culture microbial communities from Arthur Kill intertidal strait, New Jersey, USA, that are MTBE-degrading - MTBE-AKS1... | ecosystem: Environmental > Aquatic > Marine >...
GCCTGGCCGACTGGGCCGAAGCCGTGGTCATCGCTCCGGCCACGGCCAACATCATCGGCAAGATGGCCGCCGGCCTGGCCGACGATTTCGTCTCGACTTTCATCCTGGCCGTGCGCTGTCCCATCCTGGTCTGTCCGGCCATGAACGTCAACATGTTCGAAAACTCCATCGTCCAGGCCAATCTGAAGAAACTAAGCGACCATGGCTTCCGGATCATGGCCCCGGCTTCCGGTCCCTTGGCCTGCGGTTGGACGGGAACGGGCCGGCTGCCGGAACCCGTGGATATTGTCGAGGAGATTCGGGGCCTTCTATCGACGCGGGACCTGGCCGGGTCCAGGGTCATGGTCACCGCCGGTCCGACGCGCGAACCCTGGGACGACATCCGTTTCTTGAGCAATCGGTCCACCGGCCGCATGGGTCTGGCCTTGGCCCGGACGGCCCGGCGGCGGGGGGCCGAGGTGATTTTGGTGACGGGTCCGATCGAGGCGGCGCCGCCTTGGGGAGTGGAAACCATAGCCGTGGAAACGACTTTGGAAATGCGGGAAGCGGTGGTTACGAATCTGCCCCGGGTCGATATCCTGGTCAAAGCCGCGGCGCCCGGCGATTTTCGCCCGGCCCGGCGGACCAAGGGCAAGGTGAAAAAGACGGACCTGCCCCCGCCGATAGAACTGGCCCGCAACCCGGATATCCTGGAAGAAATCGGACAAAATAAAGGCGACAAAATCCTGGTCGGTTTCGCCGCCGAATCGGACAACCTGATTGACAACGCCAGGGCCAAGTTGAAGAAGAAGAACCTGGACCTGATCGTGGCCAACCAGATCGGGGCTCCCGGCACGGCCTTCGCCACGGCCACCAATCAGGTCTCCATTGTCTACGGCGACGGCCGAGTCGAAGAGCTGCCTTTATTGGACAAAGAGGACGTGGCCGACCTGATCTGGGACCGAATCGCGGCCCTGGTCAAGCGGGACCATGCCTGACCCGACCCGGGACCGGGAGCTGCGGGAGCTGGTCAGGGATTTCAGGAATTATTTCGAATATCTCGCCGGTTTAGGCCTCAAGGGCTGGCCCAGGGTGACGATCAAGGCGGAGGAGTACCAGCCCGTGGCGGTCGTCGAAACCCTGGAAGACATCCGGCGGGACCTGGGCGATTGCACCCGGTGTCCCCTGCATCGGGGCCGGACCCACCTGGTTTTCGGCGAAGGGAACCCCCGGGCCGAACTGATGTTCGTCGGCGAGGCCCCCGGCGAGGACGAAGACCGCCAGGGCCGGCCCTTTGTGGGCCGCTCCGGCCAGCTTTTGACGGACATCATCGTCAAAGGCTTGAAAATGCGGCGGGAAGACGTGTACATCGCCAACGTGGTCAAGTGCCGCCCGCCGAAGAACCGGGACCCCCTGCCCGAAGAGGCCCAGACCTGCCTGCCGTTTCTCCATCGCCAGATCAGGGCTGTTCGTCCCAAGGTCATCTGCGCTTTGGGCAAGGTGGCGGCCAATTATCTTTTAGAGACTACAGAACCGTTGAGCAAGCTCCGCCGTCGTTTTCACGATCTGGAAGGCATCCCGGTCATGCCCACCTATCATCCTTCTTTTCTGCTTCGGCAGCCGGAAATGAAAAGAGAGGCCTGGGAAGACGTCAAGTTGATTATCGCCAGATTGCGGCAGGACAACGATCAACCAGCCCACTCGTAATTGGTGAAACTTACTTTGATCCTACCCTTCGAGTTCCACCTTGAGGGAAAGGAATTCCAATAAATCCTTGAGGGCCGGGACCCCGACCAGGCGGTCGCCGTCGATGACCATGAGACGGCTGGCCCCGGAGTGGTTCATAAAAGCCTGGGAACCCGCCCATTAAGCAACCTGGCCCGGAAATTCCCTCTGGGCGATGAAACGGGTCATTTGACCCACGATGGCCGCGTTTACCTCCCGGGGCATGACGAATCCCCCGCCGCCCTCCATCAGCCGGTCGGTGATCTCCTCGGTCGCCTTTTCAAAGTCCTTGGTTCGAGACAAAACCTCGATGATTACTTCCCTGGTCTTTCGGGAAACTTCCATGGACCTCTTCAGAAAATTACGCCCATCCTCGCCCAGAAAGGCCCCGTAATGCTCGGACAGGTAGACCTCGATGTCGTAACGGGCCATTTTCCGCAAACTCTGATCGTAAAGGTCGAAATTGGAATTGCCCGCGGCCAAAATGCGTTCGCCGAAAGGGATGCCGCCGGCGTCCGAAGCGAAAAGGGCCTTTTGCTCCGGGAGGTATACGGCCAGGGAACAGGGAGAATGTCCCGGCACTTCGATAAATTCCAGGCTGAGGTCTCCGCAGGACCGGACTTCTCCGTCCGACCCGACCTCATCCACTTCGATAGCTTGCAGGCCCGTTAAACCGTACTCCCCGGCCTTGTCCGCCTGCCCCTCCCGGGCCAGCAAGGCTTGGTTCATTTCCCTGATGGCCGTGATGATTCTCGGTTCAGTCAGCTTTTCCCGGGCCTTGGCCGAAGCCATGACCTTGATCCAGGGCCACTTCTTCTTAAAATAAATGATCGCGCCCATGTGATCGAAGTGCGTGTGGTGAATGACCCAAGTCTTTATTTGCTGGGGGTCGATCCCGAGGGTCCTGACCTGGTTGAGCACATCCGGAATGATGTAGGACAGGCCGCCCCCCAGAATGGCCGATTCGCCCCGTCCGTCGACCAGATAGATGCACGATTCGCTCCGGCCCAAAAGCGTAATGCGATCCGTAACCCGTCCGGGCTGTTCGATCCTCAACTCCAGACCTCCTTTCCGACGCCATTCCTTGGAAGCCGAAAGATTATACCATTTTGAGTTTAAAGCAAAATAAAACGGCAACTCGTTATTGCGAGGTCCGCTCCAAACGGACCGAAGCAATCTCTGGAAATTAGAAGAGACTGCTTAGTCAACCCGCTAGAGCGGGATTCCTAGCCATGACATTCGGGTAAGCTTTGTTTGAAGGCCAGTTGGGATCAGAACCCTTTTCTGCGGGGACCGGGCGAATACAGCCTGGGGTTTCACCCAAGGCCGGAGCGATGAAAAGGAGGGGGGCCGCTGGGCGGCCCCCCGGGGTGTTTAGGCGGGTGAACGGCCCCTCATGCGGGGGCCGGAGGGAGTTGTTGGAAGATTACAGCGGATAAGCCTCCCGCTCGATAACCCGGTCGGCGATCATCCGCTTCAGGAAGATGGAATCAATCGGTTCATAACGGGTAAACCTTCTCAGGGCCGCAAGCTGGGCCTTCAAACCGTCCCCCGACTCGACGTGGGCCAAGGCGCTTCTGGCCCAGGCCTCGATTTTGGGCAAGGCGTCGTCCACGTAAGCCTGAACCATGGCCACGTGGTATTTGGCCGCGGCTTCGCCCTGGGCTTCGAGCACTTTTTTAGCCCGGAGCAGCCCGCTTTCCATGGCGAAGATTTCAATGATCATGTCGGCGCAGCGCATCATGACTTCCTGCTCCTGGGCCACCTTGTCCTGAAACTTCTGGACCGCGGCCCCGGCCACCAGGAGGGCCGCCTTTTTGCTCATTTCGATCATCTGCTCCTGCAGGGCCAGGGGGCCTTCCGGCCGGGATTCGGCGGAGGCCGGCGGGGCCTTGACTTCCTCGGCCAGCTTCATGACCGCTTCGAAGATCGGCAACTGGCCTTTCATGGCCTTGCGCATCAGGTCGCCGAAGATGATGTTCCGGTTGACTTCGTTGGTCCCTTCATAAATGCGGGTGATGCGGGCGTCCCGATAGGCCCGTTCGGCCGGGTATTCATCGATGTACCCATAGCCGCCCAAGATCTGGATGCCTTCATCCACCGTGTAGTCCGTGGCCTCGGAGCCGTAAATCTTATCAATCGAGCATTCGATGGCGTATTCGTGAATGGCCTCGGCCGACTTGCGGCCGTAGTTGGGATCGTCCATGGATATTTTCTCTAAAACGTTTTCCAAAAGGCCGGCCGTGCGGAAGATGATCGATTGATTCATGTAAATCTTCATGGCGATATTGGCCAGTTTCTCCTTGATGGCCCCGAAATCGCAAATGGCCTTGCCGAACTGCTCGCGGACCTTGGCGTACTGGACCGAATTCCTCAGCGACGACTTGCAGCTTCCCACCGTGGCCGCGCCCAGCTTGTACCGGCCCACGTTGAGGATGTTGAAGGCCACCTGATGGCCCTTGCCCACTTCATGAAGCATGTTTTCCACCGGGATTTGGGCGTCCTCAAGAATCAGGCTTCGGGTTGACGAGCCGTGAATGCCCATCTTGCCTTCCTCGGGACCGACCGATACGCCGGGAAAGCCGCGTTCGACGATAAAGGCCGTGAACTTGTCGCCGTCGACCTTGGCGTAGGTGATGATGGTCTCGGCCCAGGCCGCGTTGGAAATGAATATCTTTTGGCCGTTGAGGATGTAATATTTGCCGTCTTCGGACAGGACCGCCTTGGTCTTGCACCCGCCCATGGCGTCGGAACCGGCCGTGGGTTCGGTCAGGGCGTAGGCCCCGATTTTTTCACCCGAGGCCAGGCCGGGCAGGTATTGCTGTTTCTGCTCCTCGGTGCCGAAAAAGACGATGGGCAGAGTGCCGATGCCGGTGTGGGCCCCGTGGGTGGTGGCGAAGGAAAAGGCCGCGCCGATGGCTTCCGTGACCAGGGCCGTGGAAATCTTGTCCAGGCCCAGCCCGCCGTAAGCCTCGGGCACGTCCGTCCCGCAGAGGCCCAATTCCCCGGCTTTTTGCATCAGACCCCTGATCAGGTCCGCGTCCTTGGTCTCGATCTTTTCGATGTTCGGCCAGATTTCCTTCTCGACGAAGTCCCAACTGGTCTGGAGGATCATACGGTGCTCGTCGGTCATGTCCTCCGGGATCGTGACATCGGCGGGAGCAATCTTCTCGATCAGGAAGGCTCCGCCTTTTAAATGAACATTGTCACTCATGGCATTCCTCCCGGTCTAATAGTCCTCGCGCTCGAACAGGCCGGCCGCGCCCATGCCGAAACCGATGCACATGGACACCAGGCCCCAGCGGACCTGGCGCCGGGCCATTTCGTAAAGAATGGAAGTGGTCAGCTTGGCCCCGGTGCAGCCCAGGGGGTGGCCCAGGGCGATGGCCCCGCCGTTGACATTGGTGATGTCCGTGTTCAGGCCGAGGGTCCGGATGACGTAAAGGGACTGGGAAGCGAAGGCCTCGTTGAGTTCGATCAGTTCGATGTCCTCGAGTTTCATGCCGGTGCGGGCCAAAAGTTTGGGGATGGCCTTGACCGGGCCGATGCCCATGACTTCCGGATCGACGCCGGCCACCTGATAGCCCCGGAAGGTGGCCAGGGGTTTGAGACCGAGGGCCTTGGCCTTTTCCTTGGACATGACCATGACCGCGGCGGCCCCGTCCGAAGTCTGCGATGAATTGCCCGCCGTGACGGTGCCGGTGGGTTTGAAGGCCGGTCTGAGCTTGTTCAGCCCCTCAAGGGTGGTGTCCGGCCTGATGCCTTCGTCGGTGTCGAAAGTGAAAGTCTTCATTTCAAATCGGCCGGTTTTGGCATTAAAGACCTGCTTCTCCACCTGTAAGGGGACGATTTCGTCCTTATAGCGGCCTTCCTTGACCGCGGCGTAGGCCCGCATCTGGCTCTGGTAGCCGAAGGCGTCCTGGTCCTCCCGGGAAACGTTGTACCGCTCGACTACATTCTCCGCCGTCAGGCCCATGGGTTCGTAAGCGCCGGGGCGAGTGGCGATAACCTCGAAGTAGGGATAGGTCATGTTGCCGCCCATGGGAATCAGGCTCATGCTTTCCACGCCGCCGGCGATGATGCAGTCGGACTGGTCGGTCATGATCCGCTCGCAGGCCTGGGCGATGGACTGGAGTCCGGAAGAACAGAAGCGGTTGACGGTCAGGCCCGGAATTTCATCGGGCAGTCCGGCGGCCTGGGCCAGACAGCGGCCGATATTAAGGCCCTGCTCGGCCTCGGGGAAGGTGCAGCCGAAGATAACGTCGTCTATTTCCAAAACGTCAAGACCGGGGGTTCGCCGGAGCAGTTCCTTGATCACCGGCACGCCCATCTGCTCGGGGCGGATTTTGGAGAGGGCGCCTCTGGGGGCCCGGCCCACGGCCGTGCGCACAGCCGAGACGATTACTGCTTCTTTCATGGTCTATCCTCCTTATACCCGGCTCAATCGGCCGTCGCTGGCGGTCATCAGTTGCGCAAAGGCTTGCCCGTGGTCAGCATGTGCTCGATCCGGGCCTGGGTTCTCTTGTCTCCGCACAGGGAGACGAAGGCTTCCCGTTCCAGGTCCATGAGATAGTCTTCGGTCACTATGGTGTCGGGCAGAACGTCCCCGCCGCAGAGGACGTAGGCCACTTTGTTCGAGACGATGCGGTCGTACTCGGAGATGAGCCCCGATTTCTGCATGACATAGAGCGAGTAATCGAAGACGGCCAGGCCGTCCCGGCCCATGACCCGGATGTCATCCCTGGGCCGGGGCGGCTGATAGCCTTCCAAGGCCATGGCCAGGACGGTCTTCTTGGCGTCGTGGATCAAATAATCCCGGTTGATGGTGATCCGGTCGGTCGGCCGCAGGAAGCCCATTTTTTTAGCTTCCGGGCCGCTGGTCGAGACCTTGGCCAGGGCGATGGTCTCGAAGGTCCGGGCCACGTAGGGCTTCAGTTCGATCTGGCGGGGGTAGACGCCGCCCCGGGGCACCTCGAAGACCCCGGCCATGTTCCGCAGGAGCAGTTCCTTGCAGCCCCCGCCGGCCGGGAGCACGCCCACCCCGACTTCGACCAGGCCGATGTAAGACTCGGCCGCGGCCCGAATCCTGGAGGCATGGAGGCAGATTTCGCAGCCGCCGCCCAGGGCCATGCCGGCCGGCGCGGCCACGACCGGCTTGTCGAAGAACTTCATGGCCTTCATGGCGTCCTGGAGCCCCTTGACCATGGCGCTGAGGTCATCCCATTTCTTTTCCATGGCGTAGGCCAGGACCAGGAAGATGTTGGCCCCGGCGGAAAAATTCTGGGCATGGTTGGCGATGACCAGACCCTCGAAGCCGTCGGCCACGACGGCCAAGGATTCATTGAGCATGCCGACCAGATCGGCGTCGATGGCGTTCATCTTGGTGTGAAATTCGATACAGGCCACGCCGTCGCCCAGATCGATCAGGCTGGCGCTGGGGTTGGTCTTGATCAGCTTGCGGCGGTCCTTGAGGGCGGGCAGCAGGATGATTTCAGGTCTGAGCTCGGCCGGCTTATAGTCCTGGGCCGTGAAATCATAGTAATACCTGGTCCCGTTTTCGGTCTTGTAGAAGCCGGTCCGGCCCGCGCTCAGCATCTCTTTGATCTTGGCCGGCACGGCGTACCCGGCCTGTTCCATCTTTTGGACCGATTTTTCCAGGCCCAGGGCGTCCCAGATTTCAAAGGGACCCATTTCCCAGGCGAAGCCCCATTTCATGGCGTTGTCCAGGTTGACGATGTCGTCGGCGATCTCGGGGATGCGGTTGGCCGCATAGATAAGCAGGGCCGAGGTGGTCCTGAAGATGAATTCGGAGGCCTTGTCTTCACCATAATAGAGTATTTGGAAACGCTGGGTCAGGTCGTCAAGGCCCTTGGTCTGGGCCAGGGCGTCGAACTTGACCTTTTTCTGTTCGGCGTAGTCCATGGTCCTGAGGTCCAGGGACAGGATGGTCTTGCCTGCTTTTTTAAAGAATCCTCCGCCGGTCTTATCGCCCAGGAGCTTTTTATCCAGCATGGTCTTGAGGAAGCCGGGGACGAGGAAGGCCTCCCGGTTTTCGTCGTCCGGGGCCACGTCGTAGACGTTTTGGGCCACGTGGCACAAGGTGTCCAGGCCGACCAGGTCGGCGGTGCGGAAAGTGGCGCTCTTGGGGTGGCCGATGGCCGGGCCGGTCAGCTTGTCGACTTCCTCCGGGGTCAGGCCCATGTCGACCATGGTCCGGACGGCGTCCATCATGCCGAAGACGCCGATGCGGTTGGCGATGAAATTGGGGGTGTCCTTGGCGAAAACGATGCCCTTGCCCAGAACGCTCTCGCAGAAATCGGCCATGAAGTCGATGAGTTCCGGCCTGGTCTTGGGTCCGGGGATGATTTCCAGAAGTTTCATGTACCTAGGCGGATTGAAGAAGTGGGTGCCCAGGAAGTTGGCCTGGACCGCTTCGGGCAGGGCTTGGGACATGGCGGCGATGGAGATGCCCGAGGTGTTGGTGGTCAGGATGGTTTCTTCACTCAGGTACGGGGCGATTTTTTCGAAGAGTTTCTTTTTGAGGTCCAGGTTTTCCACGACCACCTCGATGACCCAGTCGGCCGCTTTGAGCCAGTCCAGGTGGTCCTCGATGTTGCCGGTCCGGATGAGTTTGGCGTCATCGGGGACGTAGAAGGCGGCGGGCCTGGCCTTGAGGGCCCGATCCAGGCCGGTCCGGGCCAGCTTGTTGCGGAAGGCCGGGTCTTCCCTGGTGACGCCCTTGGCTTTTTCCTCGGGAGAAGGTTCGGGCAGGACGATGTCCAGGAGACAGCTTTTCAGCCCGACGTTGGCCAGGTGGGCGGCGATGGTCGCGCCCATGACGCCGGCTCCGATCACGGCCACATTTTTGATCTGTTTCTTCATGGTCGGCCTCCTTACAACCTAAGAGAGCTGGTATGACGGTTTAAGCTCAAAAAACAGGGTCGGAACTCGGATATTTTGTTTAGGCAATCAGGTTTCGGTCGGCCCGCCGCGGACCGAATATGAATGAGCTATCATTCATTTTTTTAAAAACTACCACATGATTTCGGGCCGGTCAAGGGGTTTTGGTGAAAAAAAGGTAAACCTTCAGTGAACGGCGGCCCGGACCCCCGCCGGCGCGGCTGTTTTTCAAGAGGGTCGAGAAGATGACCTTCCGGCAGGTCCAGAAACCGGCGGTGGTCTTAAACTGCAACCTTCGGACGATGAGAAGCTACATGATGTAAGGAGGAATGCCGGTTTTTCCGGGGACACAAGTCGCCCTATTTCGCGGGCAGGTTTCTGGATCAGTGGTGCGGCAGGACCATGAGGTTCCGGATCGAGCCCATGAAGGATGTGGCCCGGACACTTCGCCGCCACCGGAAACTGACCCTCAACGAATTTAAACGACTTAATCTTTGTAAAATTTTTTCCTGCGTCTACAAGTTCAGATTTCCCAGGCGGCGCGGGCCCCTTCTTCGACGGCCTCGATGATCCGGCGGACCTGGGCGGCGTCTCCGACGATAAAATGGCGGATTTGCAAAGTGTCCAGGGTTTCGATCAGATCGGATTTAGGTTTCATGCCCGCGGCCAGGATAACTTGGTCCAGCGGTGAAATTTTTTCTTCCTGACCGGCCCTGATCACGGTGACCGAATCTTCCTGGATGCTTTTTAAAACGGTGTTGAAGGACAAGCGGCCGCCGCCGGTTTGCAGGCGTTTATGGAGCATGTACCCATGAGAGGCCGCCTTGGTCACCGGGGATCTGGGCAGTTGTTCGATCAGGGTCACCCGGCGGCCCTGGGCCAGGATAAAATCGGCCGTCTCCATGCCGATCAGTCCGCCGCCGACCACCAGCACGTCTTGGCCGGGCGTGGTTTGTCCGCCCAGGAGTGATAAAGCCTGGACCACCATGGGCCGGTCGATTCCCGGAACATCAGGCACGACCGGCTCGGCTCCCACGGCCAAAATGACCACTTCGGGCTGGGCTTCGGCCAGCATGGCCGCCGTGACCGGGGTCCCGGTATGAATCTTGACGCCCCGCCTTTGGATCTGGCCGGTCAAGAAGTCCAGCCACTGGGCGTAAAGCTCTTTGTGGGGAGCCCGGCCGGCGAATCTGACCTGCCCGCCAAGTTGATCTTCCTTTTCGAACAAAATGACTTTGTGGCCGAGCCGGGCGGCTTCCGAGGCCGCGGTCAATCCGGCCGGGCCGGCTCCGACGACCCAAACCTGGCGGCTGACCTTGGCCCAGCCCCGGGGATAGATCAGCTCTTGTCCGGTCTCGGGGTTGATCGAGCAGCGGATGCTCCGGCCTTCCAGGATCAGCCGTTCGATGCAGCCCTGGTTGCAGGCCAGGCATTTCCGAATCTGCTCCGGGCGGCCTTCCCGGGCCTTGATCAGATAATCCGGGTCAGCCAGTTGCTGTCGGCCGAAGGCCGCCAGATCGGCCTCGCCTCGGGCGATGACTTCATCGGCCAGGGCCGGATCGGAAAAACGTCCCACGGCGATGACCGGCACATCCACTGTTTCCTTGACCTTTTTGGCCCGCCAGACATTGAAGCCCGGTTCATACTCGGCCGGGGCGCTGGTAACACCGCCCGGACTGCCATGGGTGCCGAGGGAGGCGTGAATCACGTCGGCCCCGGCCCGGACCAGATCGGGCAAAATGGTCTGGACATTTTCGACCGTATAGCCGCCCTTTATAAATTCCTCGCAGGACAGGCGCAAAATGATCGGGAAGTCGGGACCGACGCCGGCCCGAACTTCCTGTAAAACCTCGATGACGAACCTGGCCCGGTTTTTAAAATCGCCGCCGTATTCGTCTTCCCGCCGGTTAGAGAGGGCCGACAGGAACTGGGTCAGTAAATAACCGTGAGCGCCGTGGACTTCGAGGGCGTCAAAACCGGCTTCATGGACTCGACCGGCGGCCTGCCCGAAGGCCTGGACGATCTCCTTGATCTCCTTGAGGGTCATCTCCCGGGGGGTCAGGCCATAGACCAGGCTGGGCTGGGCGGAAGGGGCGATGGCCTCACCCTTCTTGAGGAGATGGAAGCTCTCCCGGCCGGCGTGGTGAAGCTGGACCGCGGCCTTGGCCCCGGCCCCGTGAATGGTCTCGGCCAGCCTTTTCAAGCCGGGGATGAAGCGGTCTTCGTAGGCCCCTATTTGCCTTTCATCAATTATTCCGGTCGGATGAACCGCGGTGATTTCCGTGATCACCAGCCCCGCGCCGCTTTTGGCCTGACGTTTCATGTAGGCGCACAAGGCCTCGCTGACCGTCCCGTCGGGGTGGCCCAGCAGGGTGCCCATGGCCGGCATGACCGCCCGATTGGCCAGTTCGAGGTCCTTTATCCTGATCGGTGAGAAAAGGTGAGTTCGAGCGTCCATATTTTTCCGCCTGAGTTGGAGTTGGTGTCCCGTTAGTAAATTTTCAAATTTTCGGTCTTTGAGCAAGGTCAGACTAACAAAATCGGGCGGAAAATTCAAAAGTAAATTCCTATTCAATAGACGGCGGCCTCAAAGACAGGGCGGCGAGGAGTAAGGGAAGGTGATTTTACCGGCCGATTTGATCGGCATTAAAAAAGGGCGAGTCCTGAAATGTCCCAATGGCCGCCCAGTTCCTGCTTCCGTCCCTCACGGGTACGGCGAAGAACCATCGCGGGCTCCCCAACCGGTTTGGAGTTACGGGCTCAACGGACTCGCCCTTGTTATAAATTATAGACTAGACCCGGCCGTTTTTCCAGTCCCTGAACCTGATAAAGCGGTTCCCCTGTTGCTCGCCTGTCTACTAGGCCGGTTTGTATCGCTGATTTGTTTTTGGCCGACTTGGCGGTTGAGAAAGGCTCTGTGCTAATGACCGATATGCCCACAAACCGGAGAAACAGTTTCTTAGAAGGTTCGTCGTAGACGAACCTAAGCAATCCCTTCAAATTAAAAGAGATGGCTTCGTCATCTCTCTTCCTCCAGCATTTTGGGGGAGAGGGCCAGGGTGAGGGGGTCCAACGTTCAATGTAGGATTACATCTGAATCTCGACCGTTCAGCTTGTATCCGGGCTGGTCAGGCGAAGTTGCGCAGGTTGGAATAGGGCGGCTTGAAGGTGTTCTGGTCCGGGCCCGGGACCTTGCCCCGCCCGGGTAAGGAAAGTTCCAGGCCAACCTCGAGGTTTTTCACGTAAAGAACCTTGTGATCGCCGGGGGCGTAAAAATCATGAATCACTGCTTCCCGGGCGTACCCGCCGGCCTGATAAAATTTTCGAGCCTCCCGGTAATCCTTGCGGGAAGAGGTGTCCACGTAAACCCGGCGGCCGCCGGCCGCTCTGATCAGGCGTTCCGTCTCCAGGATCAGTTGGCGGCCCAGGCCTTGGCCGCGAAATTCTTCAGCCACCACGATCCAATACAGGTCCCAACCGTCCCTGGTCCCGGCAATGGTGCCGAAGCAGGTATAACCGGCTGAGACTTGCTCAATATCGGCGAACAGAAAATCGTAGCCGCTGGCCGGACCCTTGGCCAGGCGTTCCTGAACCAGTTCCACGGCCACAACCACTTCGGCCTCGTTGAAATTGCCCGCGGATTGACAAAGAAGCCGCACGACTTCGGCGTCCGCCGGCCTGACTTCCGTGCGCCAGATCAAGTTAGGTTTTGGCAAGACCGGCCGCCTCCTGTTTCATCCCCGCTCCGGCCCACAGGCCCGAGAAAAAATGGCGGGCGTTCACCCCAAGGGAGCGTATGCGGTAGCCGCCCTCCTGGACGATCAGGGTCGGCAGCCCGAGGGCCCCGATCATTTGTCCGTTGGCTTCGAAATCCTTGGCCTCCAGACTCCAGGACCCGGTGGGATCGCCCTTGGCCGTGTCCAGTCCCAAGGATACCACCAGAAAAGCCGGCTTGAAGCCGGCCGCGTGATGGAGGACCTTTTCCAGGGAGCGGCGATAAGTCGGACCGTCGATATGCTCGCCCAAGGGAAGGTTCAGGTTATAACCCCGTCCCGGACCCTGACCGGTTTCATCCCTGAACCCGCTGAAATACGGGTAAGCCAGATTGGGGTGCCCGTGAATCGAGATGGTCAGAACATCCGGCCGCTCGTAAAAGATGTCCTGAGTGCCGTTGCCGTGATGATAATCAATATCGATTAGGGCCACCCGGCCATAGACGCTTAAAAATTCGGCGGCGATGGCCGCGGAATTGAAGTAACAAAAACCGCCGAAGACCTTACGCTCGGCGTGATGACCCGGCGGCCGGACCAGGGCGTAAGCCAGCTTGTATCCGGCCAGCAAGGCGTCGGCCGCGGTCAGGGCGCAGTCCACGGCCAGGCGGGCCGCCTCATAGGCGTTGCGATTGAGGGGGGTGAAGGTGTCGATGCAGAAATAACCGGCCCGGATAGGCAGCTCCTTGGGCGGCCGGGCGGCGTTGCGGATGGGAAAGACGTAAGGGTAGACCGATTGGCCCGGTTCCAGCCGGTCGCACATCCGCCGAAAATAATTAACCATCTGATGATCGTGGGTACCGAGAATATGCCGGAATGGGTATCGACGCGGCTGGACCTTTTCGAAGATCGGCAGCCGGTCCAATTCCTTTAGAATGGATTTGATCCGCACCGGCGATTCCACGTAACCTTGTTCGTGAACATGATGGATGTTGTGATGTTCACTGTAAACCAAAGCGATGCGACGCTCCGATAAAAAAGGCTTCCGAGTCTGAGCTAGTAGTTCCGTTTTGAAGTAACGGGGCGGCCTTAACCGAACCGGATCGTCCCGAAAGGAGGCCGCGACCATATCGATGTATCCTTCGGGACAGACCGAGCCGTATTTACGCTCCAGGATGGCCCGGACGATTTTCCGGGCCGTTTTCCGCCGGGGGGGGGCGTCGCGGCCCAATCCGTCGAAAACCAAATAGGGCGGGCAGTCGTCACCGGGCTTCAGAGGGGTTTCGTAAGCCGTGCCGATTATGGGCCTGGCCCCAAACTGCTCGTAGAACCGCAGCCTGGCCCGGTTGGTCTTGAGGACCTCCGGGTTCGGGCACAAGGCCGGGTCGTCGGGCAGACATTCCATGAACACGCCCGCCGTCCCGAGCAGCCGGGCTTCATCCCGGACTCGTTGATAGAGTGCCCCGCCTATGCCCCCGCCGGTCAACCGCCTGGCCGTCGAGATATAATCGAGGTAACAAAATTTAAGGTCCGGGGCGTGGGCCAGCAGGGCAAAGCCTTTGACCTTGCCGCTCTGGCCGTCGGCCGCCAGGAGAATATAGCGCAGGCGGTGCTCGAAGGGATTGCGCAATATTTCCGGCAGTCCGTCGATTTCTTCGTCGGCAATGCCGGCGAACTGGCTTTTGAGAATGGCCTGGACCTGGGCCACGACCTTGCGGTCTCGCGGCCGCAGGTCGTCGAAGACGCGGCGGATGCGGAACATCGGCCAAACTCCTTAAGCCGTTCGGACCTTGGGTCAGATCGCCCTTCCGGTTTTGACGCCGTCGTCCAGGATGCGGCTAACGACGCTCGGCAAATCAAGACCGGCCCGGCGGGCCGCGGCCATGAAGCCCGCGTCGGAAGACAGACAGGGATTGGCGTTGATTTCGAGTATCCAGGGCTGACCCGACTCGTCGACCCGGAAATCCACTCGGGCCCAGCCGCCCAATCTGAACACCCCCCAGCACCGGCGGCTCAACCCGCTGAGCCGGGATAAAAGTTCCCGATCCTCTTCGGTGAAGTCAAAACTTCGCGGCGTATGGCTGAACTCGAAGGAGTCCGCCTGCCACTTGGCCCGATAATCCACCACCCGGATTTTATCCGGGCCATAGTCCTCGAAGATTATTTCCGCCGGGGGCAGGACTTCCGGACCGTCGGGGCCGGCCAGCAACGACAGGTTGAACTCCCGCCCCTCGATGAACTTTTCAGCGAAACATGCCCCGCCCAGCCGGTCGGCGCGGCGGGCCATTTCGGCCTTGAGCCGGTCCGGGCCGCCGGGAAGGATGGAATCCTCATCCAAGCCCACCGAAGAATGCTCCCAGGCCGACTTGATGATATAGAGATCGTCCGAGGCCGGGGTGGAGACATTATCCCGCAAGGTAATCCACTCGGGCGTGGGCAGGCCGGAGGCCCGCATCAGGGCCTTGGCTTGGGGCTTGTTCGAAGTCAGCCGCAAAGCCCGGGCCGAGCACCCGGCGCAGGGCAGCTCCAGGCACTCCACCAGGGCCGGACCAAGATGGATCAGGCGCCCCAGGCCCCAGGGCGCCTCGACCAAATTGAAAACCACGTCGGGCTGGAGCCGCTCCAGTTCGCGGGCCGTCTTATCCATATCCGGACCAAAGGCCAAGGCCGTGGCTTCATGATTCAGGCCGGCCAGGGCCGATGAAACTTCTTCGGCCTGAACCAGCGTATCCAGGAGATCGGGCGGGGCGTCATCCGGGACCAGGTCATGTAAGACAACCACACGCATCGGCCGGTCCTTAAGCCACTCTCCTCAGTCCGGCGGCCATGATTAAGTTAAAGGGTTCCCAGGTCAGGTTGGCGCGGGTCAGGGCCGAGGCCATGATTCGGCCGATCAGCCAGGAGAAGGAATAGCCGGCCAGCCCGCAGAGGATGGGCAGATCGGAATGTTCGGGATGGAGACCGGCCAAGGGGTTGACTTCGAGGAAATGGGGCCGGCCCAGGGCGTCGGCCCGGACATCAACTCGGCCAGCGTCCCGGCACCTGAGTCCCCGCCAGGCGGCCAGGGCCAACGCCCCCGCTTGGCGGGCCTGAGCGTCGTCCGTCAGCCGGTAGGCGACCAGCTCATCGCAATTTTCTTTATTGTAGTATGAATAAATGGCCGAATTCGAGCCGTCCCGGACGTCCACCTCCAGGACCCCCACTACTTCGGCTTCGGGTCCGGAGCCCACCAGGCCGACGGTAAACTCCCGGCCGGGCAGAAAGGTCTCCACCAGGACCGGCTGGCGGTACTTCTCGATCAGGCCGGCGCAGATTTGCACCAGCTCGGCCCGGTTTTCAATCCTGGAGGAGGCGGTGACGCCCTTGCCCGTCCCCTCGGCCACCGGTTTGACAAAGAGCGGGAAAGGCAGGTCCACCGACTTGGCTTGTTCCCCGGACTCGATCACGGCGAAGTCCGGCGTGGACAGGCCCAGGTCCCGGACCACCCGCTTGGCCACGCCCTTGTGCAGAGTGACGGTCAAGGTCAAGGGGTCGGAAAAGGTGTAGGGAAGGCCGTAGGCTTCCAGCAAAGACGGAACGGCGGCCTCCCGGCCGAAACCCTCGACCCCTTCGGCGATGTTGAAAACCATGTCCCATCGCCGCCCGGCGGCCAGTTTTTCCACCAGGCTGCGGAGGTGGCCGATCCGTTCGGTTTCGAAGCCCAGGCCGTTCAAAGTGCCTTCAATGGCTTCGATGGTCCGGGGACTGTCGAATTCGGCCACGTCTTCTTCGGCGAAACCAAGATCGAGGTAATCCTCGCGAAGGTCATAAGTCAGCCCGATTTTCATTTTCCTCCCTCCTGGGTCTCGGAAGCGAAGCCGCCGGTTAGTCGGTCATCGGGGCCGGACCGCCAAGGGTGTCCGGGTAGTTGTAGGTCAGGCCTTCATAGTTGCGCAGCAACAAGTTGGGGCCTTCCCGGCCGATGACCGATTCGGGATAGAGGGCCACCTTGCCTCCGCCGCCTGGGGCGTCGATCACATAGGTCGGGACGGCGTAACCGGTGGTGTGGCCGCGCAGACCCTGGATGATTTCCAGACCCTTTGAGACCGGCGTCCGGAAATGGGCCGAACCGGTGATGGGGTCGCATTGGTACAGATAGTAAGGCCGGACCCTGATCCGGAGCAGGCCTTGCACCAGTTCCTTCATCGTGGCTAGGTTGTCGTTGATCCCGGCCAGCAGAACGGTCTGGCTGCCCAAGGGAATGCCGGCGTCGGCCAGACGGTTGCAGGCTTCGCCGGTTTCGGGCGTAAGTTCCGCCGGGTGAGTAAAATGGATGCTCATGAAGAGCGGATGGTAGCGCTTGAGCACGCGCAGCAGGGCCGGGGTGATCCTCTGGGGCAGGACCACCGGGACCTTGGTGCCGAGGCGGACCAGTTCGACCTGCTTGATCCGGCTCAGACGGCTCAGGACCCAATCGAGGCTCTCCTCGTTCATAGTCAGGGGGTCGCCTCCGGAGATCAAGACGTCCCGAATCGCCGGGTTGGCTTCGATGTAGGCCAGGGCTTTTTCCAGGCGTCCCAGATCAAAACGGCAGTCTTCCCTGTGGCCGCCGACCAGGCGGGACCGGGTGCAATAACGGCAATAGGTCGAGCAAAAACTGGTGACCAGGAGCAAGACCCGGTCCGGATAGCGATGGACCAGCCCGGGGACGACCGTGTCGTGGTCCTCACCAAGAGGGTCGTCTTGTTCGCCGAGACCGACCGCATGTTCGGCCGCGGTGGGAATGACGCATCGGCGCAGAGGCTGGGCCGGATTTTCCGGATCGACCAGGCTCAGGTAATAAGGGGTCACGCTGAAGGGGAGTTTTCCCCCACCATCGGACAGGGCCGCCCTTTCCTCCGGCGACAGCTTAATCATCCGGGCCAGGACGTCAAGAGTGGTTATCCGGTGGCGAAGCTGCCACCGCCAGTTGTTCCATTCATTCAGAGAAACTTGGGGGAAAAAACGCTGCCAAAAAGCCTGGGCCGCCAGCCCTACGGTCGGACTGACGGACCGCCGGGAGACCAAAACCGGCCGGGGTCGAGACCGGCCCTTGGTCGAGGGGGGGGTGTTGGAAACTGGACTAAGAGAAAAAGCATAATCTGTTTCGTTGGATTCAGTTTCAGCCAAAGACGGGGATGGAGGCTCCACATCTTCGGAGGGAGGTTTAGCTTCCTCGGCCGCATCTTCCTCTTTCCGCCTCAAAACGCCGTAATCCATTTTTCATCCGCTCCTTAAAATGTTATTTTCGGGTCCCTAGCGGAACCCCCAAAGCCATTTCATCATGTCAGCCTCTTTCTGCCGGCCGCCAAGATTCTTTCCCAACCGAAACCAGCGGCGGGAATTGCTCAGGGCCGGCGCTGTTTCCTGATGCCTTGAATCTCGATCAGTTGAGTCCCGGCAGGGGTTTCGGACACCAGACCGGTGACTTCCACTTCCCCATGGACCAGACTTAACAATTGGTCGGCCAAGGCCCCGCCCCGGACCAGGTAGACATTCTCGTCAAAGGCCGCAATGGCCACGGCCACGACGCCGCCTTCATGGTTCCATTCGGCCGGTATCACCAATCCTTGAACCGTGGCCGGCGTCCTGGCCGTGGTCGTCCTTGGGTCCATGGCTGATTCTTTAATCCTCTCGACGGGTTCCCCGAAAAAACATAAAAATCGATGAAACAATTTTCAAAGTTTATGCCATTTTAAAACAATCTGTTATTTATATCTTTTTCCGTAAAAACCCAGGAAACGGTCGGAAATTAAATTTCCGACGGATAAGAACATCATCAAGCCCTCAGCCGGACATATTGGAAAAAAACGATTTAACTTTCTTAAGTAACTATATAAATCAATAAAGGAAGTTAAACTTCCGGTAAATTTTTTAGACGGAAGCATAAATTCCGAAGGCAAAACAAAGGTGCGCACCTATTTGAATTCTTCCTTCCGTAATCCGTATTTTACCAGTAAATTACGAAGCTGACGGGTGGTTACCCCGGCCATAGCCGCGGTCTGGTCGATCCGACCTTTGTTCAAGGTGAGAATTTCCCTCAGGTAACGTTTTTCCAATTGCTCCAAAGCCCGGTGTCTGACTTCGGCCAAAGTGGGCGCTTCCCGGTGAGCGGACGGATTTAAAGATTCAAAGGCCACCATTTCGCTGGGAAAATTGTCCGCGCTCAGGATGAGGCCCTTTTCCAGAATATAGGCCCTCTCCACCAGGTTCTCCATTTCGCGGATATTGCCCGGCCAGGGGTAACGCTTGAGCATTTCTATGACTTCCGGGGCCACGGCCTTGATGCCTTTCAGGTAATTGGCGTTAAGTCTTTCCAAGAAAATTTCCAGGAGCAAAGGGATGTCCTCGGTGCGCATCCTCAAGGGCGGCACTTCGATGGGGAAGACGTTCAGGCGGTAGAAGAGATCGGTTCGAAAGGCTCCTTCCCGGCAAAGTTTGGCTAAATCCGTGTTGGTAGCGGCCAAAACCCGGACATCGGCTTCGATCAGGGCGTCGCCGCCGACCCGGGCGAAAGTCTTTTCCTGGAGGACCTGGAGAAGTTTTATCTGGGCGGTCGGGGACAGGGTCCCGATTTCATCCAAAAAAATCGTCCCGCCGCCGGCGATCTCGAACTTGCCCAGCTTGCGGCGCATGGCCCCGGTAAAGGCCCCTTTTTCATGACCGAACAATTCGCTCTCGAGCAAGGTGTCGGGAATAGCCCCGCAATGGACGGCGATAAAAGGTCCGGAAGCACGATTGCTCTGGCTGTGAATGAGTTTGGCCATGACCCCCTTGCCCGTCCCGGTCTCACCGGTCAGCAGGACCGTGGTCTTGGTCGGGGCCACCCGCCTGGCTCGGTCCAGGACTTCCGCCATTAAGGGCGAATTGGTCCTGGCCCCTTCCATCAGGTCCTTGGGCAGGGTCCGCTCGCGCAGATGAAGCAGCTCCGATTCCAACTGCTGAAACTCGGACAGACTCTCGGTGACATAAAGGACGTCGTGCGGGTCGAGCGGGTAGGTCAGGTAATCGTCGGCCCCGCTCTTAACCGCGGCCACGGCTTCCCGAATTCGATCCGGCGGGGTCAAGACGATCAGATGGGCGGCCGGGAAGGCCTGACGAAAAGGTTGGAAGGCCTCGCCGTACCCGGTCCGGCCGTTGAGCGAATTGCCCTTGGGTAAAAAAGACAAGTCAATGAAAGTGAATTCATAGCGCCTGGCCCGGAACATTTCCAAACAGGCTTCCAAGGTCGACGCCATATCGACCCGAAAACCTTTGCCCAGGCATACGCTGATGTCCGCGGCCGTCTTTTGTTCAGGAGCGGCGACCAGCACTAATTTAGCAGCCATATATTCTCCCGCCACGCAAGCGCACCTCTGTTACGCCTGTGAACGATAAAAAGCAAGTTTTTTTATCAAGACGGAAAAATGCGGCGGCGGTTTATTGCCCAACCTATGCGCTCCCTCGGCCCGACCGGCTCAAGACAAATAAAAATTTGCCCCCACCCTTCGACCCGGGCGGACGATAAAACCTAATTTGCCTGGCCGCCCGGACCGTCAGATATAAAAATGACCGCTTTGGCCGCGGTCAAAAATTTGAAGCCGTTCTTAAAAATCTTAACCCGGCCCGAACATCTTTGCCCCAAGAAGAGCATAACGGACTCTCCGGTCAATCGGGCCTGCGGTTCACGAGGTAAATCAGTTAATTCCATCCCAGTGAGTCTGATCCTCCTGAAACGTTCAGCCTGGTGATGTCAAATTTCGCCGCATTGATTTCAACCGATAATATCCAAGACCTGGCCCTTAATTTCGGCCAGGGTCTTCACGGCTCGCGCATTAGCCTGATAGCCCCGTTGGCTGGTTATCAGGTCGACCATCTCCCGGGCCAGGTCCACATTCGAGCCTTCCCTGATCCCGCCGGATTTGGACCGGCTCTCATCCTGTTCCCTCAGCGGCGGACCGGGGCTGAGGTCCCGACTGATCGTCACCGTGACCCCGCCGCCGGGAACTTCAACCATATGAACTCGCTGAGCCTTGAAGCCCGGAGTCGATAAATTGGCCACGTTGTGGGCCGCCCCGGCCAATTTGGTCGAGTGAGCCCGCAGGGCGGTCATGCCTGGTCCGTATAAATCCATCAGCCGTTCACCTGACTAATATTATAGGATTTTTTTACAAGTAAAGCAATATTTATCCACGAAGAGCTTTTAATTCGATTTTTATATGGCCACCAATTTCGGCCGGTCTTTTAATGGAGCAGGATTCAATGTCCGGGCCGTTTTTTCTTTGTGGCTTTTGGGGAAGGTCTACCCGGGGTTTGAGTCGCTCGGGAATTTTTTTCCGACGGCGCGGCCCACTGGGCGGACCGGCCTTTTTTCAGGCTGACCCACAAGACTATATAACCGGCCGCCGCTCCCGGCAGGGAAAGCATCTGGCCCATGGTCAGAGGAAAACTCTCAGGCAGGACTTGATATTCCTTGAAGAACTCGACCAGAAACCGGCCGGTGAAATAAGCGGCCAGAAAGACCCCGGCCAGCAGGCCCCGAGGCCGTCTTTCGCCGCCGAAACGCCGGTCGACCCAAAGCAGCAGGGCCAGGACCGCCAGGCCCAGACCCGCCTCATAGAGCTGGCTGGGGTGCCGTAAGGGGGCTTGGTTCAGCGGCAGAAGGTCATAACGGGGAAACCTGACCCCCCAGGTCCCGTCCGTGACCCGGCCGACGATCTCCGAGTTGAAGAAGTTGCCGATCCGGACCAGGGTCGCCCCCAGGGCGGCGGAAAAGGAAAAGCGGTCGAAGCACTCGAACAGGGACTGCCGGCGCCGGCGGGCGTAATACCACAGGGCCACTATTAGACCCACGGCCGCGCCGTGACTGGCCAGGCCGCCCTCCCAGACCTTGAAGACCCAGAGGGGCTCGGCCCAAAGACGGTGGAAATCATAAAACAAGACGTGGCCCAGCCGGGCCCCGGCCACCGTGCCTATCACGCCCGGAACAATAAGGTCCAGGGCGTCGTCTTCACTCCCCCCG
>Ga0209270_1002252_pt1 | contig 21310 bp, 17 predicted proteins | sample MTBAKSrepl1MetaG_FD_187456 | JGI IMG/M metagenome (GOLD analysis project Ga0209270, IMG submission 187456) | Enrichment culture microbial communities from Arthur Kill intertidal strait, New Jersey, USA, that are MTBE-degrading - MTBE-AKS1... | ecosystem: Environmental > Aquatic > Marine >...
TCTCGGACAAGGACCTGACCAGAGACACGATCAAGGAATTTAAGGAAATTGTCGAGATCGTCGCGCTCAATCCCTTTACCGATATCGCCCCGCTAGGGTTTCGGCTGGACGTTGAAATGACATCCAAGCCGCGCATCCTTCTAATCGAGGATATCAAGCTTGAAAAGCGGAAGTTCCGTCCGGGAGAAAAGGTGAAAGTGGAGGTCGCGCTTCGCCCTTACAGGAAAGAACCCTTTTCACGTACTTTTGAACTCGTCGTTCCAAAGGGCGCGAGCGGCAGAAGCACGGTCATCGTCAGGGGCGGCGGTATCAATGAACCCGAGCAGAACTCTATCCTTGAAGGTAAAACCACCATACGGGACCTTCCTACGCTTTTGAAGGAACTCTCGGTGAAGGAAACGAACAACCAGGTCGTTGTCGAAATTCTTGCCCCGGCAGGCCCGAAAATCCCCTCTGGCAAGACGGGAGACCTGAAGGAAGACGACGAAGAAAACCCTGATGAAGAAAACGAACTTTTGAGCGCGATAACGGAAAAGAAGCTGAAAGACGGGTCCATGAAGTTATTCGACTCGAATTATTACGTTGACGGCTTGCAGCGTCGTGAGATAACGATCGAAGGAACCAGGGAGGAGGAATAATTCCTTCATGGAAGCAATACGCTGGATAGGGAGGATTTCGATCCTTTTCCTGGAGTCACTCGGTTTTTTTGCGATCTTCCTGTTGAGATCCACGCGTGGGTTATTTAGAGGAACCTGGAGCCGGGCCGATTTGTCGAAGCAACTGGAACGAGTCGGGGTCAGTTCGATCCTTGTTGTGTCGATCACAAGCGCCTTCACGGGAATGGTCATGGCAGTACAGACCCTGGACCAGTTCGTTAGGTTCGGTGCGACAAATTACATAGGTGGGGTTATCGGCCTTAGCATGGTAAGGGAAATGTCCCCAGTGCTGACGGCACTTGTCGTAACGGGTCGAGTCGGAGCGGCGATGGCCGCCGAGATCAGTTCCATGCGCATCACAGAGCAGCTCGATGCCCTGCGGTCGTTCGGGCTCGATGATGTGGCGTTTGTCGGGTCTCCGCGGCTTTTTGCAAGCCTGGTCATGCTTCCGATCCTGACGATTTACTCTTTCGTGATAGGCATCGGAGGAGGGTACCTCTTTGTCGTTACACGCGGCATCCAGGGCCCGGTCTTCCTGAAATCCCTGCAAGCCCTTCTCGAGCCATCGGATGTTTTCGGTGGGATTCTTAAGGCTGCCGTTTTTGGGATCATCATTTCAACCACCGCCTGCTCAGAGGGTTTCAGGGCCCAAAACGGGGCAATAGGAGTGGGAGAGGCAACAACGCGGGCTGTCGTCTGGAGCAACATGCTGATATTGACCTTTAATTACATCCTTTCGACGCTTCTTTTCGGAGGAGTCCAGTGAACCGCCAGGTCCTGAACCTTGAAGCGCTAGAGAAGGCATTTGGGAGCAATGTCGTCCTGCGGGGGATCGACCTAACGCTTGCCACAGGCGAGATACTTTCCCTTATGGGCCCTTCGGGTTGCGGAAAAACGACGGTTCTCCGCATGGTCGTCGGCCTCATCAGCCCGGACCAGGGTAAAATTACGCTTTTTGACAGGGATATTGCCGTGGCGGAAGAAGACGACTCGATCATCGACCTGCGAAAACGAATCGGGATCGTCTTCCAGGGAGGCGCCCTCTTCGACTCGCTTAACGTAGGGGAAAACGTGGCTTTTCCGCTACGCTACTGCCTGGATCTCGAGGACGAGGAACAGATACGGCACCGGGTGGCATCAGTCCTGGAGCAAGTTGAGCTTCCGGGAACGGAACCCCTTATGCCGGCAGAACTTTCCGGGGGGATGAGGAAACGGATCGCCATCGCGAGGGCCCTTGTCCATGAACCGCAAATCCTCCTGCTTGACGAGCCCACGACTGGCCTTGACCCCCAAACAGCAAGGCACATCGACCGGCTGGTCTACGAAATCGGGAACCGGCAGGATATAGCGATCCTTGCAGTGACTCACGACCTGGTTACGGCAGTCGGCATTTCCGATACCATCCTTCTTATGGACCAGGGGCAGATAACCTGGAGAGGCACACCCCAGGAATGGACAAACTCTGCCGACGGGAATGTCAAACGTTTTGCTGACGGGCTAAGGCCCGTGCGAAAAGGAAGGACGGTGTGTCCATGAACCGGGAATTCAAAGTCGGCCTAGCCGTCTTCATTGCCCTTGTCGCCCTGGGAGGCATCGTCTTCATTACCGGCGGAGCCCTGCTCAGGCATGGAGGAAACACTTACGAGATTCTTTTCCCGGACGCCATGGGCATCGAGGAAGGCGCCCCCGCTTACGTTTCGGGGATCGAATCGGGTGCCGTTCGAAATCTTAGGCTCGAACCTGATGGCGTGATCGTCACCGTAATCCTTGACCCCTCTGTGCGCATCCCCATTGACAGTCGCGTGCTGATTGGCACCGGCGGGCTTCTGGGCAAGCCGGTCTTGCGGATTGAACGGGGGTCCAGCAAGGATTTCTTCTCAACCGGAGAGAGGTTAAGGGGCGAAATCCCCCCCGATTTTGACGCTATCCTGGAAGAACTTCGGGACAATCTCACCGCATTGAAGGCCACCTTTGCCCATTTCAACGATCTTTTCGGTGACCCCGAGCGAAAGGCAAAACTCTCCAAAGCCCTTGATGACTTGCCCGGCTTCATCGACGACGGGCGCTCCGCAATGCGCAAAATAGGAGCCGCCGGACAAGGAGTCAAAGAACTCACGAGCCAGGCCCGGATAGTGGTCCAAAAACTTTCCGAAAGCCTGACAGGTTTGACCCGAAACATGGATCGGGTTGTCCTCGAGAACGAGAAGGACATCAGGGAGTCCGTCTCTTCACTCCGATCTCTCCTCGCAAGGCTTGATAAGGCCTTTGCACAGTTCGACTCCGATGAAATGTCCGGAGCCGAGCTACGGGATGCCGTGACAAGTATCCGAAATGCGGCCAGGGGAGTTGAGGACCTTTCCAACACCCTTTCCGGAGCATTTGAAGACGGCTCGGAGGATCCTCAAGGACACACGACGGTCAATAAGTTAAAGAAGGCTATAAAAAGCGCGGAAAGGATCGTCACGACAGTGGAGTCCATCAAACCCTCGGGCGAAGTCTCGATCCACAACCGCTTTTCCGCTGGCACAGAGGAAAGCGAATGGTTGATGGATGTTTCCATGCTAGTCGGAATGGAAGGGTCTTCGTGGGGCATCCTGCTTGGAGCCAACGACCTCGGAAACGGCGGAGGGGGAACGGCGTCCCTTGCCTACCGGACTGCCTGGGGGCGGGTCTGGGGAGGGCTGGTCAGGGGTGATGTGGGAGCCGGTGCCTTGCTGGACCTTCGTTCTTCCAATCTTCCGCTAACCTTTTCCGCTGAGTGGTGGGATGACCAGGGCGGCAGCTGGGCTGCACGGGGCAAGTGGCATTTCAAACCGCAATGGGGGCTTTTCTATGAGAGGCTGGAACCTGGGAAAGGCTCCCCACGGGATTCAGTCGGCATTTTCTACCAGTTCTGAAGGATCGGCAGGCGAATCGCTTTGTTTATCACTTTTGAAGGAATCGACGGTTGCGGCAAATCGACACAGGCTCGCTTATTGAGCGAATACCTTTCCATCAGGAATGGAAAGGAAAATGTTTTATGGACGCGTGAACCCGGTGGTTGGCCCGGGTCTGAATGTTTGCGCGAAATGCTCCTTTCAAGGGAACTCGACCACCCATGGACCGAGGTGTTCCTTTTTCTTGCAGACCGGTGCGAGCACGTGAAAAAGACAATAGAACCAGCCGTCCTTTCGGGTTCATATGTTCTCTGCGAACGCTTCGACGACTCCACCCTTGCGTACCAGGTCTGGGGAAGAGGGTTGCCGCTAGAGAAGATTCAAAAGGCGATCGCCCTGGGAGAACATCTCTCACCGGAAAAAACCATCCTGCTAGAGGTCACGGTTGAAACCGCATTGAATCGACTCTCAAAGAGGCCTGGACTCGACCGCTACGAAAAAGAGGGGACCCTCTTCCTGGAGCGAGTGCGGGAAGGGTACCGTTTCCTGCAATCGAGGGAACCGGACCGGTTTATCGTTATCGATGGGGAAGCCGAACCTGAACGGGTATTCCAGGATATCCTTGACTCCCTGGAGAAATTCCTTTGAAGCCCGCCAAGAACCAATCCAACCTGCTCTCCATCGATACCGGGGACACCCGGCCGTCCGAGGATGACGCGAATATTAGAGAGATCCTCGTCTCAAGCCAGGTTTGGAAAGAGCTTTCTGCTGCGCTTAAACAGGGAATCGTTCCGCAGTCGGTCGTTTTTTTTGCGCCGCCATTTTTTCATGGCCTTTTCGTTCGAACTTATGCCCGGTCTCTCTTTTCCAGTAACGCCTTACCTGGGCATAACCCGGAAGAAGGCTGGGCTGGAGAAAATCATCCGGACCTGCTCTTTCTCGGAGCTCCTGGGACTGCCCCCGGTATCGAAGAATGCCGGGGTTTGTTGGCGGAGCTTTCTTCAAGGCCCGTCTGCGCAACCTGCAGACTGGCCGTAATTCATTCTGCCCACCGTCTCAGCCCCCCGGCAGCAAACAGCCTCCTGAAGATTGCGGAAGAACCACCCCCAAGAGGGCATCTTCTCTTTCTCCTGGAAGAAGATGTCCTGCTTCCGACTCTCCGCAGCAGAAGCTGGTGTCTTCGTCTTCCTCTCGAAGAACTGCTGGAGCCGACTCCGCCCCCTGCAAGCGACGAAGATTGGATCGGCTGGCTTTCCAGCATCGGTTCTGGCAAGAGTGAGGGAATGCTTTTAAATGCGGGGCGTTGGGCAAGGTGGTATGCTCTTCACGGCGAATTTCGAAAAGCGGCTGACTTGGACTCCTTCGTGACCCTTGCCCAGAAAATGAGGCTTTCGGGATCCATGGTGGCCGACTTGATATTTCTGATGATGAGAGAGGACGTCTCCCTTGAAAACTTTTTTGATCCTTTACGGTAAACCTCGTTATCTTGGTTTTCTGAAAATCGAGGAAGACCTCCCCCTGAAAAAGGGGGATGTTGTTGTTGTTGAAACGGCACGTGGCAGGGAACTTGGTATCGTGGCGGGACCGGTAAGCACTGAACAGGAAGAAAGATACCGCCGCATCCCGTCCGCCGAACAGGGAGAAGGGGGCCAAAAGGCCAACATGCCTACGGAAGAGGTGGGCTTTATAGGATTCCCCCTTCCGGAAGAAAACGACCGAAAAGAGAACCATGCCGAGGAAGAGTCGCAAATCCTCATGAAGGCACGTGAAATGCTGAAGGGACACAACCTGACGATGAAACTCGTGGATGTGGAATACCTTCTTGACCGGTCAAAGCTCTTCTTCTACTTTACAGCCGAGCAGCGCATAGATTTCCGCGGCTTTGTGCGTGACCTTGCCAGGGAATTTAAAACCCGCATAGAACTGCGACAAATAGGCGGACGCGATGAGGCCAAGGTGGCCGCAGGAATTGCCCAATGCGGAATGCCCTGTTGCTGCAGCACGTGGCTCAACCGTTTCGAACCGATTTGCATCAAGATGGTTAAACAACAGAACCTCGCCCTCAACCCGACCAAGATTTCGGGAATATGCGGTCGTCTCATGTGCTGCATGGGTTACGAACACTTGACTTACCAGGAGCTTTGGAAAGGTCTCCCCAATCCTGGGACAAAACTGAAGTCACAGTCAGGCGAAACCTATCTTATTTCCGGCGTTGACCTGATGGGGAAGTCACTCCGCGTGTTTTGTCCTGATCGCACCGAACTTCTCGTGCCGGTAACGGAATTTTCAAAGTTCAGGGAAGCCATCCAGAAGGGAGAACCCTGGGAACCCCAGCGCGAGGAGGTTGTTCAACTCCCCTTTGACAAGCTTCTCCAGGAAGCGGTATCGGATTCGGAACCCATCCTGGAGGATGGGACTTGCCCGATTGAAAGGCCCGTTAGGCAGAAGCCGTCTCACGCGCCTGCGAGAGAGCGCATGGCCAGAAGGACAAGCGAAAGGACCTCCAGGGAAGTTGCCGAACCGCAGCGTAGCGGCCAATCAAGGACTGTACCTGACGCTGTCGCCCTGCCCGCAGAGCAGGAAGCGGCAAAGAAAAGGCGTCCTCGCAGGAAAAAGAGGAAAACCCCGGCAGTCCCCGCTGGAACTGAAGCAGCAAAGCCAAGCCAGGAAAACAAGACGCCTGCCCCCGAGCCTGCGTCTCCCGGCCAGGAGAAAACACGCAGAAAAAGAAACAGCCGAAGGAGAAGACCCCGTAAGCCACCCGCGGAGCAATGAGCAAGATGCACTCTGTTTAGCCGGAGGTGAACTTTCCTGGAATTTTTTGATCGTTTCAAGAACGGCCTAAAAGACGTCAGGGCGAAGTGGGGAAACTCGCTTGCGCAAGTATTCGCCGGGCAGGACGAAGATGCGTTTTTTTGGGAAACAATAGAGGAAAGCCTGATTTCCGGTGACGTGGGCCTGGAACTTTCCGAAAAGCTTGTCGCTGATTTTCGGAAATTACGGTCTTTACCCGGATCCAGAAATGTTTCTGCGCTCACCCTTTTTGGTAGGCAACTCGAAGAGCTCTTTAAAAAAGACCCGATGAACGGAAGTCCCCTTCGCCTCGACGGCCACCCTGCGGTCGTTCTTTTGGCCGGGGTAAACGGAAGCGGAAAGACAACGACTGCAGGGAAATTGGCATCACAGTTTTCCAAAGCCGGAAAAAACGTGGTCCTCGCTGCAGCAGACACGTACCGGGCAGCCGCCATAGAGCAGCTGACCGTCTGGAGCGAACGAGCTCATGCCCGTCTCGTGAGCCATGGGCCGGGGAGCGACCCCGCAGCTGTGGTCTTCGATGCCATACGCTCAGCGAAAGCTTCCGGTGCGGACGTCGTCATCGCGGATACGGCAGGACGCCTCCACACGCGGCACAACCTCATGGAAGAATTGCGAAAGGTGGCTCGTGTCGTAGACAGGGAGATTCCCGGTGAACGTTCCGAATTCCTCCTCGTACTGGACGCAGTGACCGGGCAAAACGCCGTACAGCAAGCCAGGGTGTTCGGTGATACCCTTCCCCTGACGGGGCTCGTGCTCACCAAGTACGACAACACTTCCAAGGGGGGCGTTATCCTTTCCGTCGTCCACGAACTCGGTTTACCGGTGCGTTACGTCGGGCTCGGCGAGGGGATTGATGATCTTGCGCTTTTCAGGCCCTCTGATTTTGTGGAAGCCCTTCTTGGATTGAGCGAAGGGGCCTTGTCGAAAGGAGATTTTTCTTCATGATTGAACGCTACGAAACTCCCGAGATGAAGCTCGTCTGGTCCGACCATAACCGCTTCCAGAAATGGCTGGATGTCGAACTTGCGGTTTGCGAAGCCTGGACGGAAGAAGGCCGCATACCCGCGGAAGCGATGGCTGCAATTCGCAGCAAGGCCGGATTTGATGTTGCCCGGATCGCGGAAATCGAGGCGACGACGCACCACGACGTTATCGCCTTTGTCAGTTGCGTGGCAGAGAAAGTCGGGTGCGAGGGCCGTTATATCCATCTAGGGCTGACCAGCAGCGATGTTGTTGACACGGCGGGTTCTCTCTTGATCCTTGAAGCCCTGGACATCCTCCAGGGAGCTCTCGAAAACTTTTCTCGACTGGTTTTTGCAAAAGCAAGAGAATACCGTCATATCCCTTGCGTCGGAAGGACACACGGCATACATGGTGAACCCACAACTTTCGGCCTGAAGGTTTTAAACTGGCATTCCGAACTTTTAAGGGACATGGAAAGGATCTCACTGGCGCGAAAGCACATCTGCGCCGGAAAAATATCCGGCGCGGTAGGTACCTATGCACATTGCCCTCCCCACATTGAAGAGAAAGTCTGTGCCCGACTCGGGCTGAGCAGGGCCGAGGTTTCCAACCAGATCCTGCAGCGCGACCGCCATGCGGAAGTCCTCGCGGCTATAGCCATCCTGGGCTCTTCGCTGGAAAGGATCGCCACTGAAGTACGACACCTTCAAAGAACTGAAGTGCTTGAAGCTTCCGAACCCTTCTCAAAAGGACAGAAAGGCTCTTCTGCCATGCCGCACAAACGGAACCCGATACTTTGCGAAAGAGTCTGCGGCATGGCTCGACTCCTTCGCGGTTACTCCATTGCGGCCATGGAAAACATCCCCCTTTGGCACGAAAGGGACATCAGCCATTCATCAGTCGAACGGATTGCCTGGCCCGACGCTTTTCACCTTGCACACTACTGCCTTTTAACGATGTCCAGGGTCATAGGCAACCTCTCCATTGATTCGGAAAGAATGGCCCGTAACCTTGAAATCACGAATGGACTTCTCTTCAGCCAGAGAGTGCTCCTTTTCCTTATTGACGAATCGGGCATCAGTCGTGAGGAGGCCTATTCCATCGTCCAGGAAAACGCGATGCGCTGCTGGGATGGGGAAGGGCACCTCAAGGACCTTCTCGCTGCCGATTCGAGAGTCAGTTCTGTCATCGATGAAGATTCCCTAGAAAGATTGTTTGACTACCGCTATTACACACGGTACGTGGACGAGATATTTTCCCGCTTTGAAAAGTTCGGAGATAGGGATTACCAAAACGACTGAGGAGGTGTTCCTAATGTCCCTTCCTGAAAGGAACCTCGCGCTGGAACTCGTTCGGGCAACGGAATCGGCGGCTATGGCCGCTGGGCGATGGATGGGCCGCGGAGACAAGAATGGCGCCGATGGGGCCGCAGTCAATGCGATGAGATACATGCTAAACACAATCCGCATGGACGGAACGGTCATTATTGGAGAAGGGGAAAAGGACGAAGCTCCGATGCTCTTCAACGGAGAGCACCTCGGAACGGGAGAGGAGCCCCAAGTCGATATCGCTGTTGACCCTATTGACGGGACACGTCTCCTGTCGCTCGGCCGACAGAACTCAATCAGCGTAGTGGCCCTTGCCGAAAAGGGCAGCATGTATTTCCCCGAGCACATCTTTTACATGAACAAGATTGCGACGGGACCAGAAGCCGCCGACGCCATCGATATCCGCCTTCCGATTGGAGAAAACATCGTAAGGGTTGCGAAGGCGAAGGATAAGGCTGTTGGAGATATAACCGTGATCGTTCTTGACCGCCCCAGGCACGAGGATCTTATTTCAGAAATACGCAAGGCCGGCGCCCGTATCCGCCTTATTTCGGACGGCGATATAGCGGGAGCTCTAATGACCTGCAAGCCCGACGCCGGAATTGACCTCCTGGCCGGAATCGGGGGGTCCCCGGAAGCCGTCATAACGGCTTGTGCCCTTAAGTGCGTGGGGGGCTCGATGTTTTGCACCCTATGGCCGAGAAATGCTGAAGAAGAGCACAAATGCAAAGAACTTGGAATGGATGTCGAAAAGGTTTTCGGAATGGACGACCTCGTCAAAAGCGAGAACGTGTTTTTCGCTGCAACAGGCGTAACAAACGGAGAGTTGCTCCAGGGGGTCCGGTACGAAGGGGACAAGATCCGGACCCAGTCGATCGTTATGCGTTCGGCAAGCGGAACAATACGGTACATCGAAGCCATTCATAAGTTGACAAAACTCGAGAAGATCAGCGGTATCGATTACTAAGACCCCTTTTTGGCTAAAGGGAAACCTAATAGATTGACTCGCCATTTTTATGATGCTATATTCGACATGCTGGTTTAACCTGCTTCGAGCGGGTAAATAAAACTGCTGGAGGGAAGCGAGCCGATGAAGGGAACAGTCAAATGGTTCAATGCAACGAAAGGTTATGGGTTCATCACGACGGAAGATGGGAGAGACGTTTTCGCCCACTATAGCGCCATCGAGATGGAAGGATTCAAGACTCTCGATGAGGGACAGGCCGTCGAGTTCGAGGTCGTTGACGGGACAAAGGGCCCTCAGGCGGCCCATATCCGGGCGATCTGACGGCGATCAACGGAGCGAATATGACAAGATGGGCGGCTGGTGCGTTCTCGCTCCAGCCGCCCTTTTTCACCCTTTAGCGACGCCACCTTTCATGTCCCACCAAGGCTTGCCCCACCGAAACACATTCGTCATTGGGAGATAGAAGAGAGTGCAAGACCGGTTCAAGGCCTCTTCGCTTAAGGTGTCCAATCGCGAGCGATAAAAGACGCCTGTTCTGCCAGACTCCTCCCGAGAGTGCGACCCGGCGAGTTCCTTTTTTGTTTGCCGCCGCTTCGGCAGATTCGGCCAATGCCAAAGCAAGTCCTCCATGAAATGCCGCAGAAAGCCGAGCGGAAGATTGCCGGCCGCATCTTTCGAGAATCGACCTTACTGCAGGCCTCCAATCGAGTATGATCCGATTGTCTATTTCCTGAAGTGCGAATGGGAGGGTTTCGGATCCACGCGCTGCTGCTTCAAGGCGCATGGGAGCCTGCCCATCGAAAGATACGGAATCTCCATAACCCAGCAAAGCAGAAATACCATCAAAAAGCCTTCCGCATGAGCTTGTCCTTATGCCGGCTTCAAGCGAGGCCAGCAGGTTTTCCCTTGTCAATCCCTTATCACGTCGGGCCCGGTTCAGGAGCTTCTCCGCTTCTTCCATGCCCGCTGCTTCAAACACGAGCGAAAACGCGCACCTCCAGGGTTCGCGGACCGCCTTTTCCCCTCCCGGAAGCGAGAATTGCAGGAAATTCCCCAGCCTTTCGAACTCGCCGGCATCTCCCCACAAAATTTCTCCACCCCATACCGTCCCATCGGTTCCGTATCCAGTCCCGTCAAGTATCAAGCCAACAGCAGGTTCATGGATCCGGTTCTCAAAAAGACAGGCTGCAAGATGGGCATGATGATGCTGCACCGCCAGGGTGTCCTCCGGATCGGGCAACACTTCCCTGCAGATGCGGGAGGAGAGGTAGAGCGGATGCAAATCGTGGACAAGATACCTGGGATTCATTGCATAAAGAGAAAGAAAATGGGAAAGGGCCTCCCTGTAGTATGTTGCGGCAGGCATTTCCTTCAGGTCTCCAAGATATTGACTCGGGAAGAGGCTCCCTTCATGCGTAACGGAAAAAGTCGACTTCATCTCTGCACCGGACGCGAGAATGGAAGGTCCTTTTTCCGGAAGGAAAAGAGGTTGCGGCACAACCCCCCGAGCTCTCCGTACATAGAAGGAACGTTCCCCTGCAACGGAAACAACGGAATCGTCGACGCGCATGCAGATTTCCCGGTCATGCATGAGGAAACCATCGACGAGGTTACCGAGCTTATCCCGTGCTTCCGAGTTGCCGGCTATGATCGGTTCTTCGCTCTGGTTGGCGCTGGTCATGACCAGCACTTCAAGGTTCTCGAGCAGGAGGTGATGAAGGGGTGTGTAGGGCAACATGACTCCGATCGAATCCATTCCCGGGCTCAGGAGAGAGGAAAGTCCCGATCCAGGCCTTGCCGGGCACAAAACAATCGGGCGACGCGATGAGGACAGCACGTCCCGCCCTTTTCCCGTCAGGAAAACAAGCCTTTCGGCCACACCAAGATCACGGGCCATAACCGCAAAAGGCCTATCGGGCCGTTTCTTCCTTTGTCTCAACGTAGCGATGGGGGCGTCAAGACGCGCATCACAGGCCAGGTGAAAGCCCCCGAGCCCCTTAATCGCGAGAATCTTTCCTGCAGCAAGCCATTCCGTTGAAAGGCGAATCGCGTTCTCCCCTTCCGCCTGGACATTCCCTTCCCGATCGCAGGCCCACAGGAGAGGACCGCAGGCGGGGCAAGCATTGGGTTGGGCGTGGTATCGGCGATCGATGGGATTTCGGTACTCAGCGGCACAGTCATCGCACATCTCAAACTTCGACATGGTCGTTTGCGCCCGATCGTAGGGAAGGTCATGGACAATCGTAAAACGAGGCCCGCAAAGAGTGCAGTTCGTAAACGGGTAACGATACCGGCGGTTTCCGGGGGTCCTCATTTCATCGAGACAAGAGTCGCAGGTTGCAATATCCGGGGGTATAAGGACCCGACGGATAGCCGTTCCCACGCTTTTCAGAATTTCGAAGGACGAAGGGGCTTGTCCAGCGTTCTCGCAACGTTCAACAAGCGTAACGGCATGAACATACGCCGCGGTCGGGCAGTCCCTCTCGAGGCGTCTCAGGAAAACAGCCGTACGGTCAGGTTCACCCCAAAGTTCGATTTCGACCCCCGCGCCTGTATTCTTTACCGAGCCACAAAGGCCTTCCTCGCGAGCAAGGCGGGCGCAAAACGGCCGAAAACCGACTCCCTGGACAACTCCGCTGACCAAATACCGAACTTTATGCATGATTGACAACCCTCCACACTGGGCGCATTTTAAGTCCAGACTCAAGCCGCGGCAACCCGAAACTTAAAATCAAGGAGGAGAACAATGCCTGAGCTGGAACGTCCCTATGCTCTCCCCGTTGACGAAATCATTCGCATCCTTTCGTCGGATTCGGCTAAGGGCCTAAGTTCAGAGGCGGCACGGCAAGCTTTTGAGCAATACGGGCCGAACATGCTGGAGCGCGGCGAAGAGCGCCCATGGTGGTCATTCCTGGTTTCACAGTTCAAGAGCCCCATGGTGGCACTCCTCTCACTAGCGGCATTCGTCAGTCTCGTCATGCACGAGTACCTGGATGCTGGTGCAATCCTTGTCGTCATTTTACTTAACGCCCTTATTGGTTTCCTTACCGAGTTTCGAGCCGAAAAAGCGATGGAAGCCCTCCGGTCGATGACCACGCCAAACGCCCGCATCCTAAGGGATGGGAAACCAACGGTCATTCCGGCCGAACGGGTTGTGCCAGGCGACATCCTACTGCTTGAAGCGGGTGATCTTGTCCCGGCGGATTCCCGGGTGCTTGAAGCCAGGAACCTTGCACTCGACGAATCTTCCCTTACCGGAGAGTCGATGCCGGTCGAAAAGAACACCGACCCGCTCTCCGAAGAAACGTTGCTTGCCGACCGCTTGAATTGTGTCTTTTCGGGCACGGCTGTCGTAAGGGGAAACGGAATTGCCCTTGTCTACGCCACCGGGCTGAGATCCGAACTCGGACGAATAAGCTCCCTTCTCGAAAGCGTCCAGAAAAAAACAACCCCGCTTGAGGAAAAACTGGAGAAGTTCAGCCGGTTTCTCATTCTTCTGGTCGGGGGAATTGCGGGTCTTGTTTTTTCGGTAGGTGTCATGCAAGGGCGAGGCATTTTCAAGATGTTTGAAACCGGTATAGCGCTCGCAGTTGCAGCCGTTCCCGAGGGGCTACCCTTTGTCGCGACCATGACCCTTGCGATAGGCGTTCACCGTATGGCCCGCCAGAATGCACTCGTTCGCAACCTGTCCTCCGTAGAGACTCTCGGCTCAACAACAGTCATCTGCACGGACAAGACCGGAACCCTAACCCTCAACGACATGACAGTCCGCCTGGTCCTGCCGGTCCTGCCATCTTTGGAGGGACTTCTTTTGAAAACCGCGGTCCTTTGCAACAACGCCTCTCTTGAAAACTCCGCCCCCGGCGGAGACCCCATGGAAATCGCACTTCTCAGGATCGCACGTGAAAAGGGCGTCGAGCCCGAAGACACTCGCATGAGTTTCCCCCGTACAGCGGAAACTCCCTTCGATTCCCGCACGATGACAATGGAAACGAGGCATGACGCCGCGATCGCCCTTAAAGGGGCTCCCGAACGGGTCCTTTCAAGCATCCAAAGCATCTGGTCGACGAATGGGCCTCGTCCTTTTTCAGCAGGGGAGCGCGATTACTGGATGGACGAGACTGAAAAAATCGCAAAAGAAGGCATGCGGTCACTCGCTTTCGCCTGGGGCGATGAAAATGGGGAACCCGCATTCATCGGACTCATGGGCATTATCGACCCACCGCGGCCTGAGGTTAAAGATGCCGTACAAGCCTGCCACGAGGCAGGAATCCATGTCGTCATGGTTACCGGGGACCATCCCGAAACAGCACGATCGATCGCCAGGGAAGTCGGGATACTCTCCGAACGTTTTCCGGGAAGCCTTGACGGAAAGGCTCTTGAAGCGATGGATGGAAATGCCCTTGCTTGCCGTTCCAGTGGAATCGCCGTTATCGCAAGGGTGGCGCCGGAACATAAGCTAAAACTCGTACAAGCTTTCCAGGCATCTGGAGAAACTGTGGCAATGACCGGTGACGGAGTGAATGACGCGGTTGCCCTCAAACAGGCCGACGTAGGCATTGCCATGGGGATCCAGGGAACCGAAGTCAGCAAGGAATCATCCGACATCATCCTGCAGGACGATCGCTTTTTCACGATTGTTAAAGCGATAAGCGAGGGTCGGAGAATTTTCGGCAACATTCGGAAGTCGATCCTCTTTTTGCTCTGCTGCAACCTCAGCGAGGTTTTTACGGTCCTCTTCGCTCTTCTCTTCAGGTTTCCGGCGATACTTCTTCCGCTCCAGATCCTTTGGATCAATCTCATTACGGACGTGCTCCCAGCTCTATCCCTCGCTCTTGATCCGCCGGAACCAGGATCGATGCGCCGTCCACCCATGCCGCGAAGCGAGGATATTCTTACCGCGCGGCATCACCGGCTCATTTTTTCCTATGGTTCCATCATGACAATCGGCGTTTTTGCAACAACCCTTGCGGCGTTGCACACGCACCCCGGAAACCTTGCCAATGCAACGGCGATGGGTTTCCATGCAATGGTTTTCTCCCAACTTCTATTCGTTTTCAATGTCAGGGACCACAGCCTTTTCCGCAAACCGGCACAATTGGTCGCCAACCCCTGGCTTATTGCCGCCGTTCTCTTTTCGATGGGTATCCAGGTTCTCATCACCACTATCCCCGTTTTCCAGAAAGTTCTTTCGATCGCGCCGCTTTCCCCTTCGGAATGGGGAATCGTCCTGGCGGGGGCGTTGCTGCCAACGGCGGTAGCCCAGGCACACAAGGTTCTCCTTGGTCGCTGACGTTTCCGGGCCGGGGCCATGTGCTAACATAAACGCATCGAAAGCCGAACGACTGGAGGGAAGGGAATGCCCAAGGCAAAACGTTATGAACTGACTCTTTCCAAGTTGAGAAAAAAGACATCCACCACATCCCTGGGTTTTGAAACAACCGCCCAGATCGGCTGCCTGGAGGGTCTTATTGGACAACAAAGAGCGGTAGAGGCCATGGAATTTGGCCTTGATGTCGCAAGCAAAGGTTATAACATCTTCGTTGTTGGTGATCACGGAAGCGGTAGGACGACATACTCGCTGGGTCAGCTCGGTAAGCGCGCAAACGCTTTGCCATGCCCGGATGACTGGCTTTATGTGTATAATTTCGCGAACGCTGGGGAACCCCTTGCCATCAGCCTGCCGCCTGGAATGGGAAAGAAACTCTCCGATAGCCTTTCGGAACTGGTAGACGAACTCAAGACGACACTGAGCAAGGCTTTCGAAAATAACCAGTACGAGGACTCGAAGGCACAGCTCGTCAAAGAGTTCCAGGAACAGGTCAACGGCTTGATGGAATCGATACGCAACTGGGCCCAGGAAAAAGGCTTCTCAATAAAGAGAACTCCACAGGGCTTTGTCAATATCCCGCTATCCCATGTAACGGATGAGGAAGGCAATTCCGTAAGCAAGGAAATGCAGCAGGAAGAGTTTGAGGCCCTCTCTGATACGGAACAGAAGGAACTGCAGGCAAAATCCGAGGAGGTTTCCCAGAAAACGCTGGAGATTCTCCGAAAGATTCGTGATCACGAGAAAGCGCTAAAAGAAAAAATCAAGAATCTTGAAGCCGAAATATGCCGTAATGCCATTCGCCCCTATCTTTCCGACCTGAAAGCGCAATACGGCAAGGGAGACAAGCTGGCCGAGTGGATTGATGCCCTCACGGAGGACATCATCGAGAATTTCAATATTTTTATCGCCGCTGCAAGGGACGAAAACGCTGAAGTCGATTTCAGCCGATACAGCGTCAATGTTTTCGTATCGAACGAACCCGATGCGGGAGCCCCGGTCATTCATGAAACCAACTCGACTTACTACAACCTGGTTGGAAAAGTCGAGTACGAGAGTCGTCAAGGTTACCTTTACACCGATTTCAGAAAGATCGTACCCGGGGCTATTCATCGAGCAAACGGTGGCTTCCTGGTGCTAGACGCCGAAGAGATATTGCGCCAGTTCATGTCCTGGGAAGCCTTGAAGCGTGTCCTTCGCACACAGGAACTTTCCATTGAGAACCTCGGAGAGCAACTCGGCTTCGTTCCCGTTTCCTCTCTAAGGCCACAGGCCATCCCAATCCAGATCAAAGTCGTGATCATTGGGAGTCGGTGGATTTACTATCTTTTGAACCTTTATGACCCGGAATTCCAGAAGCTTTTCAAGATCAAGGCCGATTTTGACGTCGACATGCCGAGGACCAAGGCAACCGAACAGCAACTTGCCTGTTTTGTTGCCAGCTACGTGCAGAAGGAAGGCGCGCTGCACTTTTCCGCCGATGGCGTGGCCGAGGTGATCGAATTTGCATCGCGCGTCGCTGGAAATCAGGGAAGAATGTCAACCCATTTCAACCAGATAGAGGAAATCCTCGTCGAGTCGGTTGCATGGGCCCGAAAGTTGTCAAGGAAATTCGTTACCGCCGATGTCGTGAGAAAGGCATTCAACGCAAAGCGTTTCAGGTCTAACCTCATCGAAGAGCGCATCCAGCGGTCATTCGAAAACGGACAAGTCCGCATCGATACCACGGGAACTGCCGTGGGCCAGCTCAACGGCCTTACCGTGCTCGATTTCAGGGAATACATGTTCGGTCACCCTGTCCGCATAACAGCCAACGCATTTATGGGGCAGGAGGGAATCGTCAACATCGAGCGCGAGGTCAAGATGACCGGCCCGATACACAACAAGGGTTTATTGACCTTAAGCAGTTTTCTCGGACGGAAATTTGCAAGGGAAATGCCGCTTTCCCTTTCAGCGCGTATTGCATTTGAACAGACATACGACGGCATCGAAGGAGACAGCGCGTCTTCAACGGAACTTTACGCCATCCTTTCGGCCATTTCCGGTATCGCCATCAACCAGTCGATTGCTGTCACAGGTTCGGTCGACCAGTTTGGCAACATCCAGCCGATAGGAGGAGCAAACGAAAAAATTGAGGGATTTTTCCGTTACTGCTCCCATCGTGGACTTACCGGGAAACAGGGGGTCCTTCTCCCAAAGCAGAACATCCTGAACCTCATGCTGGATCATGAAGTGCTTGACGCTGTCAGCAAGGGGCTTTTCCACGTTTGGGCTATCGAAACAATCGAACAGGGAATCGAAATTCTGACGGGTATTCCCGCCGGCGATCCCGATGAAAAAGGGGAGTACCCGGTAGGCTCTGTCTATCGAAAAGTCATGGAACAGCTGAAAACCTGGCTTGAAAAAGCGACAAGCCTGAAAAAAGGGAACTCCAACAACACAAAACCCGCGAGCAAGGAAGATGAATCCGACAACAACGATTGAATCACCTCCGCTTATTGTCGTCCTGGATCGCCTTGAAATGGTCTGGGGGATGGAAACCCATCCCCCGGACCGTTCCTTTGGAAGCCCGCTAGACGGACTCATTGCAACGCTTCTTTCCCAAAACACCAATGACCGCAATAGTGAAAGGGCATTTTTTGAGATGAAGCGGCGCTGGCCGCGCTGGGAAAAGGTGGTCGAAGCAGGCGGCGAAGAGCTGGTTGACTCGATCCGGATTGCAGGGCTGGCTCCCACAAAAGCCTCCAGGATCAGGGAAATCCTCTTTAAAATCAAGGAAGATTTCGGTATCTACGGACTCGACGACCTACGGACCTGGGAACCCCGAAAGGCCCGAGCCTACCTTGAAAACCTGCCCGGAATAGGTCCTAAGACTGCCGGATGCGTACTGGCATTTGAACTGCAAATGCCCTCCTTCCCCGTCGATACGCACGTGGCCAGGATAAGCAGGCGTCTGGGGTGGTTCACTTCGAAGCAACCGGCTACCGAAATACAGTCGGAACTGGAGCAAAGCGTACCGCCCGAAAGACAGGCGGGAGGACACTTGAACTTCATCCTTCACGGACGGAATACCTGCCATTCGAGGAAACCCGACTGCGGGGAATGCATCCTTTCCGACATCTGTCCAACGCGGACATTCCGCGACGAGCCGGACCGTTGAAAACACCTTTTCTGGTCGGTGTGTGCAGCTGTCGTTCCTACGAGCCTGATGCCATCCAGGAGGCCGTAAGGATCGCGATGGATCGTTCAGGAGGCGGCCCTGTCCTGCAGGATAACGTCCTTCTCAAGGCGAATCTCCTCGCCCCTGTTCCCCCCGAAAGTTCAGTCACGACTCATCCATCAGTCCTGGCCGGGCTTGCATCCTGGGTCAGGAAAAGCAGGCCTGAAGCCGAAATTACCGTTTCCGATTCGCCGGGGTATATTTTTTCGGGACAATGGCCTTCATTTATCGAAAACTGCGGACTTCGAACCCTGATCCAGGAGAATTCATGCAGAGTTGTTCCGCTCAACGAAGAAGGCTATCGCGATGTTTACCAGCCTAAGTCGTTCGTGCAAGGGAACCTGCGCATTCCGGTAAAGGTTGCGGAGGCCGGAACGCTCATTAACGTTGCCAAATGCAAAACGCATGTCGAAACGGAAATCACGGCTTGCCTGAAAAACACCTTCGGCTATCTCGATACGTCTTCCCGTAAACGCGCGCACAGGAGCGGATCACTAAGAAGCCTTTGCAACGCGGTTCTTGATGCTCACCTATCACGCGTGCCGGACTGGAACCTGCTTGACGCGGTCGTCGGGATGGAAGGAAACGGCCCGTCCCACGGAGAGCCGAAACCCCTCGGCTGGATTGTCGCCTCGCAAAATGCACTCGCGGCAGACGTCATCGCCGCCGTCATGATGGGTTATGGCGATCCTTTCTCAATCCCCCTGCTCGCTGTTGCTGCCGAGCGCGCCTTGGGCCCGGTGGGGAAGGGCGAAATCGAACTTGCAGGGGCGGCCTGGGAAGATCTGCCTGTCAACGGGTTCCGAAAAGCCTCTTCCACACTAAGACGTTTCATCCCCACACCACTACGGGGAATGGCTCATGACTTTGTCAGGCTCTCCCCGGCATGGAACCGGGAATCATGCACCTTTTGCGGAGCCTGCGAGGCCGTGTGCCCGGTCAAGGCAATCAGGCTTCAACCCGGTGAAGTCGTTATCGATCGTGCACTCTGTGTACGCTGTCTCTGCTGTCACGAAATGTGCCCAACGGGAGCCATGAACCTGAGGCCGAATTTCATCGCACGCCTGCTTCTTGGAAAATAAAAAGGAGAAAGCACCCGGCGTAAGTTTCTTTGCGCCGGGTGCTTTCTCCTTTATCCTTAGTAAAAAACCCCTGAAGGCTTAACCCTTTTCCTTCAACCGGTCAAGAACGATCTTGTAACCGTCCGCCCCATACTCAAGGAACTTTTTCACCCTGCTGATCGTAGCCGTGCTGGCACCCGTCTGCTGAGCGATTTGAGGGTAGGTATACCCTTCGTTTAGGAGCCTTGCCACTTCCAGGCGCTGTGCCAATGCCCTTATTTCGCCGATCGTAGCGATGTCTTCAAGAAAACGATAGACTTCCTCTTCCGTCTCAAGGGCTAAAATAGCCTTGCATAGCTGGTCAGTAAGACGGTCTTTCCATTTTTCCGCCACCATTTTCACCTCCATGGGTATTAACGCGATACCGAGCGTTATTTTATTGAATTATAGCACAAACTTTACTTCGTTCAATCGTTGATGGACACAACTTGACTGACGAAAAAGGTTGCTTCAGTGCAGGTTCTGCAACAGGTTCACAAAGCGCCCCAACTCATCTTCCCTGCCAATCGACACCCGAAACCAATTCCCGGGTGCATCGAGTTCCAGGTACTTGACGTGGACGCCGGATTCTTCCATTTTCTCCCGCAATGTTTCAAACGGGAATTCAAACCTGACCAGTACATAATTTGAATCGCTTCGATAAGCCTTGAAACCCGGAATTCGATTGATGCCCTGGACAAGTTGGTCGCGCATGTAGCGGATGCTTAGCACCCGACTTTCCATCCATTCCCTGTACTGGAGTACAATTGCCCCGATTTCCTGGGCTAGCAGCCCTACGTTGTAAAGGTCCCTTACGCTTTCAATGCCTTCAATGACGGGAGTGGAGCAGGCTGCATAACCTACACGGAGACCGGCCATTCCCCAGGCCTTGGACAAGGTCTTAAGAATGCACAGCTTTCCCGGAATGACGCGCCCCCTGAAGGTCTCCAAAAAAGTCGAACCGGAAAACTCCCCATAGGCTTCATCAATGACCACGACGCCCTTTGAACTCTCAACCAGCCTTGAAATAAAGTCATTCGGAATGGATTTCCCTGTCGGGTTATTCGGGGAGTCAAGAAGGATCAGACCGGGGGAAGTGCGGTTAACCGTATCCAGGAAAAGGTCTTCATCGAAGACGACTTCCTTTTCTCCCAGTTCCAGCGGCACCGATACCCACTCCGCCTTGTGTCTCCTGCAGAGTTCGGAATACTGAGAAAAAGTAGGGGAGAGCGAGACGACGGCTGAGCCTTTCTCCACGAAAGCTGAAAACAGCATCGTCAGGATTTCGTCCCCACCGTTCCCTATGACAAGATTACAGGAGGGGATTCCTGTTAAATCCGAAAGAACCCGCTTAATCTTTTTTCCTTCCGGATCAGGGTAACGGTTAAGGTCCAGCGAGGAGATCACCTGGCGTATTTCCTCGCGCAGGGAAGGTGGCAGGCGGAACGGGTTTTCGTTCTTGTCCAGGAAAACCGGAATTTCTTTTCCGCTGGTTGGAATCGAAGATGAAGAACGATCGTGCAAAGGGGCTCGCCTCCGTCATACTGCTATCATATTAAAGTGTTGCTTTTGTCACACGGGGGAGAGTTTACCAGTTTTTCCAACGGTTGTCAAACAAAGGAGAGAAGTCGAATCGCATCGTGTTGGCGGTTGACGCGACACCCAACCCTGCATATAATAGGTCAGCGCTGGCCGGGCTGGCGGAATAGGTAGACGCACGGGACTTAAAATCCTGTGGACGAAAGTCCGTGCGGGTTCGATTCCCGCGCCCGGCACCAGAGAGCAAATATCGCGGGGTGGAGCAGTCAGGAAGCTCGTCGGGCTCATAACCCGAAGGTCGCAGGTTCAAATCCTGCCCCCGCAACCAATGGCGGTGTAGCTCAGTTGGCTAGAGCATGCGGTTCATACCCGCAGTGTCAGTGGTTCGACTCCACTCACCGCCACCAACTGAATAATATTCTCCACTTTAAGGCGGGCCTATACCCGCCCTTTTTGTTCTTGAAAAAGTCCAAAGCATAGGAGACGCCATGTCGCACCCCGTTTTCAGGAAAGTC
>Ga0209270_1002259_pt1 | contig 21223 bp, 24 predicted proteins | sample MTBAKSrepl1MetaG_FD_187456 | JGI IMG/M metagenome (GOLD analysis project Ga0209270, IMG submission 187456) | Enrichment culture microbial communities from Arthur Kill intertidal strait, New Jersey, USA, that are MTBE-degrading - MTBE-AKS1... | ecosystem: Environmental > Aquatic > Marine >...
TTTTTCAAAGATTCCTACCCTCAAGCCTTCTTTAGCAAGAAGGTATCCTGTATAGGATCCTACCGGGCCTGCACCAATGACAATGACATCATATGTTTCATCAGCCATGGTTAGATTACATTATAAAAGAAGTCAAAAGGTGTATCATTATACCATGCTCCCGGGGATTCCTCCGCCTGGTCGCAGTGATTTTTTTACGCATTTTCCTCCTGTGAATAACGCATGGCTTACAGGTGGCACGCGCGTTGACTAAACTTTCAAAGGATAATCTTTCACATCTCTACCAGCATCCTCTCTATGCATCATTTCATTATTCCCATCCTCCCGTCTTGCAGCGGGTAAGGGAGATGGAAAAAATTGGCAATGCCGGGGGGCTCCCTCATAATGCCAGACTCTTCAAACTGAACGTCATTGGGAATATTTGCAAATTAATTTTGAATATGTAAAATAATGCTAAGGAGTTTCCGTATATGGAGACAAACGCTTACCTTGAGAGACGTTTCACGAAAGACCCTTCCATGGTTTTTCGAAAGGTTGCAGAAGAATTCATCCTTGTTCCTGTCAGGCAGAAAGCAAGCGAGTTTGAAAGCATTTATACCATGAATGATGTGGCAAGCCGAATCTGGGAGCTCATCGACGGCAAAAAAAACCTGAAGGACATAAAGGAAATAATCATCAGGGAATTCGAAGTAAGTCCTGAAGAAGCAGAAAAAGACCTTATTGATTTTTCAAAGCAACTGGAAAAAATAGGCGCGGTGAGGACTGTTTAAATGGAATGCCCGCATGTTCCTGTTGTTAACTACGGTGAGTTCAGCAAAAGATTTCACGATAATGTCCTTCTTCAGCGTATACCAATCGATGGAAGCATAGAGGTTACAGCCCGTTGCAATCTCCGTTGCGTCCACTGTTATATCAACCTTCCGTTAAATGACCGTGCTGCTCGGGAAAGAGAATTAACATATAAAGAATTTCGCAACATTATTGACGAGATAGTTGATGAGGGATGTTTGTGGTTATTGTTCACAGGGGGAGAGCCTTTTATAAGGCCGGACTTTTTTGATATTTACACATATGCAAAAAAGAAAGGTCTGCTGATTACCTTATTTACTAATGGCACACTCATTACTGAGCATATAGCCAATCATCTTGCAGAGTGGCGCCCGTTCAACCTGGAAATTACCCTCTACGGAAGTACTCAGGAAACCTACGAAAAAATTACCGGGATCCGGGGGTCGTACAATCGTTGCATGAAAGGAATTGAACTACTGTTGGAACGAAAAATTCCCCTTAAACTGAAAAGTGTGATTATGACGTTGAATAAGCATGAAATATGGGATATGAAAAAATATGCCGAAGAATTAGAGATAGGGTTTCGTTTTGATCCTGTTTTAAACTTGAGAGTGGATGGTAACCAAAGGCCGGCGGAGTTTCGTATTTCACCCGATGAAGTGATAGCTTTAGATTTAGCAGACGACATGAGGATGAAGGAATGGCAGGACTTTTGTAATAATTTCCGGAGCCCGTCTCAGAACCCTGAATATCTCTACCAGTGCGGTGCCGGGAAAGGAACTTTTCATATAGATCCGTATGGAAAGTTGAGTGCCTGCATGATAGCAAGAGAGCCTTCATTTGACCTTGGAAAGGGTAGTTTCAGAAGAGGTTGGAAAGAATTTATACCAGGTGTGCTTTTACAAAAATGGTCAAGTGAGACGCACTGCAAGGCATGTGAATTAATATCGTTGTGTGGCCAATGTCCGGGTTTTGCACAGTTAGAATACGGAGATCAGGAGATACAGATAGAATATCTTTGTCAAATAGCTCATATGCGAGCAGAGGCTTTTGGATTATTAAACACAGCAAAGAAAGGCGAATGATAATCATGAATAAAAAGAATGAAATACCCAAAAATAGAAAATATTATAGTAAACCAAAAATAGAGCAAGTTAATTTAGTGGCAGAGGAGGCTGTTTTGCAGTCATGCAAGTCGCCGGGTGCGGGCGGAGGCCCTCAAACAAGAAATTGTAAACAATACGGTAACCCTTGTTTTAATCAAACCAGTTAATTAAGTCGTTAGAATCGCACATAAACAAATTTTGTATGAACTTTAAAGTTGCTGATGTTGTTTTTTTAGTTACACATTGCCGGTCTTTTAATCTAGAAGGACCATATAAAGATTTTCTCTCTACAGAAAACCATGAAATTTCAATTCGGGTCTATTATGGCAATATGCCTGAATTTCAATTGCATGATAAAAATAAAATTTTCGACTCGGAATTAATATGGAGCCTCTATCAGAATAATAAGCACAATATCTTCGTGCTCAAAATGCCGGATTCACGCAACTCACCATACCGTATAGCTGCTTTCGATAAGCATTACAAAAAGGGAGAGATATATACCGATATGTCTCAATTCCGGCATATAGCTGATACCATCCTGCCCGACCCCCTGGAATTTCCTCTGTCAGAGATTCTGATGGTCTGCGTACTTTCTAAAGGGCGCGGCTTAATGATTCATGCTTGCGGAATTGATGACGGCGGGCATGGCTATCTCTTTGCAGGCAACTCAGGTCACGGCAAGTCTACGATGGCTAAGCTCTGGAAAGATCAAGCGGTCATACTCAACGACGACCGGATTGTTATTCGAAAGAATGGAGATAATTTTTGGATGTATGGCACTCCCTGGCATGGTGAATATACCGGGGTATCTCCACAGGGAGTGCCTGTTGAAAAAATATTTTTCCTTCATCATGCTGAGAGTAACAATGCAATAAGATGTAAAGGTGCTGATGCAGCATCCATGTTGCTCGCCCGAAGTTTCCCCCCTTTATGGGATTCAGAAGGAATGAAATTTATACTTGCCTTCTGCTCCAACCTTATAAGTGCCATACCATGCTATAGACTAAATTTTATGCCTGATGAAAATATCATCGATTTCATACGATGCGTGAAATAAGTCTGAGCCAGGATAAACTTATGGAATTATCCTCAAGTGTTCTTAGTCGGGGAGGTTCTTTCAGTTTTAAAGCTCACGGCTCCAGTATGTATCCTTTCATACGAAATGGTGATATTCTTACTATTCAGCCGGTTGAAGTTGCTGCCCTGAAAGTCGGTGATATTGCCTTCTATCGCACATCAGAGAAAAGATTGGCAGCTCATCGTGTTGTCGACAAAAAACATCAGGGTGACAAATTAATGCTTTTAATGCGTGGGGATTCCGTGTTTAAAAATGATGGATGGATATATTCTGATAAGGTTTTTGGGAAGGTGGTGGGTATTCAACGGGATAAGAAATTCATACAGTTAGATCAGGGAATATTCTTACGTTCAATAATGTATCTCTGGAACAGGTTGTATCCCATTGGGCCGTTCTTTTTTAATTTTACGCTAAAAGGAAAAAGAGGCTTGTCATGGGTCTTGCGCCGGCTCCAGTCACTTAAAATTTACCGTGTTATTGCCGGGAAACTGATAAACAGCACAATCAATTATCGTATAGCGACAGAAAAGGATGCTTCCAAACTTTCCGGATTCTATGGCTATAAGCGATTGCCCGAAATTGAAGATCCCGCGGTACTCCCAAAAAACAGGATTCAAAACCGGAGTGATTACGGATACACCTTTATTGCCTGTGAAAGAGGAAAGATCCTCGGTGCTATGGAGATTACAAGGTTTCCTGATGACGAGGTATCATATCCGGACCGGTGGCTATTCGGGATCAGGGTGCGTATTCCTTACCGGGGAATCGGCATTGGCGAGGGATTGGTACGTAGAGCAATAGAGAAGGCATCAGAGGAAGGTGCCCGCAGATTAAATCTCTTGGTCTGCGAGAAAAACAAGGCTGCTATGAATCTCTTTCACAAAATGGGGTTCCGCCGGATCTCTATCCAGGCGCTCGATGAGCAGCTCGAAGAAGAAGCAAAGCAGACGAATCAACAAAGAATTATCCTGTCAAAAGAGTTATAAACCTTGAACATAGAACATTGAACAGTTGTTTGTTTGGGCTTGCCTGGCAGGGTCGCTGTCTGCACCTCGCAGGTGTCAAGCACCTTCGAGGTGTTATGGCGACATGCCGGCTTTCTATCTTGTCAGCCTGTCAAGCCTTTTTTTTGCCTCTTCATTGTCCGGATCAAGGTCCGATGCCTTCCTGTATTCCTCCAGAGCCCTGTAGGTTATCCCGAGCCTTTCGTATAAGGCCCCTGTTGTCAATCGTATCCCAACATCTTCAGGAAGAAATTGTATTGCATTCCTCATGATTTTCAATGCATCATCGTAACGATTCATTCCCATATAATAGAGGTAAATCTTGTAAAAATATGCCGGGTTTATCGGGTCTTCGTTTTCCAGGTACTGAAGGGCATTAATGTACCTGTGTTCAGCTTTCTCTTCTCTCCCGGTCTTATAAAGATACTCTGCAAAGAGGAGATGTGGCTCTACTCTCTCCGGAAGGGCATCGAAGATATCATCATCACGCAAGCCGTGAAGAATCATGAGCGTGATATAGTCCCTCGTTTTCTGCGGTTCTAAGGCGATCGCCTTTCTCATGACCATGGTGCCATCCTTTCTTTCCCCGCGTGACAGAAGCCATACTGCGTATCGGGTATACCGTTCAGGATTGCCGGCATCATAGGTCATGCCGGCCCGGAGTAGCCGTTCGGCTTTCTCATGGTTATCAAGTTCTGCAAGAACAAGCCCGAGCCGCTGCAGATACTCGCCATTGACCGGATTAAGTTGCACAGATCTCCGATAGTGATACAGGGCCGTGTCGTTATGCGAAAGGAGCCTTTCTATGTTCGCAATTGCATAATGATATCGTGCCTCTAACGGGTCAAACCGGGAGGCGTTGTAAGCCTGCTCTCTCATTGCCATGAGGTCTTGCAGGGAGCTCCTGTTGATCTTTGTATCTTTTATCGAAGAGAATTGTACTTTCCCTGCAATAACACCGATATTGTAGGCGACATTCACGAATAAAAAACCTGCAAGCGTTATAACGAGGAATTTTACCGGAATGTTTTTCTTTTTAAGATATGTCGTGTTCAGCCCTTCCCGTAATCGTGTGCCGGCTGCAGAAACAGCGAGCCCGAATAAAAAGATGAAGTATAGTCCATTCGCCCCTATCTGAAGATTGAAGTCGGTTGTGCTGTGCATGAGCATTGCGATTATCCCCGTCATACAACCGAGAAAAATATAAATAGAATACATCTCGTGTCTCTCCGGATATGTTTTCAATGCCTTATACAGGACAGTTAGGATAAACCACACGAATATTATGAAGGCAATAACACCACCGTTAGAAAGAAGTTCTATGTAGTCATTATGTGCATGGTCGGCAACAGCATCGCCTGACAGGGTCCGATATCGCGGATAGATATTGATAAAACTGCCGAAACCGGTCCCTGTTGCAGGGAAATCCCTTATGATATTACCACTGTCTCTCCAGAGCTGAAGTCGCTGTTCAGAAATATCTCCCTGGGCATTCATCATTCTTTCAAATCTTTCAAAGACGGGATCCCATCCAAACCATCCGACAGAAAGGGCTATGAGAAGGAAAACAGCCATGATGATAATCCCTCTTTTTGTGCTCATGCCTCTCACAATGATCATAAAACCGAAGATGACCATTGAGAGAGACAAGCTTACAATGCCGCTCCTTGAAAGAGTCAAGAAGACCGAGGTGCCAATCAGGACACAAGCGAACCCGAGGAGAATATGAATATTCGTTTTTTGCATATTGAACAGTTCAGCTATTTTTTCGCGAAATGACTTGTATGAAACGTGCGGTTTGTAATAGAGGAAAAGAGCCAGTACCAGCGGGAACAGCATCTCCATGAGGCCGGCATAATGATTACGGTTCACATAAGGTCCGAATGGTGTTCCGCCCATGGTCAGTTCCCGGAACCAGAATATTTTGCCATTCGATAGGATATGCTGCAAGATCGCAAAGAATGAAAGTACTGAAGCAAAAACGGCAAGAACCGTAATAACCCTCTTGAAAAGTTTCTTGTCAGCCAGGAGTTGTACCGTCAGTATGTAGAATGCTCCGTAACTGAAGATGCGAAAAAACTCTGCAACAGTTGCTTTATGATTGATTGACAGCGACATCCATTGTATCGGTTCGTTCCGGGAGCTTGTTGCTTGATAGAGAGCATATGTCTCCGGTGAAATGACCGCAACGACTCCTGACGGCAAGGGGACAAGTTGGAAAAGTATGCAGGCAAAAAAAAAGACCAGGGGAGTAATCCCCGGTATCTCATAGAGAGAGGTCTCTTTCCTTCGCATGGTATTGAACAGCAGTAGCAGGAGTGCAGAGAGCGCAGCCGCCTCCATAAGGGCAACGGACCATGGCTCAACAGTTCCAAAGGCAAGAGGTGTAAATATTAAGATGCCGGTAAAAATTGAAAAAATGATATTAGCCACGCAGAGGTTTTCCCTGTAATACCGCTTCCGGATTTGCCGTGACAAGCTTCAGGGCTTTCTCCCTGCCGATAATCTTTCCGGCCGCTCTCAGACCCTGGGAGAGGACCGGTTTACGATGATGGCTTGAATGGGCATCAGTAGCAATAAATTTTATCATGTTCTTTTTCAGAAGATACCGGGAACACTCCCGGATATCCACCCCGAAAGTTCCGATGATACTGTCAGCGGTAATCTGGGCCAGGATTCCTCCGCTGATCAAATCAGAAAGTACCCGTGGATCTTTCAGGACAGAAGCATTCCGCTCGGGATGGGTTATAATGGGACGATATCCTTGTAACACCATCTTGAAGAGCAATTCCTTCATGTTCTGTGGCAAATGACTGTGGGGAAATTCCACAAGAATATATTGCGTGTTGTTTATTGTGTACCCTCTGAGCAGAGATACATCAAGCATTGCATTGACATCAGCGCCCTGCAGGATTTCAATTGAGACAGAGAGTTCAGCCAATCGTTTGTTTAATTGCGCGATATTGTCTCTTATTGAAGATACAGGGTGTAACGTGTTTCTGATGTGTGGCGTAGCAACAATCTTCTTGATACCGTCACGGGCTGCAATTCTCGCCATATCTATTGACTCCTGCATATCTGACGGGCCGTCATCAATACCCGGGAGGATATGACAGTGGATGTCTATCACGCAATAAAAATCATATGCGCTTTACTCTTCCTTTGAAGAATAATAGCTGTGGTAGTAATCTTTGTAATAATAGTCAGATTTCTTCATATCAACTGCATTGATAACAACGCCGAGAATATGTGAACCCGGGTCGGTTGTCCTCCGTCCCCTTAAGGCCTTCAATCCCCTTCGAACTATGTCAAATGTTGTCTTCCCAGCCTTTGTGACAATGACCGTCCCGTCAAGGACTTTGCTCAAAATGATGCCGTCAGTAACCGCCATGAGCGGAGGTGAGTCCCAGATAATAATGTCATATTTTTCTTTCAGGACCCCTATCAATTCATGCAGTTTATATGAACTGAGCAGTTCTGAGGGATTTGGAGGAAGAGGGCCTGAAGGGACAATGCTCAGATTCTCTCCCGGGCCTTTAACGATATGAATGTTTGAAGAAGTACCTGCGAGATAGGTGCTTAACCCTTTCGTGTTATCCAACCCGAAAATCGAGTGAATGCGGGGTTTCCGTAAATCGCTGTCGATTAGTAAGACTGAGTAATCAGACTCAGCAATGGTCAGGGCCAGATTCACAGAGGTCACTGTCTTTCCCTCCTCGGGGCCCATGCTTGTCACGAGCATGTTCTGCGGGGGTTTACTCGCTGACGAGAGCAGAAGGGCAGTTCTGAGATTCTTATAATGTTCCGAGAACCTTACCCGGGGGTCATGGAGAAGCAACTCCTCGATATTGCCATCCTTTTGTGGTAAAAGAGGGACCATCCCGAGAACTGCCAGACCCAGACGTGTTTCAACATCATCGGGTGATTTGATCGTATTATCGAGATAATCAAAAAAGAATGTCAGGCCAACTCCCCCGAATAAGCCGACAATAATCCCCAGCAGGATATTCAGTGATTTTCTCGGTTTTACAGGGCTTCGGGGAATTTGAGCCTTTTCAATTACCCAGACATTAACAGTCTGTATCTCTTCTGTGACACTCTCTTCCTTTATCCTCTTTATCAGTGCATCATAGAGCTGCCTGTTTGTTTCAACCTCCCGCATGAGGACCCCGTACTGGATAAATTTCTCGTTCAGGCTCAGTGCCTCATTCTTCGAACTGGAGAGCGCTGCGCGCAGACTCTCCTCTTTCGCCCTTGCGAGTTCATATTCATTTTTTATTGACTGGATGACTCTCCTGATCTGCTGTTCCCTTTTTTCTTTGAGTGTTTTCAGATCTTCCCGTGCCCGTATCATCGCAGGGTGTTTCTGACCGAATTTCTTCCCCAGTTCTTCGATACTCTGTTCTGCGTTGAGAACTTCACTGCGCAATGATGCAATGGTCGGATCGGACGATATAGCAGGAATGGTCTCAGCGTCTGCAACGGGGTTGTTTATAATCTTCTGATAGAGCGACTCCAGCTCCTTCCGCTTCGTTTGAGCCTGTATCAACTGAGTATTGAATTCGGAGAGTTTCTCGGGTGTTATCGCAATCTTATCCTGAAGGGTAACGATATCGTTGACCCGCATATACTCCTGCAGTGCCCGTTCTGATTTTTCGAGTTTCGACTTTTCTTCCTCAGCCTTCTTTGACATCCACTCGAGGGCATACCTTGTTGAACTCATTTTCATGTCGAGAATCTCACTGATATATGCCTTTGCTACGGAATTAGCGACAAGTGCCGCAAACTCGGGGCTTTCCGACATGTAGCTGATACTGACAATCTTGCTGTCTTTGATAGGATTGGCACTGATGTTACCGCTTACCATACTGGCAAGCTTCGTACCCTTCGCAGCTTCATCCAGATGAGAAAAAGCCTCCCGTTCCTCGGGGAAATATGACCCATATGTTTTTCCAAGATCAAGCATCTCGACAACCTTTTGCGCAACGGATGCACTCTTGATGAGCTGGTACTGGGTCTCGTAAAATGCAGGGTCATAAGAAAAATAGTACGGATACATCATTGAAAGGCTGGAAGGCTCGACTTTTTCTATAAGAACCTGTGTCGTTGCCTTGTAAACCGGGGTGGTTGAGAACGTCCCGATCACAACAACAGCAAAGACAATGATGAAAAAGGTATAAACAGTATATCGCCTTTTATAGATAGTCCTGAGATAATCTCTTAAATGTATTTCCCGCTCTTCCACAGGTTAAAAGAAACTCTCCGGAACAACAATGACGTCATCCGGCAGGACCGGCTCATCCATGTCAACACTGCCCATGATCTTTTCCTCACCGTTCACCTTTCTGATAATCTTTACCCTTCCCTTCGATGCCTTTTCAGTAAATCCTCCTGCTATAGTAACAGCTTTGATAACACTCGTGCCGTCTTCATATTTGTATGAGTCAGGCTTTTTGACCTCTCCCGTCACGTAGAAAACACCTGCTTTTTTTATGTAAACACTATCCCCATCCATGATGGCGATGTCCATTGATGTATCGCCCTTTTCTATGAGCCTCTTGAGGTCGATAGTTATGATTGTTTCATGCTCCTCTGAAGAACTTGTTTTTCTTTTGAGTACAGCCCTGTCACCCGCATCCTTTGTCAAACCGCCGGCCACTGAAAGAAGTTCAAGGAATGTTGTCGTACCATGGAGCACATGGAGACCGGGCTTGCTCACCTCTCCCATAATAAAGGCCTTCTTGCTTCTGAATTCCTGTATGAATATGTTCACCTGCGGGTCGACAATATATCCGTCCGAGAGCATGTCCGATATTCTTTTAGATATCTGAGGCAATGTTAATCCTCGTACATCGACATGACCGATAAGGGGAAAATTAATCGTTCCGTCACCGCCTATCCGTGCGGTCGTGGTTAAATCCGGGTGTTCATAGACACTGATCTGTAAGACATCCTCCTCACCGACGATATAGTCCTGAGCGGACGCAATGCAAACCTGTAAAAAAATAAGAAAAAATACTATCAAGAAACTTTTCTTGCATATAATCATAGCAGTATAATCTCCAAATATATTATATATCAAAAAAGACGGGATACAAAAGAAGCACTTAAAGATACCTCGTGATGATACCCTGTTGAACAAAAAGGAGAAAAACCTCCGGCAACGATTACAATGAGCCGGTGATGTTGAAAAAAATCATATTATTTGTATACTCAAACCCGGAGAAATTTGAATTTCTCCTTGAATATGAATACCCTACGCCGGCAGCTAACCGATCCATGAATTTATAGTAAAGGCCTATTGTCCCTGCATAGTAATCGTCTTTCCTTTCATCTGTTTTTCCGCCGTATGTCAAATAACCCTTGTACTGGTCATTTATATAAGAAAGCTTCGCATTACCCGTAAGTTTCATAGTAACTTGCTGATTATAAACGATTTGTATCCCGTGAGAGAGTATATAATCCGTTGTAGAGATGTTTGTTTCAAAGGTTTTTCTCCACCCATTGAGCGTGACAGATGTCTTCGGTGTAAATTTGTGGTTCAGCTGGGCTTCCAGGATGAAATTCTCTGCTTTTTCCATACCCGGATCAGCAAATTCTTTTATGCCATAACCAGCCTTGATAGAACCTCGTGATTTCGCTGTTATGTCCCAGGCAAGACCGCTATACATGTTATGTTCCTTGCTGTCGGAAAGGATATCATTTGTGTAGTTGATGTCAATATACTGATATTGGAAAAAAACGGACGTCTTGGGCTGCAATTTATAGAAAACGTACCCGGAAATAGTATTGTCATTACGATGCCTGAAGTCATTTCCTGTATCCCTGTAGTCAACGACAAAATTATGATAATCAGCCATAAACCACAGCTTCCTGCCATGATCGTATCTGAGTCTCACATTTGCAATATTAGAATAGTATTCGTCGAGCTCATCCGATATGCCGGTGCCCCTGACATCGTGAGAATACAAAAACTGATCAACGAATTCGAAGGTAAGACCTCCCCTGAAATTATACTGGAAAAGACCCTCAATTCTGTGACCAAAAAAGTTTTCAGAACTGTAGTGTGAAAAGAGTTCAACATCTGCAGCGTATAAGAGATACACCTGGTACCGTCTGAAGAAACTCCCGGAAGGCCTGCTCATTATGTAACCGCCTGGCGCTATAGTTGAGGTATTTATGTTCACCAATTTCTCCTTGATACGCGGAACCGATAGCCATATCCCTGGTGACAGGACTGTCACGAAATCGCTTTCTTCATTGTCAGGCGTGTTAAAGACATTATCGGTAGAGTATCCGGTTATTGAGAGGAAGGGGTGGAGATAACCGCCTCTTTTCCCGTAAACATCAGAAGCAGTTATTCCTTTCTTTTCGATCCCGGGAGCGGGTTCTTCAGGGGGAATTTTCTCTTGAGGAATTTCGCTTTTGTCAGCAAGCCTCTCCGTATTCAATTTGATTATGAAGGCACCGACTTGCTTCAGTGAATTTTCTTTATCGGCAGGCAATGCAGTTTGTTCTGCTGATAACTGTGAAGAATAGGCAATTGTAACAATACACAATACAAGAACAAAAAATAGCAATAATTTTTTTTTGCCCATTTTTGATATAATTTTCTATTAATTCAAAACATATACAACGAGATATTAAAAATCTACGTTAAAAGGGTATCTCAATCACTGGAGTATGTCAAGATAAACCTGAATCCCTTACCCATAAAAACAGATGCCGTCTTTTTTTATCTGCTTCAAAACCGGATGGATATGAGCAGGCATAAAACAATAGGCAATAATTTCCAGTAAATCATCCTGTGAATCAAAATGCCTCTGAAAAAAACTATCCTTGCTTTTAATGTCGGAAAAGGTTGAAAATCTTACCGGTAGATTTTCAACCTTGTAATAACTCACCATACTAGTGTCCTGAGTCATAAATGCCTTGCATTAGTTCTCTCTAGTGTCATTCCCCGACTTGATCGGGGAATCCAGTTGTTTCAAAGGCTTCTGGATTGTCCGGTCCCTCCAAAAGGACGGTGGGCAAGCAAGCCGGACAATGACAAACAATTTTTGACTCAGGACACTAGTCATCCCCTGATAGTCTGATTCATTCCTGAATATCTCAAACCCTGCAATACTTTTCGTAAAAGTATGATAAACCCTTCCTTCTATTAATGGATATTTCCGCATGGTCAGTATACTACCTTACCTGCACCTACGAGGTGCAGGTTTTTGGGGAATTCTAGGGTTGTACAATATCCATTTACTTGCACCTCGTAGGTGCAGGTTTGGGGGGAGGGGTTATATTTTCTTTTGGCGGGATTCCCACTTGCCCCTGAATGTTATCCAGAATGAGAGCATGATGAGCTTGAGGTCAAGGAGGAAAGACCGGTTTTTGATATACATGAGGTCATATTTGAACTTCTCGCTCCGGAGCGCCTCGCCTGGGAGATATACCTGGGCCATCCCTGTGAGCCCCGGCCTTACTTTCAGCCTTTCATGGTAACCCGGGAACCCTGTTATGTCGGTCTCTTCAGGATTGCCGCGGACTTCCTTTTCCTTCGGTCTTAACGCCCTCGGGCCGACAAAGCTCATGTCGCCCTTTAAGATATTGACGAGCTGAGGCAGTTCATCCATTGCAGTTGCCCTCAGAATCCTGCCGACCCTTGTCACCCTCGGATCATTCTCTACCGCCTGAACAGGACCCGTATCCTTCTCCGCATCCTTTATCATCGAACGGAATTTTATTCCCCTGAATATCTTCCCGTCCTTCCCTACCCTCTCCTGAAGATAAAAGACAGGCAACCCGTCTTCAAACAGGATCAACAATCCAAACAGAATCCACAGCGGCAAAGAGCCTATGAGGCCGAGTAAAGACAGGCATATATCAAAAAGCCTTTTAAGCATTTTCCTTCCTCATTTTTATAAAAGAAACCTTTGTGATAATCAAGAGGGTCTCCACCGTCCCTGCCGAAGGTGCAGGTTTATGCAGTTGTACAAGAACCGTGTACTTGCACCTCGTAGGTGCAGGTTTTTTTTGGGGAGAGGGGGTTATCCCGGTCTCCTGGGCCCTGTCCAGTCTCCTGCGCGCCATTTTATAAATCTCAAATAATTATAAGGCAGTGTCCAGTTCCTCTTATCCTTATAAACCTCCTTTATTGCTTCCGGAACAGGGAATAATGTCCTGGGAAAGGAAAGAATTATATCAGGCCATCGGTCAAGGGCAAATCGGGCTAAAAGCTTATCTTTATAAATCCTGGAATGGTACTCTTCCTCCAAATCCATCTGAAAATAAGACAGCAGAAATTTGGGAATTCTACAGCCCATATTTTCAAGCTCCTGCTTCAAAGCCTGAACTGACTTCATCTCTTGCACTGATTCCTTCCATAAATTGTTTATCTGCGACAGAGTAATAAGCGTTGTCTTTAAAAGCCCTGTTTTCCGTACTTTCCGTGCAAACAGGCGCCAGTCAACTACATCCCCGTATTTGTGGAAAGCCCATAGGATATCTACCAATATCTTTAATTCTCTAAAGGAGTGCATGTGGTGGTGAATCAGCAGCATTATGAGAAGCATCCCGGGAGACAGTTTACTTTCACCGGCATCTGTAAGAAAAACCTCTTTCCAGATTTCTTCAGAAGTCAATTCATAAAAATACGGCACTCCAAAATTCCAATGGATTTCGATGTAAATATGATTCTGAGGCTGATAATATGTTGCATGATGAATGCGGGACAGGCAATAGATCAGGGGAATTTTCCTATCGCCGGCATACCCGGCTCCGGTAAGAAATGAATCAACCTGAACTGCTTCTTCCCTTCTGATTAAGATATCTATATCTACAGAGAACCGGCAATTCGGGTCATCATAAATCTCTCTTGCAATCTCATTCCCCTTCATGATAACTGCCTGAATATCATGTTTCCGTAATAAAGAAAAGATATCTTTTTCGATTGCCTCCTGCTGTGTCGAAAGTGCTATGCTTTTCAGGTATAACCCTTTTGATTTTCTTAAAATGTCATCAACCAATTCCTTCGGCGAAATAAAATGCCGATACTTCAATAACCGGGTATACAAAAGAGGAAACAGATTGTGCCTCAGACCGTATGCCTTTATATCAGAAAGGTCATCCCTGCTTATCTCAAAAGGTTCTTTCAGAGGGAGAGGCTGGAGTAATCTTAAAAAATAAGGTTTCATGCCCGGGAAAACCTTCTGACGCCAGCGATTTGGAATAAGCTGTGTGAAAAAAGCAATTTCACCTTACCTGTTGTCAAACACCACAGATTGCACCTGCGAGGTGCAAGTTTTTTGGGGTGTTTGACAAGATCCGTCTACTTGCACCTCGTAGGTGTAGGTTTTTTGGGAGTACTATTCAAGAAACAAGCTTTTTAAGCCTGCTAATTCGCGCTGATAATCTTTTCTTGAAGATACAAACTTTTTGTAATCTTCGGGAACTATATGCAAAAGTCTTGAATAATTGCATATATTCTTAGCCGCCTGTTTTTCTCCGAGATATTCTTTATATGAGGAAAAACTCCAGTCACCGGGATCTTCCACCAGATTGGCAGTTACAGGGTTCAAGTGAATATAGCGGGTCAAATGCATTAGCTGTTCATCGTTTCCAACCTCAACATTCTTGAACCTGCTCTCCCACAAGGGGCCCTTCCTTTTATTTTTAAGGTTGAAATATCGTGTATAGCTGTTCAGGACTTTGCTCATATAAATGGAGATCCCGTCTTTCTTCATCTGTCGCAAAATCAGATGGATATGGGTAGGCATGAAACAATAGGCAATGATTTCCAGTAAATCATCCTGTGAATCAAAATGCCTCTGAAAAAAACTATCCTTGTTTTTAATGTCAGAAAAGGTTGAAAATCTCACCGGCGGATTTTCAACCTTGTAATAACTCACCATACTGCTCATCCTCTGATAGTCTGATTCATTCCTGAATATCTCAAACCCTGCAATACTTTTCGTAAAAGTATGATAAACCCTTCCTTCTATTAATGGATATTTCCGCATGGTCAGTATACTACCTTACCTGCACCTACGAGGTGCAAGTTTTGGGCCGGCATACAATATCAGTTTACTTGCACCTACGAGGTGTAGGGTTTTGGGTTGGGTTATTTTCGGGTCCATTGGATGAGGGTGCGGAGGAGAAATTCGGGGACGAGTGACATGCGGCAGATGGTTTTGCCCGGCTGCTGGGGCAGCCTGTAAAGCCACTCCAGATAGGAATTCTGCATCCAGACCGGCGCCTGCCTGACCCTTCCCGTAAGGAAATCAAAAGCCGCTCCGACTCCGAGCTGCACAGCCCTGACCCTGCCCCTGTGTGCTGCCATCCACCTCTCCTGCTTCGGCGACTCAAGGGAAACAAACAAAATATCCGGATTAGCTTCGTTAATCTGTTTTACATCAGTTCTTTTAAATATCCTTTTCTAATTGTCTTTTTAAGTTGATATATAGTTTCTCTGATTTCCCTTCGATGCTCAGTAAACAAGAGCAGTTTTACTTCCAATTACTCAAGAACTCAAACCGGCCTTTCATATCTTCTGCGCTTATTGTAAACCATAGTTTCATAAATCTTTTAAGAAGAATCCCTACTGAAAGTTGATCGGAAAGAATAATGCCGGGGTGCTCTTTCTTGTTCTGTAAGTATTCATTATGCAATAAGATGAAGTCTTTCTTGTTGTGGGCAAAAATGGTTCTCTTCTCTTTGTCTGCGTAGTTCAGTTGCTCTGCATCTGATAAAGAATCATTTTTAACCTGTTGAGTAGTAACTACATCGATGCCTCTGTTAAGCAGTGCCTGGGCAAAAGCATATGGGACGTCCTCATCAAGATAAAGTCTAATCCTCATTTATTAATGAGGTTCTTTATAGTTTCTTCACTGTCTTCATCTATTTCTTTATCGATCTCTTTCTGGTTTTCATAATAATAAGAAAGGGCGTCATAAATTTGAGAAAGTGTCAGGTGCGGAAATTCCCGCGCGAGTTCTTCCGGAGAATAACCGAGCTTAAAATACGCCACTATGTTTGAAACCCTTGTTCTTGTTCCTACAATTATTGGACTTCCACTACCTATATCTTTTCTAAATGTTATGTTATGGATGAATAACTTTCGTGGACATTTCAACCTCCTATATTTTCTATAGCAATAGTTTAATTTGTTATCTCACAATTATTCAATCGGCTTTCTGCTATTTTACACCTACGAGGTGTATGTTTTGGGGAATTTAGGGTTGTACAATATCCATTTACTTGCACCTCGTAGGTGCAGGTTTTTTGGGGGAATCTCGATCTATTTTCATTGGTTGGACTTTTCGACTTCCTCCTTGATCCATGCATACGTAATTGCCAAACCTTTTTTTAACGGCTCAGTGGGTTTCCAGCCCAGCTTTTCGTAAATTAAACGGTTGTCCGAATTTCTGCCTCGAACCCCCTCTGGCCCGGGAATATGCCTGATAGAAAGTTTCTTTCCGGCTATGTCCATAACCATCCCGGCCAATTGATTGATGGTAACCATTTCTTCCGAGCCTATATTAACCGGTCCGGTCCAGTCCGATCTCATGAGTCTCAATGACCCCTCAAGACATTCGTCTATATATAAAAACGACCGCGTCTGTTTCCCGTCCCCCCACATCTCCATTTCTCCGCCATCGGGTGTCATGGCTACTTTTCTGCACATTGCAGCAGGTGCCTTCTCCCTCCCCCCGGTCCAGGTTCCCTCGGGCCCGAAGATATTGTGATACCGGGCGATCCTGACTTCCATCCCGTGGTTTCTCTGATAGGCCAGATACAGATGCTCACTGAAGAGCTTTTCCCATCCATAGTCGCTGTCCGGCGCTGCCGGATATGCGGAATCCTCCGAGCATTTCGGATTATCAGGGTCCATCTGGTTATATTCCGGGTAGATACACGCAGAGGATGAATAGAATATCCTTTTTATGTTCCTCCTGTAACAGGCATCCAGTATATTCAGATTTATCATTCCCGAATTATGCATGATGTCTGCGTCATGTTCACCGGTAAAAACAAACCCTGCTCCACCCATATCGGCAGCCAATTGATACACTTCATCAAACTTCATATCCGCTACATGTCCGCAAACATGGGGGTCTCTCAAATCACCGATGACAAAATCGTCCGCCTCTGTCCGGCCAAATTCCGGATATTTAACGTCCACACCTCTGACCCAAAAGCCTTCCTTTTTGAGCCTTTTCACGAGATGGCTTCCGATAAAACCGCCGGCTCCGCAAACCAATGCTCTCTTCATCTCAACCCTCCATTATAAAAATTGAATTTCGTTATGCTTTCGTCTGCAACGAACGCATCAAATCTTCGTACATATCAAGGACCTTTTCCTTTGCAAAATGTGTTTCAGCATATTTTCTTCCATTCTGCCCGAATGTCTTTATAAGATTCTCTGAATTCCTGAGCTTAGTAATTGCCCTAACTATTTCACTGACATTATCAGGCCTGATACTGAAACCGCATTGAGATTCATTGATGACCTTTGCAGTCTCGGAATCCTCATGGGCCAGGCCGAGTACCGGCCTTCCCGTTGCCATAAAGTTGGATAATTTGGATGGGACAGACAATTGGGATTTATCGATATCAAGAGGAACAATCAGAACATCGCTCCCTGCCAGGAGATACGGAAGATCCTCCTGGGGTTGAAAGGGAATAAACCTGACATTCGAAAGCCGGAGATTCTGCACTTTATCTTCCAGATTCTTCTTTTTCATCCCCTCACCCACAATGGCGAAAACGATATCGTTATCGTCTTTCAGGAGATTCGCCACATCAATCATATTCTCAAGACATAAAAAACTGCTCAGGGTAATAGTGCCCGCATGCATGACAACAAACTTTTTTTCGAGCGCAAGCCTTTTGGAAACGTCATTGATTTTCGGAAGAGGTTTAAGGAGATTCACATCCACCCAGTTTGGTATTACCTTTATTTTTCCTTCAGATACCCCTTTATTCATAAGGTTTTTCTTGAAACCCTCGCTGATAACAGGGATGCACGCAGAATGATCATATATCCACTTTTCAAAGGCCCTGGCCCATTTAATTGCAACGGGGTTTCTGAGAATTCCTGATTCTATGGAAAGGTCGGGATGGATGTCCTGGACATTGAGCAGGACCTTCGCGCCTTTCAGTTTCGATGCCAGTATGCCGGTAACCCCAAGCTGCAAAGGCGGCAAACGCAAAAATACAATGTCTCCCTTATGAATATTCCAGATATTGAATATGGACCAGAGCGTATAGATGCTCCAGGCGATGAGTCTTGACACCGGACTTTCACCGGTGTTGGTCCAGAACCTCTTTGCGTGAAATCCACCTCTTGTTTCACGGATATATAATCGCCCCCTGTAATTATTGCTCCGCTCTCTCGGAATTGTTGTCACAACCTCAACATCGTGCCCTTTCGATGAAAGATACGATGCCAGCTCATTCATCAAAATCGGAGCACTTCCAAATTCAGGCAGGAAATACATGGTGTGGATGAAAATCCGCATCATAGCTCATCGCTCATCGTTCATCGCTCATCGTAATTAGCTCATGGCTCATAGCTCATAGTTCATAGCTGATGGCTCATAGTTCATAGTTCATCGTCTGTAAGCTATGAGCCATGAGCGATGAGCTTTTTTAGAATCCAGACCTGTATATATGCAACGATTGGTATAAAAAATCACCATAAAAAGCAGCAGTTGATTCGAAAAAGCTACGAGCGGTCAGTTTACACCTCAAAGGCAAATGGAATCTTTTAAATTCACCTCTAAAAAAGGCAGTTTATACGCGGCGAATTCGATAGCGGTTATGTTCTACCACACAAAATGACCGCTGCAATTCATCTTCACTATGTTCTCTAAGAAGTTTTTGGAACTCTCCGTGAACTTTTTCAACATTCTTTGGAGAGATACGAAGAAGAATTACGCCTGTAGATTTCTTCTTACTTAAAAAAAGAAGTGCCCCAAAATCTTTATCCCTTGTTACGAGCAAACGATTTTCCTTTAAGGCGGCTCGTAACAAATCTTCATCTGATGCTCTATGCATACCAAGCTCTTTAGCTGTAACTACGTTGTGTCCCCACTTTTTAAGTTTATCTATTGTTAGCTTGTAGACATCTTGATCGGCAAGAATAAACATCAGGTTACTTCTACATGTATTTCTTCGGAACGAACTACATCTAATGCATACTGAATACAAGCTTTAATGTCCTCAACTTTTAAATCCGGATAGTAATCCTCGATAATCTTTTCAAAGGAAATACCTTCCTGAACCAATTCCAACACATTTTCTACCGGAATCCGGGTGCCGGCCACACAAGGTTTTCCAAAATGAATTCTTGAATCAATGATTATTCGGCTTTTATACTCCTTTTCCATAAATTAGAACCCCCCTTCCCAGTATCTTGCTGAATTATAACATATCGCTTTCTTCACCCTCTTTAGTTTAGTGCTTTATTGTCTGCCATCAGCTTTCTTTGCTATGAGCTATTTGCGATGAGCTTTCTTTGCTATGAACCATGAGCTATTTAATGCGATTCAGGATTCCCAGATAGGCCATAACAGGTATCATGAGCATCAGGTCGATGCCGAACATGGCGCCGCTCACCTCGGGGATGCTTCTTACGGTGAAAAATGCAAGTATCCCCCCGACCTGAATAAAAAACACCTTCTGGCCGAGCCTGTCCGCAGTGCCCCGCTTCAGAACACGCAGGAATATGAACCATGCCCATATCAGGCCGGCGACAAATGCTGCCGCTCCAACGAAACCTGCGGTCATCAGGGCGTACAAATATGCATTGTGGGCATGCTGCCCCAAAAGGAACCGGTCGGACTGAAAACCCCAGCCGATTACCGGAGACCTCTTGACTTCTTCCCATCCGAGATCCCATGTCACTGTCCTCCCGGTCATTTCTTTTAATTCATCCACGTCCTGACCGCGCAAAATGAATGCCGTTACATTATCTACTACCCGGGCGGGGATCGCATCGCTATAGAGGAAAATCAGGAAAAACGTTAAGAGGACCGCTCCGATTATCCTCGTGCGGTTTCCGAGAAAGAGCATGACAAAGGCAAGTGCTGATGCAAAACCAAAAAATGCCCCCCTCGACTGCATCAGGTAAACCAGTACCGCTGAAAAAGCAAAAAGGGCCAGCCAGAGAATCCTCTTCCGCCCCCCTCCTCGCCAGAGGAATACAAAAGAGACAATCCCCGGTATGGCGGCAAACCTTGCCATGCCTGTTGAGCGTGACATGGACATCTCCACAATCGTCGGCATTATATTAATATAGCCGTAGCCGCTCAATCCCAGTGGAGTCTGGACAAACATAACGTGCCGGGCCATAACATAAAGAAAGACCAGGACCACTGTTGTGATAAACCAGCTAAGGTAGTTCAGGTAAACAGCCCTTTCCAATATATCCGGCCCGTCAAGGAATAACTTTATTGCAGCAAATACCGACAAGTAGGCGACTGCCCAGTAAGCAGCATCGAGAGGGTACGGCGACATAAGGCATGCAAAAAGGCCGACCAATCCATATACAAGCCACAGCCTCACAGGTGCAGAAAAAACCCTGCCTGTCCGTTTCTTTTTGCCGATCAGAACGAGGGTTGCAAATAATAATACAATTATCGGGAAGACCGTGCGGATTGCGTGAACCCATCCGAGCAGGCCGGCCGGTTCTTTCCTGAGTTCCCACGGGCCGGTGTCAATACCCAGCCAGACCATCGCCACAAGAAGAGATGAAAAAGACATGAAATAATAACGCCAACCCATCTTGTTTGTTGAGTTAATTGAGTTCATTGCGTTTATTGGGTTTATTGCGTTAATTGTGTTAATTGTGTTAATTGTGTTTTAAGGTTGAATTGAGATATTTGATAAAGTTGGAGATCTTTCGTTGAACCTTGTCGATATCTTCATAAAGCTCTGCAAATTGCTCTTTTTTCATGTAACTTTGGTCGAAACACGTAATTTTCATGTTCTTGGGTTCTGATCACTTCTTTAGCTTTTAACATCGCCAAGCCACTTTACCCATTTTAAGTTATTTCTTAATGCATTGAATAAATTCTTGTCTGCTGTGATCAAATCTATGCTGTTTTCGTCAGCAACAGCCAGATAACTTGCATCATAAGCGGAGCGATTATAGGTCTTGCAAAACTCAAACACCTTAGGATACAGATGCAAGGTATTTTTTAGTCCAATTTCCAGATTCATGAATCCATCTATGGCCTGAAGAATAT
>Ga0209270_1002260_pt1 | contig 21214 bp, 22 predicted proteins | sample MTBAKSrepl1MetaG_FD_187456 | JGI IMG/M metagenome (GOLD analysis project Ga0209270, IMG submission 187456) | Enrichment culture microbial communities from Arthur Kill intertidal strait, New Jersey, USA, that are MTBE-degrading - MTBE-AKS1... | ecosystem: Environmental > Aquatic > Marine >...
CAAACCTGTTTTTCTTCCGATTGCCAGCTTGCGCCGATTCCAACCATAAGAGGAGTTAATACTTCTTCGTAGAGTTCCGGGATACTAATTTCTTCTGTTGCCACCGCTTTAGTGGCTTCGGAGATAGTGCCTTCCCGATCACGCTTCTTTAACCGTCGATCCAATTCATCTCTTAGGCGCTTGGCTTCACTATTCCGGCCTTTTTCCACAGTTTATGCTCCCCATAATCTTTAAGTCCCAGCCACATTTTTATATTTCCTATTCATAACACCTTTTACATCAAACCTCAAGATTGAGTGATGACATCAATAATATCTTAATTAAACATGCCGCTTATTAGAGATAAAAAGAAGGAAACATTTTTTATACATTATATCCAGTAAATGTTAGATGAAAATTTTAAAAGTCTATTTCATAGGAGAAGAAATAAGAGGTTCACACTATTTTTTAAGTGGTTATAAGAGAGAAAGACACATCTATTTATTCCTAGCTAGCAGAGGCCGTCCGAGAACTAATACTCCTATGGCAAGGCTCATTAACGCCAGCATAATCAGTGGATAATTATTTGCTCCGGTCGCAGCTCCAACTATAAAGGTAACAGGGGTATTGCAAACCTGACCATCTAAATTCTCTACCACAACATTCCACTGCCCCAAAGCCGCACCGGCCAAATTAAAAGTAGTATTTATGGTATTGCTGTCCGGTACAGTGGTTCCAGTACCTACAATATCGCTGCTTCCTGTCTTGATTAACCTCACAGTTGCCCCTGGTCTAAAACCGGTTCCGGTTATAGTTGCATTTACAGTACTACCCGGCATGCCCCAATTAGGAACAATGGCTGCTTGAGTTGGAGGTGAAGAATAACCAACTAAGACCTCGATTTTACTGAGCTCCTGTGATCCGCCAAAAGGTCCTGAGAGGAGAATCTTGCCGCTTAATGTAAAACCCTGGCTGAAGTCCACCTGAGCAACTGTCCAAGTATTCCACTGAGTAGGAACTGAACTGAAGTTTCCTAATGGATATGTATTTGAACCGATAGTCAGATTAACATTATTATAGTCAACTGTGGTCCCTGCATCACGGCAGACAACATTGATGGTCATAATATTGAGATTGGATAGAGACATTCCGAGCGCGGCCACTCTTACCGAAATATTCGGATAAATTAATGTGAAATCCACTGAGCCGTTGTCACCAATATCAATGGTCCCAATCAATCTATCATTGACCTTATCATAAGTAAAATTAACGAGGTTTACTGCTCCCCAGGGTGTAGCCCCAAAGTCTTGTGCAACTCGATTTAAGGGATCACCTAATCCATTTGCACCTAAATAAACTTCATCGCCTCCGGTATTCCCAAATGATCTATATCTGATTGCAATAGCATCATAATCATGAGGGAATGCACCTGTTATTATCAAAAGCGCCGCAAATGCAGGAATCGAAGTAACCCAAAGTATCTGGATAACTAAGAACACCACAAAAACAATTTTACCTAACCTATGCCCAGCTCTTACCATAAAACCCCCTGTCTCCCTGTTTAACCAAGCCTATGCTGGGCTCTTCTATACTACTCCCTGTATTATTAAAAACCGCAGGGATCCCCTCTCTTCTCATTTCAAACTGCTTTTGTAAATAGCCTATCAATAAAAATTAAGACAAAAAAACCACTCACAGCTCGATTCGAGATGAGTGGATTAATTATTCACGTATACACTACTTCTATTAATCTAGTATCTTACTTCCCCTATTGCCCAAAATACATCTTAGAGCTTCTTTGATACGTACCTTCGACATAAAATATTAAATTCCTTCTTAATTGTACCATTTTCTTCTGAGATTTTCGAGCAATACCTGTATAAGCAGGCTTTTAGCTTTTCTCTCCTTTCATCCCCTTATATGCAGGGCACCCAATTTCTCCCTGCTTACAGGATTTGCAGAGCAGGTTCTTTCTCAATAAGAATCCGGCATTAACCGTAACAACGAAGTATGCTATGAGCGACAGCAACAGAAGCCACGAAAAGCTAACAATAACATAAATAAGTCCAACAATTAGAGGCAAAAACATGAGAGTAAAACTCGGAACCGCTACCGGCTTCACATTTTTAGGATTACCAAACTCGGCGCTATCCCCTTTTTGAAATAAAGATTTGCATAGATTGCCCAGGCCTGTAGGACACTTTTTACCATAATAATAACAGTAGGAGCAGCGAAACCACATAGCCATCCAAAACAAAGCGATGCATAAAAATATGTATAGCAGTGCCAGCCAAAATCCAACCGCAAGATAGAATATAAAAGCGCCAATCGCGTAACTCGCAATTGTCTGTATGGTAGAAAGGCATACTATTGAAAATGGATAATTTTCATATGTTGAATCGCTCATATTCGCCTCCTGCTTAGTATAAGTATCTCTTCAAATTTTTTTGCTTCTACTTTCACTTTGCACTTATCGGCTTAAATACAATATTAGATTTTTATCCTGATCCCCCTTTGATTAACTTCGCGCACTATTATCCAAACAACCAATATCATGGAAATCGCCAGACTTATCCCGTATAAGGGCTGTAGTTTACCATACTTATTGAAATAGTAAATAAAATAGACGGCGGCAATGTATTGCATAGCCCATGCTAAAAGTGCTGCAATTCCAAACTCCCTAAGGGGCTTGAGAAATTTAATGACAAAGGTAAGCTTTTTATCTTCAATCAAATAATAAAGCAATAGGAATAATAATATAGATAATCCCGAGGAGAACAAAGCATAACTTGAAGATACCAATCTTTTGGTAAGGGGATTGAACGGACTTATTACCGATCCCAGTAGGACAAAAAGTATCCCTGCTTTTATCATAAAATTTTCAAAACCCGGATATTCCTTGGTAAAGCGTTCCCCGCATATCATCCCGATAATTGCAATCGCCGCCCAGGAAAGGACCGAAAACGGACTCCCGTGAGAAATTGACTTAAGTATAACCCTGTATGAGGAAAAAACAGAAAGAAACAGGTGAGCTCCGAGCAAAACACTTATGGCAAAAAGTTGCAGATCAAGGTAGCGGAATCTCATTACCATATAGGAAATAAGATAACTCACTCCAAGAGTCTCAAGTACGCCCCATCGAAATTGAAGTTGACCCCAAATTATCCAACCACGGCTTATGTCTATGGCCAGGCCAATCCCTACAAGAAGCAGGGATCTGGTAAGAACGCTCTCAAATATTTGTCGCTCGTTACTGCCGGATGTCTTTCGTTTATTGACAGATAACGCCAGGGAAAATCCCATAATAAATAGAAAAAAGGGTGCAACCAGGTCGCCAAACAAGAATTGATCTTCTCTGCCGTGCTGCAGAATCAAGGGAACATTTCGGGTAAAGAAAGGGACATAATCATAGACCAACATGAGAAGAACAGCTAAACCGCGGAAGTAATCAACTGTCAGAATTCGACCTGATGGCTTAACGACTAAGTCCGGCTTTGCCATACTCCGTGTCCCTTATCGTATGTTGGCTGATTTGCACATAATCGTATCATAAAGGGGGATTTGGTAAAGTTTTTGCTGAATATTTAGTCATATTTTACTATGTCGGTTATATTTTTAAATTTATATGGGTGGTCATAACTAGAAAAATAGCTTTGGTCGTCCAGCAGTTCATAATCAGCACCGAAATAGTAATTGAAGATAAGCCGGAATGTATTAACTGTGGTAGCCGAGCCATATAATAAGCTGCCGTCATTTGAGGGTAAATAACAAGCATTTAATATTCTCATTCTTTCTACAAGCATCTCATCGCTGGGATCCTTCCAACCACTGCTATTATTTTGACTTATCATTGAAGCTGAACCGTGATCAGCCTGTAAAATAATGATCGGAGGCACTTTGGACTTGGACAATATCTCATCAACCATCTTCTCGACTTGCTGATTCACATATTTCATCTGATTTACATAATATGGCTTTTGTAGCCAGACCCGCCCGCACATTTCCATTTCCGTTCCGGAAACAGGATCTCCTTTTTCGTCAAACAAGTAAGGCGGATGAGGAACCAGAATATGGGCAAACACAAACTTGGGACCTTCTATTTCTGGTACTTTACCGAGCTTTGAAAAAGTACCCAGTACCCGTTTTCTGGAGTCACCTTTAACAAGATTGTTCTCAAAACAGCTCAACATAGTTGTTTTAATCATTAAGGTTTGAAAATCACTTCCCCTGCTGCAGTTGAAATTCAAGTCTGCGTTCTCATTCTGTTCCGTTTCCCTCCAACCCGAGTTGAAATGAATGGTCTTGTATCCATTTGCCTTAAAGAAAGATATTACTTTATTGTCGCGAACCAGCTTGTAGGAGATTTCCCTATCATTTGAAGTTGCTCCCTTTATATCAGCCAAATCCTGTATATATCCCATATTTAGTGTCGATGCAATCGATAAATAGGTAAGTGTATAATTGCTACGGCTCTTGGATGCTATGGTAAAGCCCTTGTTTTTTAAATAATCCGTAAATTCACTGTTATCATAGCCATAAGTTTTCTTTAATGTATCTGAGCTCGCGTAACCATCCAGGACAATAAAATATACATCCCTTTTAACGTCTGTCTTGCCTGATTCCTTAGTAATAGCCGGTTTTTCTTCCCCATCCTTTTTTACATTTGCCTGAGTTCTGCCTACCAGCATTTCATACGATCCTATGTTAAAAAGCGATATTGCTACCAGGGAAACAGCAATAACATTAAGAATTTTGGTTAGATTATCGAATGCTTTGCCCCTTCTTATGATGAAGAAAGCAGCCAGCGTAAAGAGCAGAGCCCATAAGATAAGCTGATAAGCGTGTCCGCCAAAACTAAAACCACCGATCTTCCACTCACTTGCGGTTGTGCGAATATGACCGTAGGAAAAGAATAGAATAAGAAGCACTGATACAATAATTCCCGCCTTTTTACTATCTTTGAGAACAACTGTGGCCAAGAGGAACATTAAAACAGTTGTGACCAGCGAAATTATTAAAGGTACCGATATCTCAGAGTAAGAAAGCAGTTCCGCCCTGTTGTGGGCGAAAAGAAATAAAATGGGAAATATTGCGAATAAAAAAGGGTGAAGAACAAACGGTTTTTTCATATATCTAGGTTTGCCTCCCGCGCATCAGATACATAATTCTTTCGGAATCCTTAAGTTCTGCCGAATCTTCTATTTCAAAATACTTGCCAAACTCAACCTCAAAAGCTTCCCTGGTATAATCGGGAAAAATATCCTCTCTTGTTGCTAATAGTCTTTGCACCTGTGAATCATTTTTGGGGACAAATTCAATAACAAGAGAGTTGCAGATCTCAGCAAAAAAGATTGCTATCTTTTCAAAGGGCAGATTGTTGGAGATAGCCAGGTGATGAATTAAGGCCAGAGCCAAAACCGTATCCGTCGGTCCCCGTTCAATAAGAGACACTCTTTCTTCATTTTTCCACCCGATACCGGGGCTGGGATTAGTTAAATCCAGTAGTAGGGGAAGAGTATTGGTCTCACCGTTTTTGGAACATTCCAGGTAATTTTTCTCAACGGCAACCGGATCAATATCAAAAGAAGCAGTCGGAATCCCCTTTTGGCCGGTAATCCGGCTGAATTTCCCGATGTTTGCCCCGAGGTCCCACACATTCTTAGGAGCAGTTCTCTGTAGAAAATCAGCAACAACCTGTTCTTTGTGCTGAAGACCGGCTGAGGAGTAATTCGTATCCTCATAATAATCAGCCCATTCCGTGCCCTGGGGTTCCCACTGTAATTTCTTAACAATCGACTCCAGACTATCCACCATTCCCTCAAAAGAGAGACGACTCATTTCGCGTTTATTTGTTTTCACCGGTTTATCGGCATAGCGCTGCTGGCTTTTGGCATGAAGGTGAATATGGGTAAGCAAAGAAAATCTAAGCCGGGTTTTAAAAGGAAGCAGCGAACTTGCCAGATCCAGAGGAACTCCGTCAATATAAATCCGGAAAAACTGATTTAAACGGACATCCCCATAACTCATCAAAGCCAAAGGTGCCAGAAAATGCTGACAGAATTGCCGGTAAGCAACCCAGGGTTGCCCTTCCTTGTATTTTTCAAAGGAAAGCGTATCGATAAATATGGGCCGGCTCTTTCTAAACTGAACATTATAAGCACTACAGTCTTTCAGTGACATGCCATGTTCAAGTGCTTTCTTTTGAATCTGAAGTGTAGTCAGTGCAGCATCTTTAAGCTCGCTAAAACACCATTCATACGGATAGGAAATGAAAGAGATCAGCTCCGGTTTTATAATTTTATAAGCTTGATCCGGTTTTGGGCACTCAATATCTACCTCCTTATGAGGTACTAATAATTGAGAATCAACAAGGTCTTCATATAAACCGGAGTTCATCAATTCATCGTAGTCTTCTTTGTATACAGTATTTACCTGGCGGTAAATTGAGCCTTCCCGCTCAAAGAGAAAACCACTGGGATCCCGAAAAGAGCTCGGGATACTTGCATTAGTCATCGCTTCGTTCATCCTTTTGCCTGTTCTGGAAGGCATTTGCAAAATAGCCTTTGATATTTTTCCAAAAAATCTTGATGGCAAACATTGCCCCGACAAAAACGCCAAGCAGGAGTTGCAGGATATAGCTGCCGGTCCCTGGATCAAGGTAGGCGTAAGCCATCCGGGGTGCAATTAAATTAACTAAGGCAAGTACTGCAATTAACTTGGTTACTACATTAAAGCGTTTCATCTCTATCCCTTCCTCTTAGATCAAATAAATTATAGTTTATCACTGCATTTGTCTTTCATCTAGTCCACTTTTATGCAATGGAGTACAAATATTGGAAATTAGCAGCAATTTTAGGCAAATAATTTAACTGCCGGTAAGAAGCCGATGATACTTCCAATAGCTTTTATTATCTTTACTTTTTTCTTTTTTTCCTAAGATCATCGAGTAGTTTATTGAGGTCGCTCGAGGCAGATCGGCCGACCATGGCAGCAACAAATACCAATATGGAAAAATGATAAAACTCACCAGGTCCGCCAATGAGGGTTGTATCAATATCCTCTGCTTTTTCAAATTCTTCCAAATAATACTTAACCGCTTTTTGCAGTGAACCTTCTCGCAAGTCCATTCCGGCCATTTCATTTGTGAAATCCAGGGAAGGAAGTGTAACTCCCCTAACCAGCAAGAAGGTCTGAACCATCTCATTGTTTACTCCGCACTCTTCCTCGAACCCGAATCCTTCAAACCGGGGTGTATGATGAGGAAGAATAATTGAAGGCTGATGAATACACACTTTACCTTTTTTTACCAGGGTATCACCTATATTTACTTCTGACTCCGATAGAAATATATAAGACAATTCCTCAGTCCTGCAAGGTGAAAGCAGCCTCTTCCGGCCTCTTATTATTTCTGTCTCTTTAGTTGCCCTTTCCCAGGCTTTCTGTAAATCCATTAGTCCAATCACCTATAATTTTTAATTGAACTATTTTTCTACCATATATTTTACCAGATAGCAAACCAAAACAGCTATAGAGGGATACCTGAAGGCAATTTTAGTTTGATCATTTATTAGTATTTTCTTTCCAATTCCAACAAGCCAGCGATTGCGGCTAACGTTTTGCGGATATGAGAAGTCTAGGCGCAGCGAGGATTTGGAGGAAAGCCGAAGGCTTGTAGCCTTATAGCCGCTGTTATACGCTCCCGTTAGGGACGAGGGAGCGATAGCGACCGAAGAGTCGTGAGCAAAGGGCATATCCCCTCCCATTTCAACCATAATTAACAAGATGGTATCCTCTTCTCATAAAGTATGAAATGTCTTCCTGGTTTGTAGTAATCTTTTACCGCAATATTTTTTCCCACTTTAACTGTTTTTCCTTCTTTAAGACTGGTGTTTTTGTATCCCATTTTTTCAAACAATTTTTGTGAAGAATGATTTTCTGGATCTATAGTCAACTCAATTCTATTGCATCCAAGTTTCCTCACTTCTTTTTCAACCTCTTTCAAAAGCATTTCTCCTATGCCTTTTCCTTGAAAGGAAGAACCTACGCCGATTTGCCAAAGAAAGTATGTGTTATCATGACGTTGTGAAATAAACCCCATTATAAACCCCGCAATATTATTGTCATGTTCTGCAATAAAACAAGTGTCACCGAAGTATCGTAACATTATCTTATAAAAATGCTCAGCATATTTTTCCAAAGGTTTACAATCAGAGACAAAATTATATACATCAAGAAAATCTTTTTCTTCAGCCGTTCTGATAGTTACCCTCATTGTCTCAGCTCCTTAACATGATCTATTCTCGATTCTATCAGCTCCTTTGTTCCTATATCCCCTCTATGATAAAAATTGCCTTTAACCAACGAAATTGCTTGTTCTACTTTCTCATTGGCATCAAAGATTGTTTTGCCTTTTGCGATAAATGCAATACCTCTTTCAGAACCGATATTTAATTTTCCCTGGTCATCAATACCACAACTATAGTAGAGGCTAACTCCTTCTTTTTTTATCATCCATTCTTCAAAAGAAACATCAAGAACCTCATACAATTTTTTAGGATAACTCCTGGGCACTATGTATTTGCACACCGTTGCCTTATCTTCAAACTGTAGAAACATTTTTTCTCCATTCAACAACCTATGAATAACTTCTAAAATGTTGTTCTTTAAAACAGACAAAGTATTCATCCACTCTGGATCTCCTGGTCTAAAATTGTATTCAATCAATTTTATGCCATCTTTTGTTATCATAAACTGTCCATATAAAAAACCCTGGCATATCTCGCCAGTTTCTGAATGAAAAGCAGCCAGCGTTTTTCTTACAATATCAAGCGCATCATCATAGTTTTTTTGTGTCATAAACGGCAATAAATATCTACTATCAGAATAGGAGCCCATGCTCGCGGTATTGGGACCTTTTTCACCAACCAATAGTTTCTTGAAATCCTGCACAGCGGGAGTAGGAATTATATAATTCCCGTTAACAAAAAATTGGATTGTGAACTCCTCTCCTGTCAGTTTTTCCTCCATGAGTACTTTGGAATCCCCTCTTTCACTAAAAATCTGACGAATATACCTACTTATGTCTTCTTTGGTTTTTAGTTGGTCGCCAAAAACTTTAACTCCTAATCCTTCCGTAAGTCCAACTGGCTTAACTGCAACATTCCAATTCAAATCCTTTGCATATTGAACAGCATCATCTACGTTATTAAAAACCCGAAATCGAGGGATCGTATCTATTTCATACTTCTTCATCAACTTTCTCGTAAATGCTTTATTTGTTTCCAATCGTGCTGCTTGTTTCCTTGGACCAAACGTTTTTATCTTCTTCTTTTCCAATGCATCTACTAAACCAACTGAGAGAGGCTCTGCTGTTGTTACAATCACTAAGTCAATATCCTGTTTTTTTGCATAGCCTACAACATCATTGACCGTATTAAAATCTCCAATTTTATATCCGTTCACAAGCGAGATAATGGCTGGATTTTTTATACTCATATAGGCAAATATTCTGATATTCAAATTCCTAATTCTAAGGTTCTCAATTGTTATTTGCGCTTTTGCCCAACTGCCAACTACAAGCACTTTGTTACCAATCATTTATCTTTCTCCATAAACTTTTGCTTAATGTCTTCATATCCACATTTCAAACATTGCACATGGAAAGCATCAACTTCAAACTTTACTGAAAGCATTCTACTATCACATTTTGGACATATTCCACATATTGTATCTATTCCAGAGCTATCCCTTTTCATTCCTTCTCTTTATTCTCTCAATATTTTCAGGGGTAAGAGCGATTGTTTTGTCAAAATCTGCCAGAAGTTTTGCAATACCTACAGCTTTAAACTCATCTGCCTCATCAAGATTTAGTTGAAGATGACAATTCTCGCAATCTCTACCACAAAAATATGGTTTGTATGAGTCAGGCTCTTTATAACTGACAGTAACACCTTCATAGTTTCGTAAAACCACTTTGTTGGTCCCCCATGATACTATGTAATTAGGTATAACCGGGACTTTACCTCCGCCACTTGGAGCATCAATAACATACCGTGGAACAGCAAAGCCACTAGTGTGCCCAATTAGATTTTCTATGATCTCCACACCTTTCCCAATTGGGGTACGGAAATGAGTTAAACCCTCAGACAGATCGCATTGATACATGTAGTATGGCCTCACCCTGTTTTGCACGAGTTTATGCACCAGTTTCTTCATTATACGGGGACAATCATTGACTCCTGCAAGCAAAACAGATTGATTACCGAGTGGAATTCCAGCATCAGCTAGCTTTTTTATGGATTTTTTTGCAGAAGTTGTGAGTTCCTGGGGATGGTTAAATTGCATGTTGATCCATATTGGATGATGTTTACTCAGCATCTCCACTAGATGGTCAGTTATACGATGTGGAAGGACCGCAGGAACACGTGTGCCTATTCTTATTACTTCAATATGAGAGATTTTTTGCAGTTCAGTAAGTATCCAATCAAGATACTCATCAGAAAGCATAAAAGGATCGCCACCTGACAAGAGAACATCTCTCACAACAGGAGTGTCTTTTATGTATCTGATTCCTTTTATAATCTCTGACTTAGAAGGGATAGAATCAATATCACCGACTTTTCGTTTCCGAGTGCAATGCCGACAATACATCGAGCAGACGTTACTGACAAGAAACAATAATCTATCAGGATATCGATGGGTTATACCTGGCACAAGGCTATCCTTGTCTTCAGCCAAAGGATCTTTCATGTCATATTTGGAGACGATAAGTTCTCGTGGGTCTGGAAAAGATTGTTTGAATATCGGGTCATTTTTGTAGTCGGTAGTATTAATCAAGGATAGATAATAAGGAGTTACAGACAGAGGAAATTTCTCTATCGTTTTTTCTAGTTGCTCCCGTTCTTTTTTTTCAAACTGAATACCGGTTATCTTTTCGAAAGTGTCAATCTCTCTAATTCTATGTTTGAGCTGCCATTTATAATCCATCCAGTTTGAAAGAGTGGCTGCTTCTATCTTTCTGGCAATTCCCTTCTGTTGTTTATTATATCCAGTCATATTCACACTTCCTTTCTATTCTTTTTGCTCACGATTGCGTATAACGCTTCCGACATATACGACGTTCAGCGATAGCCGATTTGGGCGAAGCTTGAGTTCTGACTTTTGCCAACCTTAATTAATTACTTGCCTTTCTATTTTAGATAAATTTTTTGGTTTGAAAATAATCAATACAGCGACCGCAAAAATTGTAATTAACATACCTATATAATTCATTATATTCGTATTTACAATATCAGAGGTAAAAGCAATATCTATTGTTGCGTGGAATAAAGCAGTAATTAATATACTTCCTCTTGTGGAATTGTATAGCCAAGTTAGAAGAATGTTTCCAGTTAATAAAGAAAATATCCAACCTATTATTCCTCCAATTCCCATTTCAACATATCCCGGGCGATATAAGAATAAAGGTATATGCCAAGCAGCCCAACCAATTGTTAATATAACACTTGAAATAAAAGCATTATATTTGTTTTGCAACTTAGGTAAAGCATATCCGCGCTAACCTGTTTCTTCTCCATATCCAAATGTTACTATATTATAGATTAGAAAAGCTAAGATTCCAAATTGCGGAAACTCTCTGCTTACTCCAATGCCTTGATAGCTAATATTCCCAGTTAAAAAATAATTTATTAAAATTGCAATTCCAAAAAATAAAAAAGGGCCGAGTAATGCAATGCCATACCAAACAGGATTAGCTTTCCATTTAAACATTCTTTTAATTAAATCTTTAACGCCAGCTTTCCCTTTTTCTAATCTAAGAATAATGAAAGCTGCCAAGATTGGACCGAAAGCACCGAGAGCATGGTGAAAAGGGAAGATAGGCAAAAAACCTATTCCAAACTTTGGTAAATAAAGTGGCAACCAGACTACCCAAGAGATAGAATAGGCCAGAATGAAATATAAAATGACTGAATACTTTTTTGTAATCATAATATCACTCCAAATTTTGAATCTTAATAAACTTTTATGTTAAGGCGAAAGTCAGAATTTCATATAACTTAAAATAACCGTATTATTGCATTTATGCCTCCAAGCTGGTGTTATATCTGCAGTATTGCAGATATTTTTCATATAGAACTGTATATCTATCTTTTCTACCCTTAGCTCCTTTTATGTGAATCAGATGCCTATTGCTATCAATATCCTCTACCCACAATTTTACTATTTCACTCACCCTGAGCCCAGCAGAATAAACCAACACCATAATTGCCCTGTGCTTTAGATTCTTGATTGTCTGAAGTATTTGTCCTACTTCGTCCTGACTGAGCACAGTGGGTAACTTTCGCTCTTTTCTCGGCCTTGGAAGATTGCCAATCACCCTGGGCATATTCAAAACACGATCAAAAACAAAAAGTTCTAGTCAGCAACATTATTGGGAAGCAAAGAAGATGCGGATCGGTTCACTATGTTCCAATAGAAAGTCTGAGTACTTTGACAGAGACTCCACCAGCAGATTATCAAAGCAATTATATCAAGATGGCTTATCTTTCAACTTTGCCCACAATTTTGGCCGAGGCTACAACCTTTCCTTCAAGGGCTCTCTCAAGCTGGTTTTCGGTGACTTCCCCGCTTAAATTTATGGTGTCAACATTAAGAGCATAAACAGTCACTTCATAATCATGAGGTCCGGTTCCCGGAGGAGCCGCCGGTCCGTGATAGCCAACATACCCGGCCATATTGATAAGCTCCTTTGTCCCTTCAGGCATCTGTGCAGAACCAGATACACCGCCCGGAACTGAATTAATGTCGCTTGGAATATTAATAACTACCCAATGCACAAAGTTATTTGCCACTGGATGGTGATCAATTATAGTTATGGCAAAGGATTTTGTATCTTCCGGTGCATCCCTCCAGGAAAGAGGTATAGATACATTCTCACCCCCGGGAACCTTAGCTGCAGCATACTTAACTGGAATCTCATCATTATTGGAAAAAGCAGACGACTCTAAAACAAATAATGTTTGATCAGGCATAAAATCTCCCTCCCTTTCCCTAGAATCTGGCCTCTCATCATCCTTTATAGGCTCTTTATCATCTTTTTTCTTTTGCGCACAGCCCGAGGTTATTCCCAGACCAGCTATAAGCAAAATGATGAGAGCATAAATAAGAAATCCTTTTAATATAACCACCTCACAACTTATAACCCGACACTTACGTATTTTATAATGATACAAAATTTCCTTTATTCAATCTCTGTTAAAACTAGGTTTGTTCTGACCTCTGGTTCAATTCCTATATATTGTCATCAGGATCATGGGACGCTCCATAGACCAAGCCTGTGGTGCCCCTTGCTACACTCCAGGTGAAAACCCGATCAAAAAACATTCATACAGCTAAAACCTTGGTCCTTTTTACTGGCTTATCCCAGCTGCCAGACTGTATACATCGCTGCAATAACCAAAACTAGAATCAAACCTGCATCAGGCTCTAATAATAAATAACGTTTTTCAGGACGAAAGACCAAGCCCATAATAGCCACGGTAGTGATAACAATAATAAAAAGACCGGTTACTGCGTGGATGGGTGAAAGTGCCACAAAAACTGAACCCTTGACATAGAAAAGGTCAAGTACAATAAGAGCTGCCATATTGAAAGCATTTGAGCCAAAGATGTTTCCCACTACCAAATCGAAAGCTGCCAGTCTAATGGCGGTAATCGAGACAACTAGCTCAGGAAGTGAAGTAGTAAAAGCTATAAAAAGGGTTCCGAAGAAACTTGCACTCAGTCCAGTGGCAGTTGCTAACTTGTCTGCCGAGTCTGCTAGTTGGGGTGCCGCGAGCAATATAGCTGAGGCTGCGAGAGTAATGGCAAAAGCCACAATCCACCAAGGTAGTTTTTCAAGCTTTTTTGTCAGTTTTTTTTCTACTTTTTCAGACTGTTTTTTTAATTCTTCAGGCACAGTTTTTTGTTCGTGTCGGGAAACCAGCCAGACACCAAAAAGATAGATGATAAAAAGGGCAAGGCTTCCGTACGAGAGCCAACCCAAAGAAAGATTAGCTTTTGAAACAATAAAGATAGAAGCAATTGCGGTCAAAATGACTGCTAAGCCGCCTGATACTACATGGCCCAATGTAACCGATTCTAACAACCGGGCGCGTCGATCCATCAAGTCAACCACAGCCATTATAGCCAGATTAAACAGCCCCGAACCAAAAAGATCTCCTGCAGAAAGATTGGGAACACCTAACCTGCCAGCACTAGCAGCCGTGGCAACTTCCGGGAGAGAGGTAACAAAAGCTACTAGAATAAGTCCAATCCACAATCCACCAAGCCTGGTTCGTTTGGCAATCGCATCACCCAACCAGCTTACAATAATGCCAGCAATTATAATTACTATAGCTGAACTGATAAAAATAAGCCAATTACTATTAGACATACTTTAAGAATCCTTCAAATTAAGTAGTAAATACCTAATAAAACCATTTTAACGAGAATTAAAACACAAATCATTGCAAGAGCAAAGTTTTTGGCTGGAAGCATCCATATTTTCGTGACTATCGAAATATGTTATCTAATTTTGGGAGCTGTTTTGCAGAGCAAGTGGTGAGGACATCCACAACCCACTGCCCATAGCTATTGCCTCTAGGCGAGAGGCGCGTCTGTGCGCTCCGGCCTGGATGACCAATGGTATCGGGCGCATAAAACCCGGTACTCTTTTGTGAGAGGCACGAACCATGCTAAGGATAGCGGATTGATACTGTTTCCACCATGAAAAATCACGAGAGGCGGCCCGTCCTTTGGTCCAGTCACTAGAATATGAGCATCGCCAAAGCGCATCTCCACCATTTGCTTCATAATCAACACCAAGGCCGCTCCAGCGCCCGATCGTAGAGCGCCATCATCTCCGCTTCACTTTCAGGACTCTTATATATGGACGGCTTAGACACTGTGTCTCCTTTGTCTTTATCAACCATATAATATAACCTTCTGCATCTTATAACTACATCCTCTTAATTGGCCTTTATGGGTAAGCTGTAGTTTATCGAAGAATCTTAACCAGGCCCCGTTGGCCATCTACTTGGATGATCTGACCAGTCTTGATGATTTTGGTAGCCGGGCCAACATTTACCACTGCCGGTATGCCGTACTCACGAGCCACAATACTGCCATGGGAAAGAAGACCACCTTGATCCATAACAATTGCGGCAGCGGGAAGAAAATACGGCGTCCAGCCAGGGTCGGTAAAAGGCGCCACCAGGATTTCACCCGGCGATACTTGTTCATCCGCATCGGATCTAAGAATCACCCGCGCAGGACCAGTAACAATTCCTGGACTGACAGCAATGCCGTTTAGGACCTTAGTTTTATTATCCACGCCATCAGCAATGAAATTATCCGGATCAAACTTACCAATAATAACTTTAGGTGGAGTGATATTTTGGTATTTTTCATACCCGGCTTTCCGAGATGTAATAATCTTTCTTGCATCAAAATCCGCCTGTTTAACACAAATATCATTTATCTCTTCAAAATTCAGGAAAAATATATCATCTCTGTTATCTATAATGTCTTTGGCTACAAATCTATCGCCCAGTTCAAGAAAAATCAGGCGACCTGACATCCAGTACTTTACAGCCACACTTTTAATATTCTCACGCGCAATACAACCTTGTTGTGTCTGTTTTAGATAGAAATTAAAAATCATGCGCTTTGGTAGTCTTAACCTGTTGCGGCTTTCTTTGGTAAGTTCAATTCGCTCTTTCACCCGCTGCCTGTAATTTTCAAGAGGATTTGTATCATCAATCGCTTGTAGGTATCCGCGCACCATATCAAGTACATAATCAGGCTGTTCCGACCAGCGAGGATTGGCTAGTTCCAGTTCACCACGCGTATGATGGCCATGTTTTTCCATAAAACAATCCCAACTGTATAAAAATCCATGGTCATCTTGCAGTTCTCTAATCCTTTTCTCAGTTTCTTCCCATGAATTACCGCACGCAATTATATCTTCCAACTTTTCATAATAATGTACTCTTGCAGCCATGTACCACAGCTCGAGACCAGCTTCCGCGCTATCCATACCGCCAACACCTGCCAGAAGCCGATTGGCAAACGTACCTTCTTTGTCCCCCAGTGATTTTCTGCAAAATTGATCGAGCTTGGTAAAATAAAACATGCCTAAAGCCGAAGAGGCAAGAAAACCTACGCTTTCCAGAACATCATCTATTGCATAGTTGAACTTTTGTAAAATCTCTTCATCGGAAAGAGATGAAAGATCAATACTCGGCAATTGTTTGATCTTCTGCTCTATCTCTATTACTCTTTTGGCAGCTTTTCCCGGAGAATTGCTCATTATTTTATATATGAATCTAGGAAAATTAATAATCATCTTAGCGTAGCTGAAATGCAGATCAGGAATATCTTCTTCGGAAATTGACAGTTGGCCAAGCTCTTCCATTTTCCCCTGCTCGCCGCCCAATACCCTGCTAACATCCATCTTTCGTAAACCCGGCATAGTCCTCAGAGCTCCGACCATAGTATTTAGATTAAAGTATGCCCTTCCCACAATTCGGCCAATTACCGGATTGTCTCCCAAATCAATACCAATCCAGCTAAAAACCGATCCGAACATCCTATCAACCAGGACTTTGACAAATTTCCAGTTTGCCGGTGTAATAACATCCGGAAGAACTTCGGCCACGTTGGCATCAGTCCAAATCTGACAATCTTCCCAAGACTTTTTCTTTGAGAGAGTGGTAATCGGACGGGCTTGAAGAAGAAATATCTGGTCCCCGCAAATCGCCCATTCTATATCCTGGGGCAAACCAAATAAAGCTTCTGCTTGCACAGCTAGCTCAGCCATTCTTTGAGCCTTGGACTCATTAAGACATTTGGATTGCGCCAGTTTTGTCGGAATCTTCTCTTCTAAAATGCCTCCCTTTTGTTTAGAAACAGATTGGGTCTTTTTAATAGCAACTTCATGAGAAATTATCTGCAAATCATCCTTCTTTATTACAATCCGATCTGGTGTCACTTTGCCGGAAACAAGTGTTTCTCCCAATCCGAAACAAGCTTCTATAATAATCTTGTCCGATTGGCCGGAAACCGGATCTGCGGTAAAAACAACACCGGATACATCCGATGGAACCAGGGCTTGAATAATCACAGTCATTCCATTGGAGAGATGATCCAAGCTGTTCTTTTCCCTATAGTTATATGCGCGCTCGGTCCAGAGAGAAGCCCAGCACTTTTTAATTGCATCAATACATGAGGGAATGTCTGTGATTCCCAGATAGGTTTTATATTGACCGGCAAAAGACTGCCCGGGCAGATCTTCCTCTGTAGCCGAGGAGCGAACTGCAAGGGAGACTGCCGGAAGAGCCTGGCAGTAATTTGTTATCTTTTCCTTGACTGACTTTGATAAAGGTGCCACAATAATGGATTCACGGATATAGGACAAGAGCATTCCCTTGGCTCCCGGAGATACATTATCCAGCCTTTCTGTTATCGATTTGATGCTGGAGGTTAGATTATTTTCCTCAAGGTGCATCCTAAAAATAGTCTCCGGCACGCAGAACCCGGAAGGTACCGGAAGCCCCGCCCGGTTCATCCGAATAAGACTCAAAGCCTTCGGTCCAACGATCTTCTCATCGATATCTTCCACAGTATCCAAAGGTATCATCTTTATCTTACTGGAGATGAAGGCTTTCTTAACTTTTATCTTCTTCTTAGTTGATGCAATCTTCATCTACACTTTCCCTTTTTCGATTAATTTGTGTTAACTTTGAACAATACTGCGATTGATTAGACAGGCTTATCTTTTGGGATATCCTTATACACAGTTAATTACATACCCAATTAGTGAACTTGTTTTAAAAATCGACAAATATTGCAGCTACCTCAAGTAAATAGATTGAATTGCCTACGTTTACTTGGCTGTGAATAAAATTAATCCGGCTCCTGGCATTGTTTAAGTCCCAGTACCCGGAATAAATTTTTAGTGCTGATTTTCCTACTCTGTTCTAAAATAGAAAATGGACATTTAAGGCGGTGTGTAATTGAGCATATTTTTCACATTTATGGTGTTAGTAATAATCATCTTAGTTGTTTCCAGCCTGATGAATCGCACAAGGATTCCACTGGAAACAGCTTTCATGGTTGCGGGAATAATCATAGGACCGTATGGTTTTAAAATTCTCCCCTTGGGCGGGACCATTCAGGAACTGGCCTCATTCGGGTTGATATATATGCTTTTCCTGGCAGGACTAGAGATTAAAGTTGAGCATTTTAAAGAAATTGGTACAAGGATAATAACATTTGGCCTATTTACCTTTCTATTTCCTTTCCTGGCAGGGCTTTCAATCGGTATATATTTTGGCTTAGATCTTCTTGGTAGGGTTCTTCTGGGTTCAATACTCTCCTCTCACACCATCATCACATACCCCTTCTTAAAAGAAAGAGGATTAATGAAAGAGGAGGTCGTATCGGTAGCTTTCTTTGGAACCGTCTTTACTGATATTGGCGCTAACCATAGCAGCAAAATCAGGAGGATCCCTTGTAACAGAGTCAGGTCGTATCGGGATTTCATTTATTGTATTCGTAACAATTGTTCTGATCGGAATTCCCAAACTGGCCAGGGAATTCTTTAAATTTGACCGGTTAAAACGTTCCGATTTCCACTTTATCATCTTAATCTTACTGGCAACTGCTGTTCTCGCCGAGGTAATGAAAATTCATGCAATTATTGGCGCTTTTCTCGCCGGAATTGCTCTATCTGCAGGTTTGAAATACTCTCCTGATACCGAACCACTAAAAGATGTGTACTTTTTTGGCAAGAGTTTTTTTATACCCATATTTTTGATTGTGCTTGGGATGAACACCAATTTATCCGTATTATTAAAAAAACCCGGTTCTTTGGCTATAGCAATCTGTGTTGTTTTGGGCCTTATTATCACTAAGATCGTCGCGGGACTCTTAGCTGGAAAGATATTTAACTATGGATTAGACCGATCGCTCGCTCTCGGATTCTTAACCTTACCTCAACTTGCAGTGACACTAGCCGCGGCAATTGCCGGAAAAGAGTTGGGAATTATTCCTATAAGTGTTTTTGATGCAGTAGTAATAATGTCGATAATCACTTCCTTGATATCGCCACCTCTTGTTAAGTGGACCTTTGACCGAATTAAAACCAAAGAATTGCATACAAAACAGCCTGCCCTTAAGTAGAAAACCATAATTCCGACGTCCATAAATTACAGGTTCTTTCTTCTCACTACTGCAATTTCTACGACACTCTCTTCGGTTATAAATAGAACTTAAATTTATTGGCTATGCTTGCCTACTTTTAATTGCTAAAATAACTTATGATTACAGACAGCCAAAGCACTATTATTAAATCAACTCCCAAAGACGTATATATGCACATCGCGCAAAGGGGAAATAAATTCCCTGTATTCAAGCTACTTGATATGCGGCCCTTCTTGGCCTTGAGATTAATTGGAGTCGGTGACTTAAAGAAAGGATTTACTATCCTTCTTAAGGGTAATATTTATAAAAAAGAGGGGCAGGAAAGGGGTCGCCCTCTAGCAATAGGTGATAATTACGGTCCCTTTAAGCTAATTGAGGCTATAGACAGCCACAAGTATTTTTTTGAGTTAAAAACAAATATGTTCAATCTTGAAACCGGGTATACATTAACTTCTCATGAAAACGATACTTTGCTAAGTTTTGACTTGATCTCCGATGATCCTACTTTGTTACAAAGGCTCTACTGGCGTTTCCCCACAAAGCCTTTACACCAACTTCTCGCTCGAAAAGTGGTCAATGAGCTTAAGAAAGAGATTGAGAATGCGTCAAAATAAGTCCAATTCTCTTTTTTTCTAATCCGATCTTAATTCAACGTAATCACAAACATCTGAACTGCTAAGTAAAAGATTCATCTTCTTATATTTTTCTGACAACAGCTACCATATGAAAAATCAATAGCTTTATTAAATCTCCGTATCCTTTTTGGATTAGATGCGTTGTACCAGAGCGAAAGGAGGTGGGAACAATGCTTAAAAAGATCATTGCATTGACGCTTGCCCTTTGTTTTATCTTTGCCGTACCTGCTTTTGCCGGTGATTGCATCAAGGATCAGCTAAGACTCCGAGATGGAAGTTGTAATGATTGCACAGGTTTAGCTGCTCTACAGATAAGAGACAAATTGCAACTCAAAGATGGAAGCTGTGATGATTGTCCAAATCTGGCCGCCCTGCAAATTCAAGATCGCCTACAACTTAAAGATGGTAGTTGCGGTTATTGTACTTGTATCGCGGCTCTGCAGACTCAGGACCGCTTACAGCTAAAAGATGGTAGCTGTGACGATTGTACTTGCGTGGCCGCTCTACAAACCAGGGATCAGTTAAGACTACAGGATGGTAGTTGTGACGACTGCCCTTGCTAGCCTATCTGTAGACACGAAACTGCCTAAAGCTTCGCGATTAAAACAGCTAAAGGCAAACTTCCGACGGCAGAAACGGTTTATGATCTTGCGAGATTAACAGTAGTTATTATTTAATGATTGTTATATAAGAAATAGTCCCTGGTAAAAGGGACTATTTCTTATATAGATACTGGTTTGTTCTATAACCGCACTCTGTCCTCTTTCGCCATTTTATTTAACAATGCAGGCTTCTTTTTGTTGGTAAATATTGGTAACAAAACGTTGGGGTTTTTTGAGGGGGTGTTAGTTCATCTCTTTTCGTTGATTGGATAGTCTGGAATTGTTGTTTTAGTGGATTTGTGGAAATGATGATTTGAAAAGAGTAAAATACGGATAGAAAAATGTACTTACACAAACAAGGGGATTTCAGGGGTAGGGGAAAACTAATAGTCACAAAAATGATCTAAATATCTTCTTTTTATAATTAGGGTACATAAGATCTTAAAATCAAAGAATTATCTTCTGCTATAGAGCAAGCTATAGCACTTAAGATGCACTTTCCCGAAGTCGATAAGTATATTGTTAACTATTGACTTTATGGTTAACTATTGTTAACTTTGTTATAGGTGGTTAACATGAGCGAGAAAGATTATATTAGCGTAAACGAAGCAGCTCAGATTATGGGTATTAGTCGAGTCGCTGTCTTTAAGAAGATTAAGAGCGGAGAGATTAGGGCCACAAAAGTTGGGCGTGCCTATATCGTGAACAAAAAAAGCCTTGCTTCAATTTATCAAGACCTGACGTCTGCACAGA